>Ga0209075_1002324_pt1 | contig 16836 bp, 10 predicted proteins | sample Stecom2011_FD_187523 | JGI IMG/M metagenome (GOLD analysis project Ga0209075, IMG submission 187523) | Agricultural soil microbial communities from Utah to study Nitrogen management - Steer compost 2011 (SPAdes) (version 2) | ecosystem: Environmental > Terrestrial > Soil > Agricultural land...
ATAATCATAATCAGAAACTATTTTTCCTTTGTAGATAATTTTGTCAAACTCTTCGAACATTGGATAGATGATGGGAAGCTCATACCGTGATTCCTTAGTCATTGCTAAAACATAACCCACTATTTTTTCTCCATTTTTCGCAATGGCATGCGGCTCGATATTAGCCAGGCTTTCAAGCGCTTCAGGAGTATGGTCTACCGTAACAAAACCATTCTTTTCAATCTCCTCTTTTGAAAGGTTCCTTTTTAAGTTCGCTTTTTGCAAGGTGAGGATGCCTTTAAGTTCGGAATTATTTTTGGTGAGAGAATAGGTAATCATTTTTATAATGGGCTAAATGTATACTGATTTTAAAACACTCCAAAACTCTAATTGTTTTAAAAGACAGAGCAGAAGAATAAATTATAAAAAAAAGAGCTCCATCTCTGAAACTCCTTCTCTAAATATTTATGTTAGGTGCTTTCATTTACTACGTTTCAAGAAAGAATCCATGACCATCAATCTTTACAAATATGCCCGTTGATTTCGGACGCGCCTTATCTTTTTTTGAAGACGAAACGAACTAGAAGTCGCAAATAATGACGGAAGCTCCAAAGCTTGCGTGGAGATCACCGGCAATATCGACTTTTAGGATTGGAGTCAAGGAAAAATATCAAGCGCTAGACATTTTTGTTTCTTTTTGGGGCGATGCCAAAAAGAAAAAGACATCAATCCTTACAAAATTATTAGTATTAAAAGTCATTTTGTATTCAAATAAATAAGTCTATTACTTCGTCTCAATCCATTCCCTCGCATTTACAAACGCTTCCAACCAAGGAGTAACTTCGTCTTTGCGACCGTCAGGATAGTGTGCCCAGTTCCATTGGAACGTCGAACGCTCAATGTGTGGCATTGTTACCAAGTGCCTTCCTGAAGCGTCACACAACATCGCTGTGTTGAAATCAGATCCGTTTGGATTGGCAGGATATTGATCATACGCATATTTCGCTACGATGTTGTATTTATCTTCAGCATATGGCAAGTCGAATTTCCCTTCACCATGTGAAATCCAAACTCCTAATGTTGTTCCTTCTAAAGAAGACAACATCACTGAATTGTTCTTTTGAATTTTCACAGAAGTAAATCCACTTTCGTGTTTCTTCGAATCATTGTAGGTCATTTTTCCATGCTCGTCATGCTCTGGATTTACAAGGTCTAACTCCATCCATAATTGACACCCGTTACAAATTCCAACTGAAAGAGTGTCTTCACGGTTAAAGAAGTTTTTCAATGCAGTATTGGCTTTTTCGTTGTATAAGAAAGCACCTGCCCAACCTTTAGCCGAACCAAGAACGTCTGAGTTTGAGAAACCTCCAACTGCACCAATAAACTGAATGTCTTCCAACGTTTCACGGCCTTCAATTAAGTCCGTCATGTGAATGTCTTTAACATCAAATCCAGCTAAATACATCGCATTAGCCATTTCTCGCTCACTGTTACTTCCTTTTTCTCTTAAAATCGCCGCTTTTGGACGCGAGGTAACGCTTTCTAAAATCGGACGCTTACCTGTGAATCCTTTAGGAAATGTATACTTTAATGCTTGATTTTTATAATTGTCATAACGGTCTTTAGCCAATCCATTCCCCGTTTGTTTTTGGTCTAACAAATACGAAGTCTTAAACCACGTATCACGCAACTGAGAAACAGTCATTGTGAATGCATCTGTTCCGTTGATAATACTTACGAAGTCATTTTCTACAACTTTACCAATTTCATGGAAATCGATTTTGTTCGCTTCTAATACTTTCGCTACGCTTGCATCCTTCGCTTGGAAAACAATTCCAGAGTTCTCAGCAAATAATAGTTTAAACGAGTCTGTTTCATTCAAGCTTGTTAGGTTGTATTCTGCTCCAATGTTATTGTCTGCAAAACACATTTCCAACAATGTCGTAATCAATCCTCCAGAAGCCACATCGTGCCCTGCAACGATTTGATCATCTTGAATTAAATCTTGAATCGTATTGAAGACTGTTTTCACATAACCAGCGTCTTTAACGTCTGGTGCTTCATTTCCTAATTGACCTAAAATTTGAGAGAACGAACTTCCTCCTAATTTAAACTGGTCTTGAGAAATATTGATATAATAAATTGGACCACCTTCCTTTTTGAAAACTGGCTCCACTACTTTTGAAATTTCGTTACAGTGTCCAGCCGCTGAAATAATCACCGTTCCTGGAGAAATCACTTCATCCTTTGGATATTTTTGTTTCATCGACAAGGAGTCTTTCCCTGTTGGAACGTTAATTCCTAAAGCGATAGAGAAATCTGAAACTGCTTGTACAGCTTTGTACAAACGCGCATCTTCTCCAGGGTTTTTACACGGCCACATCCAGTTTGCAGATAAGGAAACACTTTTCAATCCTTCCTCCAACGGCGCCCAAATAATATTGGTCAACGATTCAGTAATTGCATTTCTACTTCCTGCTGCAGGATCTATTAACGCTGCAATTGGAGCATGTCCAATTGAAGTAGCGACACCTTCTTTTCCTTTGTAATCCAATGCCATCACACCAACGTTGTTGAGTGGCAATTGTAAAGGTCCAGCACACTGTTGTTTGGCTACTTTTCCACCAACAGAGCGGTCAACTTTATTCGTCAACCAGTCTTTAGAAGCAACTGCTTCTAATTGTAATAATTGGTCTAAATAAGTATAGAAATTCTCTTTTTTGTAATCTAAATCAGAATACACACGCGCAATCGTACTGTCCGTCATGATTGTTTTCGGTGAACTTCCAAACATATCTGTCAGAGCAAAATCCATTGGTTTTTCACCGGTAGTTTTTGACTCAAACGTAAAGCGATTGTTGTTTTTCACATCACCTACTGTGTACATTGGAGAACGCTCACGGTCTGCAATCTTCTGAAGTGTTTCAATGTGTTTTTCGGCGATCACAAGTCCCATACGTTCTTGAGATTCGTTCCCGATAATTTCTTTTGCAGATAGGGTAGGGTCCCCAACTGGAAGTTTATCTAAATCGATCAAACCTCCAGAGTTTTCAACCAATTCACTCAAACAGTTCAAGTGACCTCCAGCGCCATGATCGTGAATTGAAACAATAAAGTTCTCATCACTTTCCACCATTCCACGCACCGCGTTGGCAGCACGTTTTTGCATTTCTGGATTTGAACGTTGTACTGCATTCAATTCGATTCCTGTAGAAAACTCTCCAGTATCTGCACTTGAAACTGCAGCTCCACCCATTCCAATTCTGTAGTTTTCACCTCCTAAAATAACGATTTTATCTCCTTCTTCTGGTAGGTCTTTAATTGCGTGATCTGCTTTTCCGTAACCAATTCCACCCGCTTGCATGATGACTTTGTCAAACCCTAATTTTCTGTGGTCAGCATCTGCGTGTGTATTTCCAGCATCATGGTGCTCAAAAGTCAAAATTGAACCTGTAATTAAAGGTTGACCAAATTTATTTCCAAAATCAGAAGCACCATTTGATGCTTTGATTAAAATATCCATCGGTGTTTGGTACAACCATTCACGCTCTGCAAAATTATCCTCCCATGGCCTAGCATTACTAGAAGCTCCCTGAGTGGAGTCCATAGTGCCCTGAGCGGAGTCGAAGGGCTCTAATCGGGAATAAGAAGTCATGTAAACCGCTGTTCCTGCAAGTGGTAAAGAACCTTTTCCACCCGCTAATCTGTCTCTTATTTCTCCTCCCGCACCTGTTGCTGCTCCGTTAAACGGTTCAACAGTTGTTGGGAAGTTATGTGTTTCAGCTTTTAACGAAATAACTGAATCGAATTTTTTTATGTCATAATACTCTGGAATGTCCGCACGTTTAGGAGCGAATTGCTCTACGTTTGGACCTTTTACAAAAGCCACGTTGTCTTTGTATGCTGAAACAATTCCGTTTGGATTTTCTTTCGACGTATCTCTAATCATTCTGAATAAAGAGCGTTCTTTTTCTTCTCCATCAATGATAAAAGTTCCGTTGAAAATTTTGTGACGGCAGTGCTCTGAATTCACTTGAGAAAAACCAAAAACTTCAGAATCTGTTAAAGGACGCCCAATTTTCTCAGACATGGTCTCCAAGTATTCAATTTCTTCTTCATTCAAGGCTAAACCTTCTTTTTGGTTATAGGCAGCAATGTCTTCAATTTCTAAAATTGCTTCTGGCTGAATATTAACGTCGAAAGAATCTTGGTGAAGCCCCTCGTATTTTTCAGAAATCATAGGGTCGAAATTACTAAAATCCTTTTCTACTAATTGAAATTCTTCAATACGGAGGATATCAGAAATCCCCATATTTTGAGTGATTTCAACTGCGTTGGTACTCCACGGTGTAATCATAGCCGCACGAGGACCAACAAAAAAAGCACCTAACGATGCTTGTTCTATCTTTGGTTGGTCACCAAATAACCACACCAATTTGGCAGTAGTTTCAGTCGATAATTCTTTTGTTGTTTGAACAGTAAATACTTTACCGTTTACGTTTCCAAAGAAGTGAATCATTATATATGGTTTGAATGTTATTTTATGGGTGCAAATTTAAGCTTTTAAAATGAGGTTATAGTTATAATAACAGATTAAAAAGATGACTAGTGGTTGACTATGTTAATTTCATATATTATCACATTGTTTTGATTGATTCGATAGTTAGTGGATTAAACTGCTGAGTTGCCCCTTCAGGGCACGGGAACATCTTCACCAATCAGCAGGACGCGTTGCATCTTGCTGAAATAAGTTGCGCCTTCAACCCGTTCGAATTATTCTATAATATTGGATTTCTAACCAAAGTGATTTACATATTTTGTTATCGCTTTCCTCAGGTTAGAAGATAAGGAAACCAACCAAATCAATTGATTACTTACTAAGTGGGCTTCTTGGAGTTCATGTAAATCTTTCTTCTTGATTTTTAAAACTCCTTCCTTGATGCTGGCATCGCGTTCTTCTGATAGTTCTTGGAAACTCCCCAAAAGTTTTTCTTTAGCTTCTCTAATATTCCCGTGAGGTCGGACTTTGAAGGTGTGGTCTGTATCTAAAAGAATGGCAGTCCTGGATAAGGTGTTGTTGATTTTTGAAAATAAAGCACTCGTTTCAAGAGAGATTGGAGTTGTTTTGTGACTGTTAATAAAGCTACCCAGCGAGGCAATTCCCGAGAGTATTGTTTGATTCAAGGTTACAATATCATAGATCAACTTAAATTCTACTTGCTTTGATTTTGGGTCTTGAGTGATTCGCTGAAAAGCTGCACTGAGTTCACTTAACGCTAAAAAAGCTTCTTTTCGAGCTACCTTATAAGAGAGTTGTAGCTCCTCCTTGTTTTCATAAAACTCTTGAGTAGCTTTTAAATACTCGTTGTTCTTTGTGATAGCGTTTAACAGTACTGCTTTTAAATTGAGTACTTCCCAACTAGGAAATAAAGTGTAAATCGCTAGAAATGCAATCACTCCCCCCAGTACAGTATCAAATACACGGTATTGAATGACAGAAAATGCATCAGGGTGAATAAATGAATAAACAAAAACAATATTCAAGGTAACAAACATCGCGGCCCATCTGAAGTTTTGCTGCATCAGGGCAAATGCCAGAATAAGAGAAGTAACAGCTAAAACACCATAAATTATCGGGTTTTGTGTGAGGATTACAATTCCAAAAGCAATTACCCCACCGATTACAGTTCCAAGAATACGGTCTTTAGCACGTTCTTTTGTTAACCCATAATTTGGACGAAGAATCACCAATACGGTGAGCATGATCCAGTATGCATTTTGAATTTCGAATATATTTCCAAGGACATAGGCGAATATCATTGCGATTGTTAAGCGCGAGGCATGCCTGAAAATCACTGAGTTTTTAGAGAAATGTTGAATTAAAATTTGAGGTCTATATTCTTGAGGTGTCAAGAATTGATCTGCTTCATCGCGTTTTAAAGCTACTTTACTGGTGATGTTAATGTTGGCCATTGCATGCCGAATCGCTTGCACTTCTTGAAGGATTTGCTTTTGATAATCATGCAGATGTCGTAAGGTTAATGCTCCTTCACGTGCTTGTGGGAGTTTATAAATCGAGATGTAATCTGCTATGGCATTGTGGGCTTCAAGTAAACAGGTTTCAATGCGTTTATTGTCCGAAACTGAGTCTTTGGTAATGATTGTATCTGAAAGCTCAATGAGTTGTTCACTCATCGCGGTGTTGAGCAAACTGAACTTTTCTAAGTGCTTACTTTCTTTTCCAAATAAATCATCAAACTTATCATAATCCCAGCTGTTGGCAATCACCAATTCTAAAATGTCAACAAGTGATATGAACATTAACAGACGCTTCTCATCGAAATGTGAACGGCCTGAACGCTTTCTGCTAGCAAGCAGAATTTCTCTTAAAGTTTCATGTTTTTCATTGATTTGAGATTGTAAAACATACGTTTCTTTGATGAGTGATTCTCTATCGCTTTCAGGAGTGAGTAGTTTCGCTCGAACTTCTATATATTCACCGGTTAATTTTAATGTTTCGGAAAGCAATTGATCCTCATCCTTTTTAGGAATAATCTTATGAAAAACAACAGATGCTAAAATGTACCAAAGTCCACCCGTAAACATGAAGAATGCATGCACCCAAATCTCTGGAGATGTTGTTTTATCGACCACTAAAGCTAAAATCATCGCAAGTATACTTGAGAATCCTACCAAGGATCCTCTAAACCCATATGCTGATAGAAAGGATAATCCGAAGGTGAGAAAGGCAATGAAAAATAAGATTAAAAAGAAGTTTTGTCGCGTATATAAAACGAGAACTGTAACAAGCGTTGTAAGTACAATACTGACTAAGGTACCGATGACTTTTCGACGTAAGCTTCCTGGAACATCACTCGGAGCATTTAAAAAAGCTCCAAAGATAAAAGAAGGAGCAAGGCTCATATACCCGAGTACATTAAAGGTCAGTAAAGGAATAATTAGTGACGCAGTAATGACAACACCTCTAAAAAAGTGAGAACTTTTGATGAACAACTCAAACTGTGTGCGTCTACTTTTTGTCATTGATGTATTTCTGTTCTGCAAAGATAGTAATTAAGAAACTTTATCATCAAAGATTTAGCTGCGTGTGTTAATAGTTTCACCTTTAATTCGATTCAGTAAAGTTGAATTTCTAAAAAATGAATGAATTATGTAATTTAGTTGTGTAAACCAAGTGCTTATGAAACACAATTTACTTTCTCTACTTCTTCTGATTTCAGTTTGTTCTTCCGCTCAAGAAATAGAAGTAAAAGAAAGTGCACGACATTCCTTTTATCTTATAGGTGGTGTATTTTCAGATATTACAGGAAATGAAAGACCTGGATTTTCATCAGCATTGGGATATCAGATTTATTTTCCAAATCGCTTCGTTTTTGGGGTTGAAGTGCTTACCGATCAAACAGTATATAAACATAATAAAAGCTCCTATTCTAATGAAGAGTCATGGGCAAGGTATAGTGGGGTATCTGGACGAATTAATTTAGGGTATCATTTAGTGAAAAGGAAACATTTCGATTTTTCTCTTATTGTAGTACCCCATTTTAATCATGGACGATTTATTACAAGAAAGTCAACAGAAGAAGAGGAGGGATACAAAACCTCTTCAAAAAACTTTTTTTATTTAGCTGTACCTCTTATTGCTCAGCGTTTCGAGTTGTATTATAAAATTAATCCAACTCATGCTTTAGGTTTAAATGTAGATATCAATTTAGATGTAGAGTCAAAAACGTTTTCGAATATTTTCAAAGGAGGTGCTTTCTTTATCGGACGATTAATGCTGAGTTATCGGGTAATTATTCCTGGTTCTTAAAACAGAGAACTACTTACTTAAAAGAATGATATGTTGTATTTGTGAGTTGAACACAACTTACAAACTAATCCTTCAACAACTTGACCAAATGCTTTACTCTATCGGTTTGAATAAACTCAACATTATGCTCTACTGCTTTGATGTTTCTTTTGTGTGAATGTGTGTTGAATGTCGCTACCATTATACCTTTGCTGTGCGCTAATTCTACTTTTTCATGGGTAAGTTGATCTACAGCAACAGTTAATCCTTCCAGGTTATATTGTTCCGCTAAACTTAATGCATTAGCAAAATCTGTGTAAATAAATTGTTTTATATCTGGTCTGACTGCTTGAAGTTTTTGAATTAATATTTCGCTTTTAAATTCTACAAAAGTGTTTTCAATTAAGTTGTATTTATCAATGATTTCTATAATAGCATTGTTGAAGGTCTCAAAGTATGTGGAATCTTTATTGGGTTGAAAGTTTTTACAATCTAAAAAGTAGATGTAATTGTCTTGGTTTGGGATGTTTTTAAATAAATCATCTAATCGAATCAGTTGGTAGTTTCCGTAATAAGGATAGGAGAAACGCGCCCCTTCTATCTCTGCCCAAGTTTTATTATAAATCTTCCCTGATAAATTGGTTGAAAGCTCTAAACTTTGATCATGAAAAGCGACCAAAACTCCATCTTTAGTCATTTGAACATCGATTTCTGTTCCGTCGGCTCCAAGGTTCAAACAATTCAAAATAGATTCTAAAGAATTCATTGGGTAGGTTTGACCAATTCCCATTCCTCCATGGCCTAATGCCTTCACTTGATTCTTGTTTAAATTTTTGATATCAAAATCATTCTTCTCACATGAGAATAGAAATAAAATGAATGCAAATAAGAATATACTGTTTTTCATCGTGGTGTTTTAAAATGCAAATCCAACTGTTACACCTCCCCAGTGTCTATAGGTTTCTTGAAACTCTATCATGGGTGTATAACTAATCCCTAGCACCAATCTACCTCCATCTTTGTGATAACGATAACCAATTGCAAAATGTGTATGCAGGTTTGTGTCTCTTATAGGTTTTCCATCGGTATGGTTAGACCGAATAGTATTGGTAATTAATTGTCCGAATCCAAGATGAATTTTGTGGCTCTTACCATAGAAGCCATTAATTGTGAGTGGAATTAACAAATCAGGATTAAAACGAGTCGTATAATCATTAATTCTAACTGTGCTGAGACCTATTCTTGCGGATGCAGAAAACAGTTCTGGTAGAAGAAACATTCTTTCATAATTTAATGAGCCATATCCTCCAATACCTCCAGCTTCTGCATGAATAATATTCTTGTAAAGAATGGTTTCATCTGTTTGTGAATTCCCTGCTAATGCTAAAATCAGCAGTGTTAAAAGTATTAAGATAGACTTCAAGCTTGTAAATATTAATTTATGATTAACATATTCCACCAACTTAGTGGAAATTGGATTTATTTTATGAAATTAAAATTATTATGAAGACAAATGTCTATTAAATGACCTATTTAATAATTTATCCTGATTGTTTAATCGATTTTAATATAAATTTTTCTCGTCTGTTAATAGTTTTGTAGAAGATTAGTTAAATCAATTTAAATTCAACTCCCCTTAAGTCAATCATTTATCTTGTGACCAATAAAAATCAATGTTGTAACCACTTTTTCGCCTATATTCTCAGTACTTTTGTGCCACATTTTGGTTTCACTATGTGAATGAAAAGGGAATTCTGTGAAAATCAGAAACTGTTCCCGCAACTGTAAAAGTTCGTATTTAATCAAAGATACCACTGACTATCTCTCGATAGTTGGGAAGGTTGATTAATGAGCTAAGTCAGGAGACCTGCCACGATGTAAATAATTCGCTTTCGGAGAAAAAGTAGAATGAGAGATAATTCAGTGAATTGTCTGTGCAATCTATCGTTTTTCCATTTTATTAATTTTTAATTCATTATTAAAATGAGAACACAATTTACATTTTTATTATTCGTACTATTTTCAGCGTTCACGTTTGGACAAACCTTCTATAATTTAGAAGTTGCTGCTGAAGGAAATTTTGGAATGACAAATGCTGACGTTTTTAAAGTGTCCAACTATGATGACCCAACTTCGGTATCAGCAGGATTGTATCAAACTGCAAATTCAAGCGTAGGTTTTGATGTTTTACAAGACTATGCAGTTTTTGGTGATAAAGCGTTGCTTATTGAAAAACCAGCAGGATCTGGAAGAATTGTTATTGTTGATTATCCTGCATTTACAGAAGTTCACACTTTTACAACTTCTGATGCGCCGCAAACTCTTGTGATGGCAAGTCAAACCAAAGGATATGTGAGCACAGGAAATCCTGCAACTATTCAATTTGTTGACCTTATGAATAACACCATTGCAGCAGTGACTGATCCTAACGGTGATATTTCTTCCTATTCATCCAATATGGTTCAAGCCAATGGATTTATTTATACGGAAATCGGCTCAAAAATCGTTAAAGTAGATACATTAACGCAAACTGTTTCCGATGTAATTACTCCCGGAATTGGTTCAATCAAAGGACTCATTTTTGATGAACAAACCAATTTACTATGGGTGATGAATGGTTCTGGGGAGTTGGTTTCAATTGATGTTATGAATAATGACACTTTAGGAGCTGAAGTTGACACAGGCGTTTCAAGTTCTAATTTGTTAAGGGAGTATGATTCAAAATTATATTTCTGGAACTTAGCTGATAAAGCACTTTATATTTACAATACAGTTACGCCACCAACTTTACCTTTGGTTTCTTCGTATACAAGTTCTGTGGCTGGAGGATCTTGGTCGTTTGGATATGGTCGTTCATTTGATATCGATCAAAATACAGGAGATTTTGCAATTTGTTCAGCAGATGCATTTGTTGCGCCTTCACTTTTTGAAGTTGTTGACGGAACAACATTTACTGTAATAGATTCAGGCGAAGTAACAGGCGCAGCAAGCGCAAATAGACTGAGATTAAGCACATTTTCTGCTGCTCTTCCTGTGCCAGATGTTGAGGAGTTACCAACAGTATATGTGCTGTGTTTAGTGACTTTAACTCCACCTACAGCAGATAATGGTTCAGTTATCGCAACGACTACCGATCCTTTGGCGTATTCTACTGAAGGTACATATACGGTAACGTGGACATATGAAAATGACCATGGAACAACAACCCAAACCCAAATTGTCGAAGTAACATGTTCAACTTCTGGGTTGTCGGATTATTCAAATAATGGTGTTAAAGTATATCCAAACCCTACAAGTGATGTATTAACTATCGAAACAGATGAGGTGAACGTGATTGGAGAATTAATGAATGCCCAAGGTCAGGTGGTTTTAAAATTTGACGAGGCACAAACAATTCAGGTTGGACATTTACCACAAGGAGTTTATTATTTACACATCTCTACTTCTAATAGTGATAGAGTGATTAAAAAAGTGGTAATTCAATAAACCGAATTCTATTCATTGCACTTATTAAATGAAAAGGCTGAAACATTTTTGTTTCAGCCTTTTTTGATTCCAAAATAGTTCGGAACCTGAGTAAGCACGTTTAATAATTAATTCACTAGATGTAAGAAAAAAACGGTGCTTATTTTAATTGTAAACTTTACAACCTTCCTTTAAAAACTCCTCCTTGAGGTGTTCAAATACTTTTTCTTTTTTGAGGTTGTCTTTTCCTTGTTTGTCTATAAAATCAGAATACGCTAAAGTTGCTCGCTTTAATTCTGATTGAATGACTTTAGGCTCGCTGTTTTTATTGTTGACCAAGCTTAAAAGTTAATAAACGCTTCGCTTCAACATTTTATCAGCAGCTTCAAGGTCACCCATAGCTTCGAACGTATAGGCCAAATTATTACAGGAAATAATGAATATTTGAATGTAAGGAACCCTGACTCTTAAACAATCAGTTGAATGCATGTTTAAGGCTTCCGCTTTATATAAAGCTTCGTTATATCCTTCCATTGCTGCATTAAAATCATCTCGGTTGAACAACGCATTTGCAGCTACTGTTTTCGTTTTCCATTGATTTTCAAGAGATATTATACAAGAGTCACTCATATCTATTTAATTAAGTTTTTATTTGCAAAATCCCAATTTACGATGTCCCAAAACCCTTCTACGAACTTCGGACGTGCATTGCGGTAATCGATATAATAGGCATGTTCCCATACATCTAATGTAAGAATAGGTGTTTTGCTTTCCGTAAGTGGAGTGTGAGCGTCTTTCATTAGAACGATTTCTAATATTCCATTTTCATTTTGTGACAACCAAGCCCAACCTGCTCCAAATAGTTTCGTGGCAATTGTTGAAAATTGTTCTCTGAAGTCTTCAAAACTTCCAAAATCTCGTTCAATTAATGTTTTAATTTCTCCCGTTGGCGCTTTTCCTCCATCTGGTGATAAACAATGCCAAAAGAAACTGTGGTTCCAGTGTTGTGCCGCATTATTGAAAAGACCTACGTTGTTCTCTTGATGTGCATGCTTAATTATTTTTACTACATCTGCTCCTTCAAGTTCAGTATCACGAACCAGCCATGATGGTAATCGAATGCTTCTTCTGAAATAATGGGGTTTAAGGCGCTTTTGTCGTAAGGTAAATCCGGTAATTCTTGTTTCATTTTATCCATAATTTGTTGTAATTATTCATTTGTTACAGCAAACATAATAAAAATATACCATATGGCTAAATAATATTTTAGACTTGTCTAAAATAATGGTTGAAGCTAAGTTTTAACAAGGATATAAATGAGGATTTCTCTATTTAAAGAAAAAAAGGCCACAGAGATTAATCTCCATGACCTTTGTGTTTTTAATTAATATTTTTTGCTCGAGAATGACCTGAACAGTGTGAGTGTTCTCTTTTCGTAGACGCTAAGCTCGGTTCTCCTTCTTTTTTGAGTTCCACCAGTAAAGTGGTGGGATGAGCAGAGGAGCAAAAATCAATGTACTTGTTAATCCTCCGATAATCACAGTAGCTAATGGTCTTTGTACGTCTGATCCGATTCCTGTCGAAGTAGCTGCAGGAACGAGTCCAAGAATTGCTAAAATAAGAATAGTCAATACTGCTTTTAATTGCTTTTTCGAAGTATCGTTAACCAATTCCTTTGTGATTTCTGTTTTTAATGTGGCTCGATTCAAAGCAGAAACCAAGAGGACCCCAGCCATTACTGAAATTCCGAAGATAGATACAAATCCTACTCCGGCAGAAACGTTAAAGTAATATCCACGCATGAGCAGCGCAATAACTCCACCTGCAAGTGCAAATAATACACAACTGATTGTAATTAAGGTATGTTTGAAGCTTTTAAATAACATAAATAAGAATGCAAAAACTACAACTAAAGTCAAGGGAATCGTAATCAACAATTGTTTTCCGGCACGTTCAAGATTCTCATATTGACCTCCGTACACCAATTCATATCCTTTAGGAATGGTAATTTCGGCATCAATTCGTTCTTGTAATTCCTTTACGAATCCTCCTTGGTCACGGTCACGAATATTCGTTCGTACTGTAATCTCGCGTTTGTTATTGTAACGATAAATATTCGTTTGCCCTTCTTCAAAACTAACTTCAGCCAATTGATCCATAGGAATTAATGCACCTGTAACTGAAGGCACGAGTAGGTTTTTAATTTCGTCAATGTTATTACGGAACTGTGGTAAATAACGAATGATAATGTCATACCGTTTTGCTCCATCATATAAAATGGAAACATCTTTTCCACCTATGGCTGCTTCAATCATGTGTTGAATTTCAGAAACGTTAATTCCATAACGTGCTGCTTGATCTCTTTTGATGTTAATTGTCAATTGATCTTGCATTCCTTCTTGTTCAATATCCGTTCCTTCACTTCCTTCCATCGAACGAACAATCTCAGTAATGCTGTCGGCTTTTTCACGCATCAATACCAAATCATTACCTACAATAGAAACCGCTAAATCTGCAGCACTACCGGTAACAATCTCCATCACTTGGTCAATAATGGGTTGTCCTGTAGAAAAACTTACTCCAGGAATCTCTCTTTCTAATTCTCCAGTAATTTGATTGATTAATTCACCTTTTGTGATTGTATCAGTCCATAAATGATAATCTTTCAGGGCAATCAGAATCTCATTTCTATTGGGTGGAAATGGATCTGTTCCATCATCATTTCTACCAGTTTGCGTAATCACGTTGTCAACTTGTGGGTATTTCGAAATGATTTCTCTCATTTTCGGAGCATATTTCGCATTTTCTTGAATTGTTATTCCCCCAGGGAAGTTCGCACGCAAGAAGATCGAACCTTCATCTAACTCAGGTAAAAACTCCATACCTAAACGAGAGCCGAATGAAATTAAGACGATTACAATTGCAAATCCTAAAACTACTGCTTTCTTGTAATGATGAATAAAAACACCTACTACTTTAGAGTAGCCATTTTCCATATAAGTGAAGATTTTACTTTCACGTACTTTAAAAGGTTTTTCGTAATCGGCGATGGTCTTGCCATAAACAAAAGAAATCAACACTGGTATGAATGTTAAGGCAGCGACCATCGACCCAATTACGGCAAATGACAAGGTAAGCGCCATTGGAGAGAATAGTTTCCCTTCAACACGCGTCATTAATAGTATCGGTAAATAAGCTAAAATGATAATCGTAACAGCAAAGAAAATCTCACGTCCAACTTCTTGAGCTGACAGTAAAGTCAAGTGGATAATTCCCTGTTTTCTATCTTCCTTTGAAGCTGTTTTATACTTACGAATGAGGTGTTCAGCCATGACGACGGCGCCATCTACAATAATTCCAAAGTCAATTGCTCCTAATGAAAGTAAATTGGCAGGAATTCCCGTGAGTTGCATGATTATGAAAGCAAATAATAAGGAAAATGGAATGGTAATCGCAACCACAAGCGCACTTCGAATACTTCCTAAGAAAATAACTAAAATAATAACTACAATACTAACTCCTTCGAAGAGCGTCATTCCCACTGTATGTAAAGAGTGATCAATTAAGAATCCTCTATCATATAGCGTTTTTAATTTCACACCCTCTGGAAGTTCATGCGCTTCTAAATCAGCTATTCGTTGTTTAAGTTCAACCAATACCTCACTTGGGTTTTCATATTTTCTGAGTAAAATAATCCCTTCAACTCCGTTGGTTACATCTAAACCTTCATCTGGAATGCTGTATCCCAAAACACCACTTGGTGGAGGAGGAGAGATTTCTACACTTGCTACATCACGTACCAGTATTGCAGTTCCATTTTCAGATTTGAGGACAATGTTTTCTATGTCTTTCTCATTCCTTACGACTCCAATACCACGAACAGCAAATCCTTGACCTCCACGTTCAATAATGTTTCCACCTGTGTTTTGATTGTTTTCTGCTACAGCTTCTTCTAAATCAGAAATGGTAAGGTCATATTTCCTTAACTTTCCAGGATCGGCAAGAATGTGGTATTGTTTTAATGGTCCCCCAAAAGTGGTCACATCTGCAACTCCGTCTGTTTGCAACAAATAAGGTTCAATTACCCAATCTTGTAAATCCCTAAGCTCAGTAGGAGAGAAGGATGGAGGGGCTTCAACAACATATCTAAAGATTTCTCCAACAGCAGTCGATAGCGGAGCTAACTCTGTAAAAACACCCTCTGGTAGATCTGCATCCATCAGGTTTTCCATTACTTGTTGACGCGCAAAGTAATCGTCTGTTCCGTCTTTAAATGTTAGTTGAACTACTGATAAACCAAAAATAGTTCTACTTCTTCTGTCCAGAACATTAGGAGTATTTTGAACTGCTCTTTCAATGGGAATGGTTACTTGTTGTTCCACTTCCTCAGCTGCTCGGCCTTGGTACTGCGCAACAATAATAACGTTGGTATCAGCAATGTCTGGATAAGCTTCAATTTTTAATTGGGTAAAGCTAAAATAGCCTATAACCATTAGCAAAAGGCTTATTCCTACCACTAACCAGCGGTTTCTTAACGAGAATATGAGCAGATTCTTAATCATTTTCTACTATTGTGTAATACCGATGAAAATATAAATAATGTATGTTCCAATTGGATCTTTTCTTTATTAGCACATCGGTATTGACTAATTAAGGTTAAAAGAAACAACTTTGTGGTTTAGAATTTTGTAACGGGATGAGTTACAATAAAACCTCCTCTGTACTGATTCCTTAATTCTGTTAATACAGCCTTGACTTTGCCCACTTCATCAATAAAAGTAATGAGCATTGGTGTTTCGTCAAATGAAAATTGTCGCCCGGGCTGTTTCAAAATTTGATGTTTTCCAAATCCTGAAAAACCAATAAAGGACGTTGCTCCAGCAATACCATTCTCCATCAATAACTTCATGATGAATTGGTGAAGAAAGTCTGTCCCCATCATTTTATCTTTATCTATGTAAATTTGTGCCTGTAACATTTTCCTTGAAATTTTAATAACCGAAAGACAATCCTTTCAGTTGCATCACCCCTTTTACAGCAATTTTCTCATCAATATTAAGACCGCCGTAAACAATTATTCTGTCCCCTACTTGGTGGCCCGTTTGTATTTGTCTGCGCTCAAATTCATTGGCAGATTTCTTTACAAACACATAGTGATTCCCTTGAATAGTAATCATTGCATCTTGACTCACAGTAAGAATATCGTTTTGAGTTGTTCCAAAGGAAACATTTGCAAACATTCCTGTTTTTAATTTATTAGAACTGTTGTCGATGATGATTCTCACTTTCACCATGCGTGTACTGTTATCAATACGGTCTGTCACCGCATCAACCTTTCCTTTAATTGTATCTTTAGGAAATGCTGTAAATATGGCCTTACAATCTTGCCCTTCCTTAATATTTCCAATTTGATTTTCTGGAATATCACAAATTAAATATGCAGTTCCTGCTTTTGCTTTTTGTAACATCTCAGCTCTAAATCCTCCAGATTTTAATTGTGTTTCATGTTCAATCAAAGAAGTCCTTTCATTCGCTAAATTGGATTTCTCAATAGATAACTCGGTCTCTGCTCCGAGTAA
>Ga0209075_1002326_pt1 | contig 16831 bp, 15 predicted proteins | sample Stecom2011_FD_187523 | JGI IMG/M metagenome (GOLD analysis project Ga0209075, IMG submission 187523) | Agricultural soil microbial communities from Utah to study Nitrogen management - Steer compost 2011 (SPAdes) (version 2) | ecosystem: Environmental > Terrestrial > Soil > Agricultural land...
CACGCTGGCGGCCGTGCTCCTGTTCTACGGGTCGGTGTACCTCTTCAACTACACCAACCTCGGTAAGAGGCTCGGCTTCCTGGTCACGGGTGTGGGCACCTTCGGCTGGCTGAGCATCAGCTCGCTGTTGTTCGTGGTGTACGCACCCCGTGGGCCCCGCCCGGAGAACATCGAGGGCCTGAACGCCTTCGAGATCCGGATCATCCCGATGACCTTCTTCCTGGTCTCGGTGGTGCTGTTCTTCGTCTTCCTTACGGCACTGCACCAATACGAGTCGACGCGCGAAGAATGACTTTGTCCCCCCAGCCAAAGGCTGGGGGGAAGGTCCCTACCACCGGAGCGAAGCGGAGGTGGGAGGTAGGGGGCAGTCGTTCCCAACAACAAGGCTTCTCGCGCGGTAAGACTTCGCACGGGTTCGGCACTGCCCCCTACCCGTCGGCTCCGCCGCCGGGTCCCTTCCCCCTTTCGCTGCGCTCAAGGGGGACGAAGGTCACCCGTAGTAGCTGAGGACCTGCAGTTCGTGGGACAGGTCCACCTGACGGACCGCCACACCCTCGGGCACCTCGATCCGGACCGGAGCGAAGTTGAGCATCGACCGGATCCCCGCGTTCACGAGCAGATCGGCGACGGTCTGTGCCGCCGAGGCCGGCACCGCCAGGATCGCCATGTCGAAAAGGCCGTCGGCCGCGTCGTCGGGCACATTGGCCATGTCCCGGATGGTCAGCCCGGCCACCTCGACGCCGATCCTCCGGGGGTCGTTGTCGTAGAGGGCCGTCACGTCGAAGCCACGCTTCGGCAGAGAGGTGTACCCGGCGAGCGCGGTGCCCAGGTTCCCGGCACCGATGATCCCCACGCGGCGGCGCTTCTCGAGACCGAGCTCGCGGCGGATGCGGGCCGCCAGGTCGGCAGTCGAGTAGCCCACGCCCCTCGTGCCCTGGAAACCGAGCGATGCCAGGTCCCGCCTCACGTTGGCGGCGGTCACCCGGGCCGCCTCGGCGAGCACGGCCGAGCTGACCGTCTCCGAACTCGAATGCTCCTCCAGCAACCTCAGGTAACGAGGGAGGCGCGCCACCGTGGCAGGGGACAGCTCGCTCATCGCCGGCGACGATAACCCCGCGTCGGGTTCTCCGAGTAACCGGCAGCCTCTACCCTGACGGCCGATGGCTTCGCCCGAAATCCTCGTCGTCGGTGGTGGTCCTGCCGGCAGCTCCGCCGCCATCTGGCTGGCCCGTGCCGGTCACCAGGTCACCCTGGTCGAGGCCAAGGAGTACCCCAGGGACAAGACATGCGGCGACGGCCTGACCCCTCGGGCGATCTATCAGCTCATGGACATGGGCTTCGACTTCGACACACCGGCGTTCCACCGCATCAACGGTCTGCGCAGCTACGCCGGTGACGACCTGATGATCGAGATGAGCTGGCCCGAGCACTCCAGGTACCCCAACTGGGGCGGGGTGATCAGACGACGCGATCTCGACGAGCAGGTGGCACGCCTCGCCGAGAAGGAGGGTGTCACCGTCCGTCAGAAGACGACGGCCAGCCCGGTGCTGGAGGACGGCCGGGTCACCGCGGTGGATCTCAACTCGGGCGGCGAGGTGGAACGGGTCACGCCCGGGATCACGATCATCGCCGACGGCTCCCAGAACCGCTTTGGGCGGGAACTCGGCGTCACCCGCCGCAAGGACTACCCCCTGGGCCTGGCGGCCCGCGGCTACTTCTCATCGCCCCGGTCGACCGACCCGTTCCTCGAGAGCCAGTTGGACCTGCGTGACTCATCGGGGGCGACGATGCCGGGATACGGCTGGGTGTTCCCCCTCGGCGACGGGACGGTCAACGTCGGTGTCGGGCTGCTCTCCACCTTCACGCGGTGGAAACACGTCAACACCACGAACATGATGAACGACTACGTCGCCACCGCCCCCGAGTACTGGGGGCTGTCGGAGGAGAGCCGGGTCTCCAAGCCGATGGGCGGGAAGCTGATCATGTCCTACTCCAGAGGACCGCTGGTCGGCGCCAACTGGGTGGTGGTCGGCGACGCCGCCGGGGCCATCAACCCGTGGAACGGCGAGGGGATCTCCTATGCCTACGAGACCGGCCGTCTCGCGGCCCACTATGTGAGCCAGGCGATCGGAGCGGACGACTTCAGCCTCCTTCACAGGTACACCCAGCACCTCGAGGACGAGTTCGGCCTCTATTACAAGATGGCCCGGATCTTCGTGAAGGCCATCGGCCGTCCGGCGGTGATGCGGACACTGGCCCACACCGGTCTGCGCAACCGCCCGCTCATGGAGTGGACCCTCAAGGTGATGTCCAACCTCCTGGACGAGGACGAGAAGCAGTTCGGCGAGCGGGCATACGACGCCCTCGCCGCCATGGTGCGGGTCCTCCCGGTCCGCTGAGGTTCTCCCCCTTTGTCCCCCTGAGCGTCAGCGAAAGGGGGAAGGGGCCCGGCGGCGAAGCCGACGGGTAGGGGGCAGTGCCGAACCCGTGCGAAGTCTTGCCGCGCTGGCCGGGGCCTTGTGATTTACCGCCCTTTCCGGGGTCGCTCTATGCTCACGCCCGTGACGTTGGCCGACTACCTGCCGATCGCGGTCATGCTGGTGCTGGCAGCCGGTTTCGTGGCGGTGACGCTGGTCGCATCCAGGCTGGTGAGGCCGGACAACCCCACCCCGGAGAAGCTGGCGCCTTACGAATCGGGCATCCTCCCCGAGCACGAACCGTCCCAGCGCTTCCCGGTGAAGTTCTATCTGGTCGCCATGCTCTTCGTGATCTTCGACGTCGAGATCATCTTCTACTTCGCCTATGCCGTCATCTGGACCGACCTCGGCTGGTACGGCGTGGCCGCCATGCTCCTGTTCACCTTCTTCGTCGCCGAGACGCTCGCCTACGTGTGGAAGCGTGGCGCGCTCGACTGGAACGTGCACCAGCGCCGCCGCTACATCGACAGGGAGGCCGCCTGATGGCCGCGACCGCCCCCGGAAACATCCTGATGACCAAGCTCGAGTTGGCCGCCAACTGGGCCCGGACCCGCTCGATGTTCCCGGCCACGTTCGGGCTCGCCTGCTGCGCCATCGAGATGATGGCCACGGGCGCGGCCCACTACGACCTCGCCCGATTCGGGATGGAGGTGTTCCGCGCCTCTCCCCGCCAGGCCGACCTGATGATCGTGGCCGGGCGGGTGAGCCAGAAGATGGCCCCTGTCCTCCGCCAGGTCTACGACCAGATGCCCGATCCCAAGTGGGTGATCTCGATGGGCGTCTGCGCCTCCACCGGCGGGATGTTCAACAACTACGCCCTCGTCCAGGGCGTGGACCAGGTGGTCCCCGTCGACGTCTACGTTCCCGGCTGCCCTCCGGGCCCGCAGAGCCTCATGCACGCAATCCTGACCCTTCACGACAAGATCATGGCCGGGGAGATCCGAAATTGATCCCCGAGTTCGAAGCCCTCGCCGAGCGGTTCCCCGAGGTGGTCTGGGAGGACTCCCACGGTCAGCAGGTGGCCCGTATCCCGAATGAGCAGTGGTACGAGTTCGCCGAGGCGGCCAAGGAGGCCGGGTTCAATCTGTTGTCCGACGTCACGGCCGTCGACTGGTACCGGAGCCGTCGCTACCGCTTCGACATCGTGGTCAACCTGACCTCGATGAGCATCCCGGCCCGGTTGCGGATGATCACGACGGCCGATCGTGAGGACCCGAAGGTCGCCTCCCTCGTGCCTCTCTGGCCCGGCGCCAACTTCCCCGAGCGGGAGGTCTACGATATGTTCGGCATCACGTTCGAGGGCCATCCCGATCTGACCCGCATCCTCATGCCCGACGACTGGGAGGGTCATCCCCTCCGCAAGGACTTCGGCGTGGGTTCGGTCCCCGTCCAGTTCAAAGCTTCACCAAAGGCGGTCTGATGAGCGACCCACGCATCGTCGATTTCTGGGTCGCCGGCACGGAAGAGCCCGAGTTCCAGCCCACCGACGAGGGGATGCAGGAGATCGGCCCCGAGGAGAGCGGCCGTCGTCTCGACGAGCAGTACGGCCGGGTCGTGGACGACGACTACATCTTCGACGACGAGGTGTCCGACGAGGAGCTGATGATCCTCAACATGGGCCCCCAGCACCCGTCCACCCATGGCGTGCTGCGTCTACAGGTGGAGCTCGAGGGCGAGATCATCCGCCGGAGCAAGCCGATCATCGGCTACCTGCACACCGGCATGGAGAAGACCGGTGAGCAACTGTCGTTCCTGCAAGGACCGACCAACGTCACCCGCATGGACTACCTGTCGCCGCTCCACAACGAGCTCGCCTACTCGCTGGCCGTGGAGCGTCTCCTCGACATCGAGGTGCCCCCGAGGGCCCAGGCGATCCGGGTCCTTATGACCGAGCTGAACCGGATCTCGTCGCACCTGGTCGCCCTTGCCACCAACGGCATGGACATCGGGGCGATCTCGATGATGATCTACGGCTTCAGGGACCGGGAGATGATCCTCGAGTTCTTCGAGAAGACCACGGGCCTGCGGATGAACCACAACTACATCCGCCCCGGCGGTGTCGCCGTCGACCTCCATCCCGGGTGGAAGGACGACATCGACCGGATCCTGAAGGAGATCCCCAAGAAGGTCGAGGACTATCACAACCTCCTCACCAACAACCCGATCTGGCAGGCCCGGACCGTCGGCGTCGGTGTCATCACGGCCGAGGAGGCCGTCGGCTACAGCATCACCGGACCGCCGCTGCGGGCAGCCGGAGTCGAATGGGACATCCGCAAGGTCTTCCCGTACTCGGGCATCGAGCAGTACGAGTTCGACGTCGTCACCGGTGATAACGGAGACGTGTTCGACCGCTACCGGGTCCGCATCGACGAGATCGTGGAGTCACTGAAGATCGTCGAACAGGTCACGGACTCGATGCCGAAGGGCGACTACAGGGTCGACGACAACAAGGTCACGCCACCGCCCCGGCAGCGCATCGACGAGTCGATGGAGGCGCTGATCCACCACTTCAAGATCTACACCGAGGGCTTCCGGGTCCCGGCAGGGGAGACCTACGTGGCGGTGGAGTCGCCCCGTGGCGAGCTCGGTTGCTACATCGTCTCCGACGGCGGGGCCAGGCCCTACCGCATGCATGTTCGGGCGCCTTCCTTCTACAACCTCCAGGGCCTGCCCATCGCGATGGCGGACAGCATCGTGGCCGACACAGTCGCCACCATCGCCTCCATGGACCCCGTCATGGGAGACGTCGACCGATGAGCGTCTGGAGCGAAGAGGTTCAGGAGCGGGCCCGGGCCATCGTCGCCAGGTACCCCGAGAAGCGGTCGGCGATCATGCCGCTGCTCTACCTCGCCATGTCGGTCGACGGATACCTGACCGACGAGGGCATGGAGGAAGTGGCCCGCTGGGTCGATCTCACCCCCGCCCAGGTGCTGTCGGTGGCGAGCTTCTACTCCATGTACAAGCGGGAGCGCACCGGCAAGTACCTCGTGTCCTGCTGCACCTCGATCTCCTGCATGCTCGCCGGCGGCGACGACGTGCTGGCCGCGATGGAGGACGAGTCCGGTGTGCCCGACGGCGAGACCGACGAAGAAGGCCTGCTCACGGTGGAGCACGTCGAGTGCATCGGCTCCTGTGGTGGAGCGGTCGCCGTCCAGGTCAACTACGAGCTCATCGAGGGCGTGACCCCGGAGAAGGGGAGGGCCCTGGTCCGCTGGCTCAAGGAGGCCCGCCCCGAGGTGGTCAATACCGACGAGATGCAGACCCTCTTCGGCTCCCGCACCTCCTTCGATTGGGCGGTGAAGGAGGAAGGCGGCGCCGTCGGCCCCTACCCCGCTTTCCAGCCGCTGGGCACCGTGAGAGGCGGTGACGAGTGAGCACATTGATCGTCACCCGTCGGATGAACGAGCATCCGACGGACTCCCACACCATCGACCGCTACATCGCAACTGGCGGCTACGAACAGGCCCGCCGCGCCGTCACCACGCTGACCCGTGACGAGCTCGTCGAAGAGGTCAAGGCCTCGGGTCTGCTCGGTCGTGGTGGCGCCGCCTTCTCGGCCGGCCTCAAGTGGAGCTTCCTCGCCCCGGAGCGCCCGGCCTACCTGGTGGTCAACGGCGACGAGTCCGAGCCCGGCACCTTCAAGGACCGCCAGCTCCTGGAGCGCGACCCCCACCAGCTCGTGGAGGGGATCATCATCGCGGCCTACGCCAACGAGGTGCACCACGCCTTCGTCTACATCCGCGGCGAGTACGCCAAGCCGGCGCGTCGTCTCCAGCAAGCCGTCGACGAGGCCTATGCCAGGGGCTTCCTCGGCCGAAACGTCTTCGGCAGCGGCTACGACCTGGAGCTGACGGTCCACCTCGGCGCCGGCGCCTACATCTGCGGCGAGGAGACCGCCCTGATCAACTCGCTCGAGGGCAAACGTGGCGAGCCCAGGCTCAAGCCCCCGTACTTCCCGGCGGCGAAGGGCCTCTACATGAAGCCCACGATCGTCAACAACGTGGAGACGATCTCCAACATCCCGCACATCCTGGCGATGGGCGCCCCCCGGTATGCCGAGGTGTCGCCCAGCCCCGACACCGGCACCTTCCTCATGTCGCTCTCCGGTCATGTCCGGAAGCCGGGCAACTACGAGGTGTTCCACGGGATCACCTGGCGCGAGCTGATCTACGAGGTGGGCGGGGGCATCCCCGAGGACCGTGGCCTCAAGGCGTGGATCCCGGGTGGCGCCTCGGCCCCCTGGTTCGTGCCGGAGCTCCACCTCGACATGGAGATCACCAAGGACGCGGTGGCCGGCGCCGGCTCGATGATCGGGTCGGGCGCAGTCATCGTCATGGACGAGGACACCTGCGTCGTGCGCGCGGCCGAGCGTGTCGTTCGCTTCTACGCCCACGAGTCGTGCGGCCAGTGCACGCCCTGTCGTGAGGGCACGACCTGGATGGAGATGATCCTGCGCCGGATCGAGGAGGGGCAGGGGAGGGCAATCGACCTCGATCTGCTCATCGACGTCTCTGACGGGATCAGCGTCGGCCTCAACTGGCCGCCCAAGATGACCACGATCTGCCCGCTCGGCCCGTCCGCCGTTTCGCCGGTCATCGCCCTCAAGGAGTACTTCCGGGACGAGGTCGACGCCCACGTCAGGAACGGCGGTTGTCCCTTCCCCCGGAGCCGCGCCCATGCAGGGGTGAGCGAATGACGACCGAGCGCGAGATGGTCGATACGGTCACGATCACCGTCGACGGGGTGGAGCACCAGGTGCCCGCCGGCGAGTTGCTGATCAAGGCCGCCCAGGACAAGGGGACCTACATCCCGAGGTTCTGCTGGCACGAGCGCATGGCCCCCGTGGGCATGTGCCGCATGTGTCTGGTCGAGATCGAGACTCCGAGGGGCCCCGCCCTCGTGCCCGCGTGCACCACGCCGGTCAACGACGGGATGGTCGTCGACACCAAGGGCGCCACCGTCGCCAAGGCCCAGGAGGCCGTTCTCGAGTACCTGCTGATCAATCACCCGCTCGACTGCCCGGTCTGTGACAAGGGTGGGGAGTGCCCGCTCCAGGACCAGGCCATGTCCCACGGGCCCGGTGAGAGCCGTTTCGTCGAGTTCAAGCGGACCTTCGAGAAGCCCATCTCGATCAGCGAGCTGGTGCTGCTCGACCGGGAGCGTTGCATCCTCTGCGCCCGCTGCACCCGGTTCTCCGAAGAGGTGTCGGGCGACCCGCTCATCGAGTTCATCGACCGCGGGAACCACGTCCAGGTGAACACCTTCCCAGACGAGCCCTTCCGCTCGTACTTCTCCGGGAACACGGTGCAGATCTGCCCCGTGGGGGCGCTCACCGCAAAGCCGTACCGGTTCCGTGCCCGTCCCTGGGACCTGGAGAAGGTGGAGAGCTCGTCGCTCTTCGACACCGCCCATCCACGCATCGAGATCCACACCAGCCACGACGTGGTGCTCCGGTTCACGGGTGTCGACAACGACGCCACCAACCACGGCTGGCTGTCGGACAAGGCCCGGTTCGGCTTCCAGTACATCTCGTCGGACGACCGGGTCCTGGTTCCGCTCGTCCGCCAGGACGGTGAGCACGTCGAAGCCGAGTGGAACGAGGCACTGCAACACGCCGCCGATCGTCTCGGCATGATCAAGGACGAGAGCGGTGGCGAAGCCCTGGCCGTTCTCGGCGGGGCCCAGGGGACCAACGAGGACGCCTACGCCCTGTCCCGGTTCGCCCGCCAGGTCCTCGGCACCAACAACGTGGACGCACGGATGGACGATGCACTGGCTTCCCATTTCCTCGCTGCCACCGTCGACCGGGCCCGGATCAACGACCTCGACACCGCCGACACCATCGTGCTGTGGGGCCCAGACCTCAAGGAGGAGCACCCGACGCTGTATCTGCGGGCGCGCCGTGCGGCCCAGGACCTCGGGGTCGAGCTCGTCGTCGTCCACCCCCGGGCCAACGGTCTCGACGACCGGGCGGGTCACAAGATCACCTATCGCCCGGGCGGCGGCTTCGCCCTCCTCGAGGCCTTCGGTCGCGGTGACCACCCCGAGTTCGACGCCGCCGTGAACGGGAAGAAGGTCGTGGCCCTGGTCGGGATGACCGACCTCGCCGACGGCCCCAAGCTGCCCGAGGCGGTGGCCGCGTACCTCCGCTCGAAGGCGGCGAGCTGCAAGATCCTGCCGCTCAACTCGCGGGGCAACACCTACGGCGCACTGGACATGGGTCTGGCACCCGACCTCCTGCCGGGACGGGTGGCCCTCGACTCCGAGTCGGCGGGTCGTCTCGCCGGGCACTGGGGTCAGATCCCGGCCAGGCCGGGCCGCGACACCAGGGGCATCCTGGAGGCGGTCGTGGCCGGCGAGATCCGCGGCCTGGTGCTGGTCGGCGCCGACCCGGTCCGTGACGTGCCGGATTCGGCCCTGGTGGCCGAGGCGTTCGAGGCCGCCGAGTTCGTCGTCTCCATCGACACCTTCGTCCACGACTCGAACCGGTCGGCCGACGTGATCCTCCCGGCTGCCACCCTCTCGGAGAAGGACGGCACGGTGACCAACGTGGAGGGCCGTGTCCAGCGTGTCAACCAGATCCGCCGCCCCCCGGGGCAGACCCGCACCGACTGGGCGATCCTCGAGGATCTCTCGGCGCTCATCGGGTCTCCGATGGGTCTCACCTCGGCCGAGACCATCACCAAGGAGATAGCCGAGGTCGCCCCCGTGTACGCCGGCGTGAGCTGGGACCTACTGGAATGGGATCACCGGGACGGCGTCGTCCTGCCCATCGAGGGGCCGGCCCCGCTCACCCACATCCCGGTCATGCTCGAGGGTCACGGAGCCCCACAGGCGGAGTTCACCCTGCACGCGGCGCGGGTGATGTACGACGACGGTGTCCGTCTCCGCCACTCCCCGGCGCTGCGCAAGCTGGCTCCCGGAGCCATCGCCTGCATCAACCCGGCGGATGCTCCGAAGCTCGGTGCCCGGGAGGGCGCCAGGGTGAAGCTCGTCACCCGGCAGGGTGAGGGCGAGTTCGACGTGGTCCTCGACGAGGGCACGCCCTCCGGCGTGGTGTACGTGCCGCTGAACCAGCGGGGCGGTGTCTCGCTGGGCACCGACCCGGTCGTCCGTGTGACGGTGGTGACGTGACCGGCGTCGAGTGGCTGGCGCTCGGGATCAAGGTGCTCGGCGCCTTCGGCCTGCTCCTGCTGGCGACCCTGCTCAACGTCTGGGTGGAACGCAAGGTGCTGGCCGACATGCAGAACCGGCTCGGGCCGATGCGGGCCGGCCCCTTCGGCGTCCTCCAGACGGTCGCCGACGGTCTGAAGCTGTTCTTCAAGGAGTCGATCATGCCGAGGAAGGCGGAGGTGGGCATGTACCTCCTCGCCCCCTTCCTCGCCGTGGTGCCGGCCTTTCTCATCTTCGTAAACATCCCCTGGGGTGGCTCGTTCCACATCGGGGAGACCGAGGTCGTCCTCCAGGGCGCCGACCTCGACATCGGCCTGCTCTTCATCCTGGCGATGTCTTCGATCGCGGTGTACGCCGTGGTGCTCGCCGGATGGTCTTCGGGCTCGAAGTACCCGCTGCTCGGTGGTGTCCGCGCCACCGCCCAGGCGATCTCCTACGAGGCGGCCATCGGCCTCTCCCTCGTGTCGGTGGTCCTGTTCACTGCGACGCAGGGGGACGGGGGGACCCTCTCCCTCCACGAGATCGTGCAGCGCCAGGCCGGGACGTGGGCCGACGTCCACCCCCTAGTGGGGTGGGTGCCCCGGTGGAACATCGTCCCCCAGATCGCGGCGTTCGTGATCTTCCTCACCGCCGTCGTCGCCGAGACCAATCGGGCGCCGTTCGACCTCGTCGAAGCGGAACAGGAGCTGGTCGGCGGGTTCCACACCGAGTACTCGGGAATGCGCTTCGCCATGTTCTTCCTGGCCGAGTACGTGAACATCTTCTCGATGTCGGCGCTGACGGCGACGCTGTTCCTCGGCGGCTGGCTCGGCCCGACCTGGGAGGGCACCCTTCCCGCCTTCATCTCGGGGGCCCTGCCCACGGTTTGGTTCCTGATCAAGACCTATGCAATCTTCTTCATATTCATCTGGATTCGGGCCACACTGCCCCGACTCCGGTACGACCAGCTGATGTCGCTCGGTTGGAAGCGCCTGATTCCGGGTGCCCTCGGCTGGCTCGTGCTGTCCGGTCTGGTCCTGGCGTTCCGCCAGTTCGGGGCGCCGTGGGGGTGATGTGAGATGGGCATAGTCAAGGATCTGCTCAAGGGTCTGGCGGTCACCGGCCGCACGATGATCGGCACGATCACGGGCCGGGAGCTGGTCACGCGCCCCTACCCGCACGTCAAGCGGGAGAAGCCGCAGCGCTTCCACGGGCGTCACGTCCTCAACCGCTACCCCGACGGCATGGAGAAGTGCATCGGCTGCGAGCTGTGCGCCGGGGCCTGTCCCGCGGAGTGCATCTACGTGCGGGGCAAGGAGAACGACATCGACAACCCGGTCTCGCCCGGCGAGCGCTTCGGCTACGTCTACGAGATCAACATGCTCCGCTGCATCTTCTGCGGGCTGTGTGTCGAGGCCTGTCCCACCGAGGCCATCACCATGACCCATCTCTTCGAGATGTCGACCACCAACCGCGAGGACGGCATCTACACCAAAGACGAGCTGCTCATGACCCCCGACGGCAAGGTCCCGCACATGTTCCCGGACGACCCGCTCGCCGACCTCGGCGAGCTCGACACCGCGGACGGCTGGGTGCGGGCCACGGCCCCGGGTGGCAGGGCGGCGTACCAGGGTGTCCGCATGTGGGCGGGCACGCCGGGCGTCGGCGACTGGTCGCCCGAGCCCAGCCAGGAGGAGAGGGACCGGCGGAGCGGCGATGGTTGAGGCCGTCCTCTTCGTGTTGATGGCCGTGGCCGCTCTCACCGGGGCGGTCACCGTGGTACTGGCCAGGAACCCGATCTACTCGGCGATCGGCCTGCTCGGCACCCTTTTCTCGGTGGCGGTGATCTACGTCGTCCATCTCGCCCACCTGGTGGCCGCCGTCCAGGTGATCGTTTACGCCGGGGCCGTCCTGACGCTCTTCCTCTTCGTGATCATGCTCATTGGCGTCGACAAGTCGGAGCGCCGCATCGAGACCTTGCCGTCCCAGCGAATCGGCGTCGGTGCGATCGCCATCCTGCTCATTGCCGGCGTCGTGGCCATCACCGTCTTCGGCAACTTCGAGTGGGTGCCCGCCGCCGCCTCGGTCATCGACCTCGATGCCACCAACGGGACCGTTGCCGCCGTCGCCGAGCCCATGTTCACCGACTGGGTCCTCGCCTTCGAGGCGACGGCACTTCTCCTCACCATCGGCGCCGCCGGGGCGGTCGCCCTGGCCCACTATCGGAGAAGGAACTGATGGTCGCACCGGGTTGGTATATGGCGCTCGCCGCCGCCCTGTTCCTGGTCGGGGCGCTGGGCCTCCTCATCCGGCGCAACGCGCTGGTCATGTTCATGTGCATCGAGCTGATGCTCAACGCGGTGAACCTGACCCTGGTCGCCGCCGGCCGCGCGCTCAACGACATCAACGGCCAGGTGGCCGTGTTCTTCATCCTCGTCGTGGCCGCCGCCGAGGTCGTGGTCGGTCTCGCCATCATCGTCTCGATCTTCAGGCTGCGATCCACCGCCTCGGTCGATGAGCTCTCGGAGATGAAGGGATGAAGGGCAGCTCGCTTCGCTCGCTGCGTACTGGGTACTGGGTACTGGGTACCTGGAATCCCTTCCCAGTACTGAGTACCAAGTACCAAGTACCGACAGGGGGCGGGCGGTGACCGACCTGGCAATCGACCTCCTCTGGTTGGTGATCCTGCTGCCGCTGGCGGGTGCGCTCTTCCTCCACTTCGTGGGCCAGCGTCTTCCGGAGCCCATGGCCGGTCTCCTGGCATCGGCGGCGATCGGCCTTTCATTCCTCGTGGGATTGGTCGGGGCGTTCCCGTTCTTCCAGGGCGACGGCGAGGCGACCACCATCCTGCTCTGGTCCTGGATGCCCGCCATCGGGGCCAACCTCGAGCTGTTGTGGGACCCGCTCTCGGCACTGATGACCCTGATAGTGACCGGAGTCGGCTTCCTGATCCACGTGTTCGCCATCGGCTACATGCACGGCGACGAGCGGTTCGGGCGCTTCTTCGTCAACCTCAACCTGTTCGCCGCCTCGATGCTCACCCTGGTCCTGGCCGGCAACTACGCCATGCTCTTCCTGGGCTGGGAGCTGGTGGGTCTCTGCTCTTACCTGCTCATCGGCTTCTGGTTCACCCGTGACTCCGCGGCGGGCGCCGCCAAGAAGGCGTTCGTCGTCAACCGCATCGGTGACTTCGGGATGATGGTCGCCCTGATGCTGGTGTTCGCCGCGTTCGGGACGCTGTCATACGCCGGCATCTTCGATCGGGCGGGGGAGGTCCTCACCACGGGGGTCGCCACCGCCATCGGCCTGCTCTTCCTCCTCGCCGCCGCCGGCAAGTCGGCGCAGATCCCGCTCTACGTGTGGCTCCCCGACGCCATGGAGGGCCCGACCCCGGTGTCGGCCCTCATCCATGCCGCCACGATGGTCACGGCGGGCGTCTACCTGGTGGCCCGGTCGGCCGCCATCTTCGAGCTCTCGCCAACGGCCCAGGTCACGGTGGCCACCATCGGCGCTGCCACCGCGTTGTGGGCGGCCTCCATCGCCATCGCCCAGTACGACATCAAGAAGGTCCTGGCGTACTCGACCATCTCCCAGTTGGGCTACATGTTCATGGCAGTCGGTGCCACGGCGTACGTGGCCGGCATCTTCCACCTGATGACCCACGCCTTCTTCAAGGCCCTGCTGTTCCTCGGCGCCGGCTCGGTGATCCACGCCATGTCCGACGAGCAGGACATGAGGAAGATGGGCGGGCTGTTGTCGAAGATGCCCGTGACCGGCGTCACCATGGGTATCGCCACCCTGGCGATCGCCGGCGTCCCGCCTCTGGCCGGCTTCTGGTCCAAAGACGAGATCCTCGGGTCGCTCTTCGCTCGCGGCGGCTGGTACGGGGTCCTCTGGGTCGTCGGCCTGCTCACCGCAGCCATGACCGCCTTCTACATGACCCGGCAGTGGGTGATGGTGTTCTGGGGCGAGCCCCGCTGGTCGGAGGACGCTCATCCGCACGAGTCGCCCGGCATGATGACCCTCCCGCTGATCGCCCTGGCGGCGCTGACGGTCGTCGGTGGCTTCGTCAACACCCCGTTCCGGTTCACCCTGGAGCACTTCCTCGAGCCCGTCTTCGAGGGCGTGTCCATGCAGCACCCGCCCGAGGGATGGGGCATGTTCGCCCTCATGGCCGGGATCTCGGTGTTCGCCGGACTGGTGGGCCTGGCCGCCGCCGGTCTCGCCTACCGCCGGCCCATGGAGGACTGGGCGGAGTTCGAGCAAGGCCTGCAGCCGGTCTGGGGCTGGTGGGAGCAGGCCTACCGGGTCGACGACTTCTACAACGTGACGGTCGTCCAGCCCGGGAAGAAGGCCGCCGAGGCGGCCGCCTTCTCGGTCGACCTGCCCGTCATCGACGGTGCGGTCAACGGGGTCGGCAGGCTGGCCCGTGGCATCGGCGAGCGGGTCCGCGTCCTGCAGACCGGTCAGGTGCGCAACTACGCCGCACTCCTCTTCGCCGGCGCCATCGCCCTCGTCGTCTGGCTGGCGGTGACGGGAGCATGATGAGCATGCGTGCCCCGACATGCGGTGAGGTGGGCTCGTGCTGACCGCGCTCGTGTTGATGCCCGTCGTGGCCGCACTGGTCGTGTTGGCGGTGCCCCGGAAGCGGCACGAGATCCATCTGCCGCTCGGGGTGGTGCTCTCCCTCGCCCCGCTGGGCCTGGCCGCCTACCTGTTCTGGCAGTTCGAGCCTGTGGCGGGCATGCAGTTCGTCGTCGACGTCCCGTGGTACGAGCCCTGGGGTATCGGGTGGCGTCTCGGGATGGACGGGATCTCGATGCCGATGGTGGTGCTCACCGCCCTGCTGGTCCCGATCGCGCTCGGGGCCTCGACCGCCATCACCAAGCGGACCCGCGAGTTCGTGGTCCTCACCCTCCTCCTCGAAGCCGGGATGCTCGGTGCGTTCGTCGCCACCGACCTGTTCCTCTTCTTCGTGTTCTTCGAGGCGATGCTGATCCCGATGTACTTCATCATCGGGGTGTGGGGGAGCGACCGTCGCATCTACGCCGCGTTCAAGTTCTTCGTGTACACGTTCTTCGGCTCGGCGCTGATGCTGGCGAGCATCATCGCCATGGCCGTCATGCACTCCTCGCAGACCGGCGCCGCCTCGTTCGCCCTCTCCGACCTGGCCAACCTGGATCTGACCATGGGGGCCGAGCGACTCCTGTTCGCAGCCTTCGCCATCGCATTCGCCGTCAAGGTCCCGATCTTCCCGCTCCACACCTGGCTGCCCGACGCCCACACCGAGGCGCCCACCGCCGGGTCGGTGCTGCTGGCGGGCGTGCTGTTGAAGCTGGGCACCTACGGCCTGATGCGCTTCAACCTGACCCTGTTCCCGCAGGCGTCCGTGGACGCGGTGTGGATCATGGGCGCGCTCGCGGTGATCGGCGTCATCTACGGCGCCGTGGTCGCAATCGTCCAGCCCGACCTGAAGCGTCTGGTCGCCTACTCCTCGGTGAGCCACCTGGGCTTCATCGTGCTCGGCATCTTCGCCCTCACCTCGGCGTCGCTGCAGGGAGCCGTCATCCAGAACGTGAACCACGGGCTGACCACGGGCGCCCTCTTCCTCCTGGTCGGCATGATCTACGACCGGAGGCACACCAAGGCGATCGCCGAACTGGGCGGGCTCCAGAAGTCGGGACCGATGCTCGCCGGCTTCTTCCTGTTCATGACGTTCGCCTCGATCGGCCTGCCGGGGCTCAACGGCTTCGTGGGCGAGTTCCTCGTGGTCATCGGCAGCTTCCCGACCTTGCCCTCGCTTGCGGTGCTCGCCGCCATCGGGGTGATCCTCGCCGCCGTCTACCTGCTCTGGGCCTATCAGCGGGTCTTCCACGGCATCCCCGAAGGCGAGAACGCAACCTTCCCCGATCTGACGCCGCGGGAGATCGCGCTGCTCGCCCCGCTGGTGGCCCTGGTGCTGCTCATCGGTCTCTACCCGAACATCCTGCTCGACCGGATCGCCCCTTCCACCGAGGCGGTCCTCGACCAGGTTCAGGCCGTCACCGATTACGAGGTCCCGTACCCGGGTCGGCTCGTCGACGTGTTCATCCCGGGGGAGGGCTGATCGATGCCTGAGATCAACTGGCTGGCGATCTTCCCCGAGCTCACCCTCGCCCTCGGCGCCGCCGCGGTGCTGTTGGTCGAAGTCCAGTGGAAGCCACGTGCCTCCACCCTGGGGTGGCTCGCCGGCTGGATCGTCCTGTTGGCCGCGGTCTTCACCGTGTTCCAGTGGGTCTGGGCGGGTGATCAGCTCGCGGCCGAATCGACGGGCCGACTGGTCACCTTCTCGGGGATGTTCCTGGTGGACGGCATGGCCGTCTACGGGAGGCTCGCCCTGCTCGGGATCCTGGGTCTGGGCCTCGCCGGTGCCCACGGCCTCTACGAGGCGCTGGGCCGGCGCGCGGCCGAGGCGATCGCGATCACGCTGCTCGCAGCCGCCGGCTTCTCGATCATGCTCTCGTCGAACAACCTCGTCCTCACCTTCCTGGGGCTCGAGGTGGGATCGATCGCCCTCTACGTGCTCGCCGGTCTCACCCGCGAGCGAAAGGGCTCCGACGAAGCGGCCGTCAAGTACTTCCTGCTCGGGTCGTTCGCATCGGCGATGTTCGTGTACGGCGCAGCGCTGCTCTACGCCGGAACCGGGCAGTTCGAGATCCTCGCCATCCGCGACCACCTCGCTGCCGTGATCGTCGCCCGTCCGGCCGTGATCTTCATCGGTCTGGGTCTGATGCTCGTCGGCCTCGGGTTCAAGGTGTCGGCGGCCCCGTTCCACACCTGGGCGCCGGACGTCTACCAGGGCGCTCCCGCCGGGATCGTGGGCTACATGGCCGCCATCGCCAAGATCGGCGGGTTCATCACGCTCGCCCGGATTTTCGTCACCGGGGTCATCGAGTACCACGCCACCTGGGCGCCGGTCATGGCGGCCATCGCCGCGCTCTCCATGCTGATCGGGTCTGTGGTGGCCCTGGTCCAAACCGACGTGAGACGAATGCTGGCGTACTCGGGCATCGCCCATGCCGGCTTCGCCATGACCGGCATCATCGGTGGCGAGATCGAAGGCGTCCTCTTCTACGTGGTGGCGTACGCCGTGCAGTTGATCGGTGGGTTCGCGGTGATCACGGCGGTGAGCGGCCCGGAGGGCTCGGCTTCCGATCTCTCCG
>Ga0209075_1002327_pt1 | contig 16829 bp, 15 predicted proteins | sample Stecom2011_FD_187523 | JGI IMG/M metagenome (GOLD analysis project Ga0209075, IMG submission 187523) | Agricultural soil microbial communities from Utah to study Nitrogen management - Steer compost 2011 (SPAdes) (version 2) | ecosystem: Environmental > Terrestrial > Soil > Agricultural land...
GGTGCCGCCTGGTTTGAAAACCGTTTGGCAGATTATGATGTTTACAACAACTACGGCAACTGGGCCTATCAGTCGGGCCGTGGCACCGACAGTCGTGTTAACCGGCGCTTTAATCTGCAGACCCAGGCCAAGCGTTTTGATCCCGACGGAAATTTTGTTCGTCGTTGGGGAAAAGTTACAACACCCGGGTTCCAAAAATAAAGCGCTCGCTCCACCACGAATTGCTTAAGGCTGTAATGGTCACCCCCTGCGAGGAGGAGGCATGTAGAAATTGGTCGTTACCCAGGTAGATGCCCGAATGGGTGATGAACTTGCTGGTGTTGTAGGAGCGGATGAAAAATACCAGGTCGCCGCGCCTCAGCTGCTTTCGGTCACTTATTATGGTGCCATAGCGGGCTTGTTCCTCCGAACTGTGCGGAAAATCAATGCCGTGCGTTTTAAAACTGGTGTGTAAAAGACCCGAACAGTCCATGCAACGACGCGTGGTTCCACCCATGCAATGTGGCACGCCCAGGTAACTGTGGGCAGTATTTATTAAGGCCTCCGCATTTAAGGTGCCGGTAGCCAGGGGCTGCCCGGCGCCCTGCTCCAAAAAACGCTCCAGTTGGCTGAGATCTCTTCGTTGCGCAACATGTTCCCACGTATGGGAGCCGTAGGCACGGGGAGCGCAGCTCTCAGAGGCAAGGAGCATCAGTGCCAGAAAGACTGTTTTCAATAGTTGGAGCTTAAAAGAAGTCGTTTCCATCAGGGGCAAGATAGAAAAGTTTCTTGTTTGTGGCTACTTACGCTGCTACAAATAATCGAAAATTGAAATCTTCCGGCGCTTTGGCTTTTAAGCTGGTGAGCAAGTTGTAGCTCAGTTCTTCCGCTTCATGGTCGGGAAGAGCTTGTTTTAATTTGAGGTGTACGTCAATGGTTTTCACCAGGCCTTCGCCCGGGTTTTGGCCCACCGAACAACCATTTTTGATGTTTACCTGGTCGATGAGGTGCCCGTATTGTGCCATGCAAAAGGAAGTAATGTCCTCTACAGAGTATATGGCTCCCCGTGATATCAGAATGTTTCTGAACCGTCGTTTCTTTTCTTCCATACTTGGGGCATCTTTTCCTCCACGTGTTGCCGAAAGAAACTGTATGGTGGTTGGCAGAATTTCGGCCTCTCCGTTGTAACTCAGCGGCTCCGAAGCACTAAGTCCGTTGGCCAGGGGCCCGTTGGTTAACCAGTAGGTGGCTTCCACATACAAGGCCTCTTTTTCGTTGTGGTCGATGATTAAGTAGGAGGGCAAATCTTCGCGGTCTCCTTTTAAGTTAATTTTGTGTTCGAGGTGGTTGATGTGTTTCAACATGGCCGCTGTGTTTTCGTCCAGTGTGTCACGCTCTACATTGGTAAAGGCCACACTTTCGTCGCGCATCAAATCCAGCAAGCGGGTTAGGAAAAGGCGTGCGTCGGCATGGCTGAATCGTTCCGTGCCTCCTCTTCGCAGGGCGTAGGTTCCATTTACCGAAGGATGGAAGCCGCCGGCTTTATCCTCCAGGTAGATTTTTCCTTTTTCGTCGCTGACCCGGTCCACCGTTAAAAGGGCTTCGTTTCCGGCTTTTGCGAGCGGAATAATGCTGTTGATGGTGTCGACCCGTCGGTCGGTCTTTTGAACGTACTTGTTGGCTGCCGGAACGGCATTGCAGCTGATGAAGGTTTCCTGAATAACCTGGTTGTTGATGTGGGGAGGGAAGAGGATTTTTATCCACAATAAGGGTTTGCTCATGCTGTTTTTTAAGCCCTTGTCAAACAACTCTTCCAGTTCTTCAGGCAAGAGTGTTTTGTCGCCTGGTTTTATGGGACGGTTTTCTGCCACCGTCAGGTAGCGGTTATTATAGTGGGCCAGGATCTCTTTTTGGAGACCTTCAATAAGGTCGTAATGCTGTAAAAAGCTTTTATCCCCTTCTTTGTCTTCTGTGTGGAGCAAGGGTAAGCCGGGCTGCATGGTCAGAGGGGATTGATTGATGCTCCACCGGGTATGTGCCAGTAATTGAAAATATCGCTCTTTGTTCTCCAGGTAAGGGAAGTCGAAGTAGAAGGAAACCTTGTTTAAATTGTCAACGGCCGCGTCGGTGTCCAGACCCACCCAAAGACAATGATTGAATAAGGGCGAGCGTTGGGGCAGTCTCAATATCTTGTCCTTCATGTTTTTGCTGTTGATTTGATAAACCTCCCCGTCGGCAATGAGCGTATCTGCCCGTAGGTTGTGTAAAAGACGGGGCGTTACCGGAGAGAACACCATGCGCTTCAGATGGTGCTTCTTCATAAGGGCCGGATTCTTATAATGGAATTCATCGGTGGTTGGCAAAAGCAGTTGTGGCTCATAGGGCTGGGCATGAATGATGCCGTGTGCCGGCATGGCCGTTGAAAATGCTGTAGGGGTCAATTGTAAAGCCAGCTTGTTGAGCAAACGCTCTTCCATATCTTGCATCTCACCCGACAGGGAGAAAACCTCGCTTGCCAGTGCTTCAATCATGAGTCGCACAATGGGATCCAGGTTATCTACATCTCTTATGTCCCAAAGGGCTGCAGCCCTTTTGAACATTCTGTTTTTAATATTTTCCTTGCTGTAACTGAACGGATTCATAATGTTGGGTTTATTAGGGTGTGTTTTAGTTGCTTTGCTTATTCGGTGGCCAGGGGACCCATATAAAGGGTATAACGGAAACCACATCTTTGGCCATTTTCGCGCAGGTAACCAAGTATGATGACCTCTACTTTTTTTCGTACAGAGGTTGTTTTAAATAAGGCATCTTCCCATTGAATGTCTTTCATCAGGATTTTAATTTCTACTTCAGTAATTCTTTTCTCAAAATGAACAACCGCCTCTTTGATGTAAGTGCTGAAGGTCTCTTCCCATTGACTCTTGGAGAGGACACGTTCAAAATCCATGTCCCAGATTTTACAGCCGTATTCGGCATCGAAAGCGTGCTCTCCGGGACAGGTTGTCAGTAATATTTCGAGGTGTTGATCAATACTTTCCATTAAAGAACAATGGGCCAGTTGGTGATTGCCGTCTTCAAAAAGAGATTTGAAATGCAATGGTGCCTGATAATGGTTTTGGGTCATTTTGGGTCAGTTTGAATGAGGTCAGAGGGTGGGAATTGATTGAGTTTTGATGTTGTAATTAACAAAATAAAGATTTTTATTCATGTGTTTATTCCTTGTGTTGTGAAAAAATATTTCAACAAAGTTAAATAAAACTTTTCTTTTTTGTTTTATTTATCCCTAATTTTGTTGACGATAATTCTCTCCAACCCCCCCGGGGTGTTTTAAGAGAAGCTGTTTTTTTGGGTATGATCAGGCCTGAACGATACCTTGAATTATTCTTAATGTTTAATTTTTAAATTGAAATCTTATGGCTTTTAGGGCATCATTGCAATTGGCCGGCAAAGAGTACGATGTACTCGATTGCGATTACAAACTGGAGCGGGACGTTGACAGTAAAGGGCGTCCTGCATCTAATGTTTACGGTGGAAAAATCCGCGTACAGGTAGAATCAACTGAAGACACTGCTATTTTGGAGCAGATGGTTAATCAGTTCAAGCCTATTTCAGGCAGCATTGTCTTTAAGAAAGGCGATGAAGAGGCTAAAATGAAGGAATTGCTTTGGGAGAACGGTTACATCGTTTCTTTTGAAGAGTCCATTGATGTTGTTGGATCACGTCCGATGACAACTTCCTTTACTGTTTCGGCCCAGGTGCTTAAGATGGGCGGTGCCCAGTTTGAGCAAAACTGGCCTAAGTAAACCCTTGCTTTTGAAAAACCTGTCCGTGTCTTTATGTAGACCGGCAGAAGCAACGACAGTATTTCGCTGTTGAGTTTTTTAACAGAAGAGGCTGTCTCAATTTTTTATGGTACCCCTGTTATCAGACGGTACAGAATACTGAACCTTAATCCTACAACCCTGATTCATCCCTGGTTTTCCTCCAAAAAAACGAGGGGGTGTTAAAAGCTTTCCATAGCTGTTGGGTTCAAGATGGTGTTTTGGTGTTACTCCCCTTAAGGTATAAACTGTTGAGGCGGCCTCATTTTCTTAACCCCGGTTGTGTGTGGTTTGCTGCATGCAACTCAAAACCAATGTTATGGGTATTTTAGATTATGAAATTGGAGGCAATGAAATTAAAGTAGATGCCTCTGAGGGAATTGCCGATATCCCTGAAAATCGGACACTACTAATTGAAAAGCTTACCGCTGATGACCCCGTTAATCCTGAGGTCGTTCAAAATCTCTCAACGATTGAAGAAGTTTTTGCTCATTTTAAGCCCAATGTAGATGTGGAGTTTGAAGATGAGGAAGGACAAAGTGTCAAAGAAAACTTTAAGTTTCAGAACGTAGGTGATTTCAGTGTTAAAAACATGACGGAGCAAAGTGATTTTCTGAAATCGCTCAACCGTCAAAAGGAGTTTTACGATTCCCTCATCAAGCAACTTCGCACCAATAAGGTTTTGCAAAAGGCGCTAGAGGATCCAGCTTCTAAGAAGGCGTTTATCCAGGCTTTGACCGAGCTTCGAAAAGAACTGGATGTGGATTAGATGTGCATTAAATATCTCTTTACCATATTCATTATTTGATTAAATAGCCCTTTAGGCAGATCGTGATTTGGGCGTTTATCAAAATTGTTTAACTGTAAAGCCGATTTTCTTGCAATCTATTAAACAAAGTTGTTTTAATGTAATATACAAATACTAAGATTACCAGTTATGGCAAGTGAAAAAATTCAACAAGCGAAAATACAGGATTCACAAGATGTGCTGGTGGCGGATGCGGTAAAACCCAGCCAGGAGGTGCTGACCTCTGCCCTCCATGAATTGTCACGTTTTGGCGGTTTTAATTTTTTGGAGTCATCCGTTGATGGCATTCAAAATTTGAATCCAGAAAGAAAAGCCCGGAAAAAGATTTTCCTAACCGATGAGCAAAAAGCGGCCGAACGCAGTGCTCTTCGGAGTAAAATTGATTTGTGGATCGATTTGCTGAGCAACAGCGAATCTACCACCGACATGCTGGAAGTGTGTAAAACCAAGGGCGTAAGCGTTGCCGATAAGTTGCAGGAGAACCAATTGCAGGCAGTTAATGCCGTGCGTTCTCTGGAGCAGTCATACAGGGCTGTGATGCTCTTCTATAAAAACACAGAACTTGAAAAAGTAAGCAATATAACTTTGGTCAATGCTTCTATGGAGCAGCTGACCGATTTGGACAATTCCCGTTTTATCGACCATGTAGCTGCTGAGTTGAAGCAAAACTTCGATAAGCTGGACTTAAGGATGAATTATTCTCTTCTGGTGCTGCCCGGCTATTTGGGGTCGAACAAGGTGGTTGAAAAATGGTCTAAAATTGCCCACGACAATAAAGTGATGCTCTTCACCGATTTTGCCGATTTGGACAAACCCGATGATGTTGTGGAAATGTTTTTCCTCTCCAATCTGGCAGGTGGCGATACCTTTAAAAGCAACACGACCATGAGTTGTAACTGGTTGGTTGGTCGCGGTGCCTACAAAGAACTGGGCGAAGAGGATGATTTGCACGTTTCCCCCTCGGCAGCCCTTGCCGGAAAAGTTCACAAAACACTTATGTCGCAGGTTACTGCCGGTAAAAAGTTTGGCGGTATTAACGAAGTGGACGGCGTTGTTTTCCAATTGAAGAAAAGTGAGATTTCTCAATTGGAGAAAATGGGGCTGATTCCTATGGTTAATGAATACGGAAAGGTTATGGCTTTTTCGGCCAAGACTTTGTTCAATGGCGACAACCTGGGCCTGCAAACCTACTCGGTGGTGCGTGTGTTTGACTACATTACCAAGGTATTGTTCGACTTTCTTAACCGTCGTTCTTTTGAAAACTGGAGCAGCAAAACCGAACGAGATTTGCGCTCGCAAATTGTCAAGTTTCTGGATGGGGTACAAGGTCCCGACCGACTCATTGAGAAGTTTCGCATCCAACGTTTTGAACAGGATCCGAATCAGAAAGACCGAATCTTTTTGGACATTCATCTTACGCCCTATTTCCCGGCCAAGAGTTTTGTAATTAAACTGGACGGTATTAAAGGTGACGATGGCGCCACCTGGAACAGCGAGTACGAACAGGGTTGATGCCGCGTGTCTGAATAATTCTTTTCAATAGCTGATGCCTCTGTTTGAACAGGTGAGGTGTCGGCTATTGGAGCTTTGTTTCAGTTTAAAATTACAGGATAATGGATTTTTTAAATCTGAATGAATCGGTTAAAACAAGTATTCGCATTGCTCAGGGGCTCGCCCGTGATTTGGGGAATGGTTGTTATACCTCAGCACATTTGTTAAAGGCCTTACTGCATAAGGAAATCGGATTGACCGGTTTTTTGCAGAGCATGGATAAGGATGTGGCCTATATGGAAGAATGGGCCGATGTACGCATTGACGATTTGCCCAAATCTGGCCTTCACGGCGAGATGGTGGCCGCACCTGAAATCGCTGGTGTTTTTGAGGAGGCGGACAATGTGCGCATTAAGTTGGGCTTACTCGAAGTAAATCCCATTTGTGTTTTAACAGCTTTGGTAAAGCCTGGGATTGGTTTTGATGTGGGGCATTTGAAGAGTTTTCCCGTTCGGGAAAATGAAATCCTTGATCTGTATCTTTCCGGTGGGGCCACTAAGGGGGCTCCCGGATTTCCCGGGATGGATGCCGATGATGGTGCTGCAGGCATGCCCGCTTCTTCGTTGATGAAATATTGCATCGACAAAACGGCACTGGCTCGTGAAAGCAGCAGTTCATCCATCGTTGGAAGAGAAGGAGAGCATCGTATGATGGTTGAGATTCTCGGTCGCCACAGTCGCCCCAACGTCTTAATTACCGGCGATCCCGGTGTTGGGAAAACGGCACTGGTCGACGGTCTGGCCTGGGATATTGTCAATAAGAAGGTGCCGTCCTTTCTGGAAGATGTGGTCTTGTATGAGTTGGACAATGGGGCCCTGGTGGCGGGAGCGACCTATAAAGGAGAGATTGAAGACCGTCTGAAGGGCATCATTAAGGACCTGAGAAAACTGCATCGTGCCATCTTGTTTATCGACGATATTCACACTTTGCTCGATCCCAAATCAGGCAACAGTGGCGCCGGCAGCATCCTAAAGCCGGAACTCTCACGGGGCGATTTGACGGTAATTGGTGCCACTTCGGTGGATGAATACCGCAAGATTATTGAACCCGATCAGGCTTTTGGCCGGCGTTTTGAGGTGCTGATGCTCCAGGAGCCCGCAGAAAAAGTGGCCGTGGAGATGCTGCAGACCGTTTCGGCCCGCTATGCCGATTACCATCGTTTAAAGGTGGCCCCAGAGGCGTTGAAAGAATGTGTGCGTTTGTCGAAACGCTACATAAAAGACCGGAAATTGCCCGATGCCGCAATTGATTTGCTGGACCGAAGTATGTCGGCCGTGAAGATGATGAATGAGACCTCTAAAGGCGACTTACAGGAATTTCAGGCCGCTTTGGCGGAGGTGGAGGGCGCCTTTGAACGCAGCGAAGAGGAACGCGTTGCGGATTTGCGTCAGCTGTACCTGGCCATGCAGAGTCGTTTAAGTCCCGTTTTGTTGGGGATGTTGACTCAGGAGACCGATGCGGAGACCTTGAACAGTGTGGAGGACTGGCTGCCGTTTTTGGGAGCGGTTATAGAAGAATTGCAGGCCTTTTGTAAGGAGGCACACACCGAATTGCAGGCTCAGGAAATTGCGGCGGTGGTTGCCAATAAAACCGGCATTCCCATTGGAAAGATTCAGTCGGGCGAGCGGGAGCGTTTGTTGAAAATGGAGGATTTGTTGCGCAAAAGGGTAGTGGGGCAGGATGCCGCTTTGAAATCTCTTGTAGATGCCATCCTTGAATCGCGCAGTGGTATGAATAAGCCGGGTCAGCCCATTGGTTCCTTCTTTTTACTGGGCCCGACAGGTACTGGTAAGACTGAGCTGGCCAAGGCTTTGGCCGAGGCCTTGTTCAACGATGAAAAGGCGATGATTCGTTTTGATATGTCGGAGTTTAAGGAAGAACATTCTGCCGCTTTGCTTTATGGGGCCCCTCCCGGCTATGTGGGCTACGAAGAAGGTGGCATGTTGGTCAATAAAATACGTCAGCAACCTTATGCCGTTGTGCTTTTTGATGAAATAGAGAAGGCACACGCTTCGGTGTACGACATCTTTTTGCAGGTGATGGATGAGGGAAAGTTGCACGACCGTTTGGGCAAGGAGGGCGATTTTTCCAATGCCATTGTTCTGTTTACTTCTAATGTGGGCAGCCAGTGGTTGCTTGAACAGCGCGAGGCCGGAAAACAACCCAGCGTCACCGAAATGATGGACGTGATGGGGACCCATTTCAGACCCGAGTTTTTGGCGCGACTTTCAGAGATTGTTCCTTTCTATCCGATTACCGAAGAGGTTCTGTTGAAAATCTTTGACATTCAAATGAAAGATGTTCATGCACTACTCGAGAAACAGGGGATCACTCTTGTGGTAACGGAAGACGCCAGAAAGATGCTGGCATTTAAAGGTTTTACACCTCGATATGGTGCCCGACAAGTATCCGGTATCATTCGGAACTATATACGCAGACCACTGTCCCGTTTCCTTATCAGCGGGCAGTTAAGCAAGGGCAATACGATGGTCGCTGATTTGGATGAGGACGGTACGCTGCGCTGGAAGCAGCAAGAGCCGGAACTTGCTGTGGTTTCCGGTCTTTCTTTATAGCAGCAACAGCCTTCCAATGAAAAAAGGAGTCGGTCCCCGCAGGGCCGACTCCATTTTTTGCATCGCTCGATGCCTTTGTTTAAGGTAAATCATTGCTGTTTATCCAGAAATACTCTTGCCCGAGCGATTCGAATTTGTTCTTTTCAGAGACCCCGTTCTCCAATTGCAGCTTCTTTACGTTGAAATATTCCAGCAAAAGTTCAAGACGTTCATTCGATACTTTTCGTTTATTTGATAGACTTTTGATGGTAACGGGGTTGCTGGTGTCCAGTTCATTCGGAGAATTGGTAATGGTATTTAGTGCTGCCTTTAGCGTTTGTTTCTTTAAATGGCGTTGTTTGGGCGGGTCAAAACTATTTTCCTGCAATTCGGTCAGCAGCAGGTCCTGTATGTCTTTTCTAACTTTTCGGGTGGAGCGGTAGCGCCACTTGTAATCCTCCTCCTGTCGCAGGTTCGCCCGTTGAAGGTCTTCGCAGTTGCAAGCGTCAGGAGCTGCTGCACTTTTGCTTTTTCTTCTAAAAAGCGGGAGCTTTTCTTTTTTTCCCAGCTCAAAGGCCGTTAACTTCTCCATAAAAGACAGCAGGTTGTCGTATTCGACACCTGAAAGCAGCAGGTAGTAATCAGGCCTTTGCTTTGTCGGAAAAAATGTAGAGTCGCTTACTGAAAATGCCGATCTCAGGAACCAGCCAGGGCTTTGCGTAAAGAAGGCTTTGAACTCGTGAATGCTGCTGTTTTCTGCTGAAAAAGAAAAGTGCCGGGTCAGAGATTGGGCATATTTGTCGCGGTGACTACCAAAAGTATTAAAGGCCTCATTGAGGTTTTGAACAAGGGTGCTGTTGTCGCTTTTCACCTGAATCAGAAAGGTGTCGATGGCCGAGGTGATGAGGTCGAGCGACAGACTTTGTTCTTTTTCGGGAAACAGTATGGCTCCCTGGGTCATGCTTCTATCCGGGAAATCCAACATGTAGGCATTCTTATGGCTTTCTTTAAAAGCATGCTCTTCTTTAATTAAAGAGGGAAAAAGGATGAGCTCCCGTTTGGCCTTTGCGACACTTGGGGCGTAGGCTTTGATGAGGTTGCTGGTCTGAATGACAAAATTGTTGTAATGGTTCTCGCGGCCGGCATACATTTGCAGGCCCAATAAGCGACAGTTGTAGTTGGCCAGGTTATTTCCAAGCTTCTCTTCAGGCCATTCCTGGTCGTTGCCGGTTTCGCCCAGTAAAATGATGACATGGGTGGCGTCGGAGTTGTTGTTGCACAGTTCAATGCCTTTTTCCAGTCCATGCCATGCCTGGTTCTTCTTTAAGGGCAGGTAGCTCTCAATGTTGGCAGAACGTGCAATGAGTACTTCTAAGACACTGGCAAAATCGGAACTGAAGGGCTTGTGATCGACGACCAGGTTTTGATTCTGGTCCCCCATGGAAATGACCGAAGCAAATTGGTAGTTGAATTCGTCGGATTGACTCTCCAACAGGGTTTGCATATTTTGCATGGCATTGACCAGGGTAGGGAATTTGTCGAGGGTTTCAGCACCCGCTTCTATTACAAAAACAATGTTTATTTTTTGCAGATTCTCTTTGATTTTTTTACTCTCCCGATAAGTGATGGCCGAACCATTAACATTGAAAACATAGTTGTCGGTCTTATCGACAACGGGCATAAAGAAGCCGGTTTGAATATGGACCGAATCTTTTTCGCCGTGGCGGTTGAAAACCGGGTAGTAAGGCAGAATGTCTGGTTGTACCATCGACAAATCGTCGACTTTCAACTGGGATAAAACGGGCTGCATATCCCAAAACAATTGCTGGCCAAGACTTTGAACCATGGATTTGTTGACCCAGCCCAGGATGTCGCTTTCCGCCTCTTCGGGAAGCAGGCTTTCTTTCCGTGAGAGGAGCACTTTTTTTCCATCGTCAGAGTATTTCATCAGATATACCAGCTCATGTAAGGGAAGGGCTTGATGTTCCATTCTGAGGTTGGGATCTTTGTAAAGTCGAACCGAATCCTTAATGAAAAAACTTCCGGTCTTTTGAAAGGCGGTGGTGTCGGTCAGGGCCAAAAGATACTTGTTGGACAAGTTGTTGCTTGTGTTGGTGGCCGACCTGGCACTGAGCAGCATGCGGGATTGGTGTATCCAGCCGTAGTATTCTGCTTTTTTGAAATCGGTCAGTTGGTCGTCCTTGATTATATCCGGTTGGTATTTGATCAATTGCAGAAAATCGCCTTTTTGGCCGATCACCAGAAAGGCTTCCATAAAATTCAGGTCCTTTTGTTTATGCCGGCTTCCCGGTTTGCGGTAGCTCACATTGTTGTCGCGATCTGAATAAACCACCCAGGCACTTTTATTCAATACCGATTTAGGTGCTTTTAAATCTGTGGCACAATAGTTCATAGAATGCTCACGCGGAATTTCAGTCAGACGGGTGAGTCGGTTTACCGGGGCACAAGCGGCCAGCAGAGCAACAACAAGCAGGAGGTAGAGTTTAGGGGCGTTCATGACTTAGGGTTTTTTGATTCACTTTGTAACGGTCGTTTTGAATAACGTAGATGACGGAAAGACAGTCGGTGCTCCCATCCCCCGGGGTATCTACAACGACTCTCTCTATCGCTGTTTTGTTGCTTTTACCGGTTATTTTAAGTCCCTGACAATACGAATAAAAATCGTTGTATTTTGTGTTGTTGACGACAACCAGCGTAGCGGGGTTGTTGCAAAGGTATCTCGACAACATATAGTTGTAGTTGCTGTTGAAGGCTTTGCCATCGGCCAAGGCCTGTAGCTTACTTTTAATATCCATTGCTATCAGAGATAAGACATCGGTAGAGTCGTTGTCGCTGTAGCGTGGCAGAATTTCAATTTTGTGGCGGGCAGGGTAGTGGTTTTTGTCGGTAGTCAACAGTACCTCATACACACCCGGCTCCCGAAAAGCGTAGATGGGATTCTTCTCTCTGGAGTCGATGAGACCACTTTCCCCAAACTCCCAGCGCCAGATGTTGGCTTCGCCTTCCGACTTAAAAACCAGGAACTCATCCTGCAAGGCTGTTTGCGGACCGTGAATGGTAATGAAAGGGCTTTGCGCCTTTAAGGGGGAGTCGTCGCTTACGTTGACCAGGAAATATTTCTCGTACTTTTGGTCAACTGTTAGTTTTACCCGGTATTTGCCCGGTTCGGTAAAGATGTAGGTGCCTTGTCTTTCTCTGGTCTGTTCGTTGTTGCCGAATTCCCATAGCCAGCTTTTGGCCCCACGTGTGCTGTCGCAAAAATGAAGGGGCGCATTCACGCTGATGTCGTGGCTCGATAGCGCTGCTTGTAAGGTTTTTTCCTCGGAGCAGGTCCGTAGGAAAACCAGAAATCCAACCAGGTATAAGACCAGGAGGAGGAGGGTGATTTTTAGATATTTTGCCATTGGATAGGGGATAAGGGGTGCTTACTTTTTCAAGTTGTTGATTTCCTGTAGCTTTTGGTCCAGGCCGATTTCGCAATCCTGAAGATTCTGCTTAAACGTGAGTGTGTTTTGTGTCACACTCCAAAGCTTCTTTTTGTCGATGAACCACATTTCGTACAAGTCGGCTACCTGAGCAAAAGCTTTATGCCTGTTGTCCCAGGTGTTGTTGTTGTACTGCTTGCGCAAATCACTGATAAGGAATTTGATATCGTTTTCTTCGTAGCTGGCATTGATGCCTGGTTGAAATCGTCTGATTTTTTGATAGATGGAGTCGCAAACTAAGCTTTGCTTGCGTTGTTCTTCACGAAACTCCAGGATGCGGTCCATTTTCTTTATCACAAGGGTTTTGTCGGGCATGTCCAGCCAATGTTGCTGGTGTTTAAACAGCAGGTGGACAGACAGGCTGCAAAGGCATAGAAACAAAAGGGAGACGTATAAAAAACCCAGTTTTTTTTCTTTTGAATTCACGTATTTTTTCTGACTCATGGCTTTTCTGTTTGATTTTCGACACCGGCAGTGGCTGAGCCTATCGATAGGCGACGGGCGGCCAGTTTATTGTTGTTGATACATCGGAGCAGGTCCTCCCGAATCAATTGTTCTTCCTGAAGCATATAGCGAATGCTGTCTTTGGTATCTAAGAAACCATTGAACTGTTGGGTCAGCATTCGGTACAAACGTGCGTCTGATGGAGGCATTTTGTCGAGGTGACTCATTAATCCCATTTTTTTATCGCTGATGACTTCCTGCAGGTGAAGATCGTTGATGCGTTCATTGGTGTTAAGTAACTGGGTGAGCAGCACCAGCGAGTCGGCCTTCTCCGTGGTCTCTATCTGAAGACTGAAGATGCGGTCGAAGGCCATGGTTTGTTGTTCAATTTTTTTCAGTTCCACTTTTGAGGTGTGAACAAATCCAATCAACAGCACCAGGGCTGTTGCTACGGTGGCCAGCAGAATACTAATGAATTTGAACCAGGCCAGAAGTACTTGTTTTCTGTTTTTTGCTTTCATGGTAATGGGCTTAAGATAACCAGGTGTTGCGTCCCAGGAAATTTCTGCCAGCACCTGTTTTGTGCAGTGTAAACGGGTTTTGGCGGGGACTTGTAATAAAATGAATCTTGGGTTGCGAGGAGGCCGGAAGTAAGTTGTTCAATAACAGGGTTAAGATGTTATGAATGGGGGCATCGGGCAGAAAGGAGGGAAGCTTTTCCGGCGGGATGGGTCCAATTTCTATATTCAGGTCGTTAATCAGCAAGGGGGAGGTGCCATCCAGTACAAAATCTCTTCCCAATACGCCCTGGCCCAACTTTTTCGGTAGCCTGCTTAAGGATTTGTTTTTGGCGTGTGATGATTTTCTTATGTGCACCGGAATATCCAGAATGATCTCAATCGCCTTTGCCATACCGGACCTGGACAGGCGGATTTCGGGCAGGACCGGAATCAGTTTCATAAACAATACGGCCTTACTTATTTCCATCTCTTTAAGAATGGGCCAGTATTGTTTAAAAACACTTACGTATTCGGGATATTCATTTTTCCTGTCGTAATGCAGCTCCAGTTGTTGGGATAATACGCGATGGGCGTCTGCCTCCGTTTCAAACAGGCGGAAGTAGTTGCGAATGAAGAACTCTTCGGCACGTTGTCTGTTCATATCGGCCAGTATCCTTTCCTTTGAACGTTGGCCGGGAGAAGGTGTCGTTCGATGGAAGAGTCCCTCCGGGAGCTGATCGTACAGGCCTCTTCGGCGAGTATGGATGACCAAAGACGTGTCGGTGTTCTTGTAACGTCCGTATTCAACACTGGCTATGTCCTTGGCTACTCCACGTTTGCCGGCTCCATCGCGAATGATCAACAGCTGATCCATGGATAAGCCCTGTTCAAGCAGGAGGGCGGCAATGAGTTCGGCCTTATAGTCGGATGCCCCCTGATGGATGGTCGGGTTGCCTATTGCAGATTGTGCTTGCATAACAGTAGGGGGACTTAATCAAAGATGCTGTAATTGCCTGTTTTGTTTTGCCTGGGGGCAGTGAACCCGGAAGTCTCTGAAACCACAATGCTCTCCTTATGTTGCCCAATGTATTCGAGCTGACTGAGTTTGCTCCAAAGCTCGCCGATGGTACTCAGAAGAATGTCGGCTTCGAGCATGGTCGTTCTAATGTTGCCATGTTCGTAGAGTATTTGCATGGATCTGGCCAGCATGTCTTCAAAGGAACCGGGGGTAACATCGCTCCATTCGTAAAAGTAGTTCAGCAATTCTTCTTTGTGGGGCCCACTGATGGTGGAAATGCTGATGTAAAGCGTGTGGGCCAGGGTGGAGATGTAATTGATGGTGTCTACCGGCGCCATATAAAGGGCCTTGTTTCGGTAGTTGAAATATATGCCGGAAAGGTAGCTTAATAAATCCCGGCATACATGCATGATATTGCCTGCCAGCTGTGTCTCGTTGGAACGACTGTGTATTTTGGCTATGATGTTTCGCGCATTTTTTTCTATATCGATCAGCTGGTGCGCAAACTTATTGTGGTACTCCACCAATTCGGGATGGGCGTTCATCGAGGTGCAGGGCGGTATGTAATTGTGGTCGACCTCGTATTGATCTCCTTTTTTACGAATACGTCCTATAATGAGGTGATGGTTGCCAAATTCCAGGGTGTCAATTTCGCCGGAAGGCACGACCATTAAATCGTAGTTGTGCTCTGCATCGGGATGACGGGGCGGATTTTCTTCCGGATCGGGTTCTCCCGTTGGGATCCTTTTAAAGGGGTTGGCTACAACAATGATGTCCCAAAGGCTTATCTCCCGGTCTTTGTGGCGGTCTTTGTCTTTGGTTGGGTCGTGACGACGAACCAGGGGGGTTTCCGGATCGGGATGAAAGGCAATTCTCAAACCCGATCGGGTAATGGCATTGCAGTGCAAAAGCCTGATTTCTATATGGCCGGAGGGGTGTTCACTGATTTTAATGCCATCGGTATCGCGCTGTTGCCCATTGGCCGGGAGCAGCCCAAAATTATGCTTGTTGAGTCCCTGCGTGCTCACATCCCTCAGGGCTTCAATAAAGTAGTTCTCTGTTTGTAGAAAATGTTTGGCCGACACATTCATGCTGTCTTGCCAGTTGACCAATTTGTTGCTGAAATTCTTCATTTTTTTGCTGGATTGGGGGTGGTTTCCATTTTAACTCGTTTGGCGATGATGGTTCTTCGCTCTTTTATTTTATTCTCCTTGAAACTTTTGTTGAAATCGATGTGTCTTTTTGAGCGGAAGAAGGATGGACGGGTATAGAACATCCAGCCAATCTCACTTTCTTTGGAAAAATGCTCAATGGGAGCCAGCGGAGATTTGATGTTGTAGTCGTTGATGAGTCGTTTGAACCAAACACCGAAAGGCAGGTCCCGAGGAGCCTTTGCTTTAATTTTTACGGGATGGTCATCTCCCATTCTTTTCATCAACTCTACTTCTAATACAATGAGTGCCTTGTAATCTATGCTGCCCGGTTCTTCCGGAGTTTCGCTGTTGGTGTTATAGTACCAAACACGATAGACTTCTGCGGGTATGGTAATGAAGCTTTGATGGGCTTTAACAAAAAGCGAGGGGAAGATAAAGGCCAAAAGGCTTCCTCCCGCCCATAAACCGTACTGCAATTCGTTACACAAGTTAAAAATCAGCACAAATAAACCGTAAGCCGGTAAAAGGGTGAGGGTTAAAACCAGAAGTTCAACGCCGTACCTCTTGTTCGGCTGCAAGGCCGGGAGGAGCAGCTGGGCAAAAATACAGCCCAAAGAACCGGCAAAAATCAGGGTCAGAAGGTAGCCATGTGGCATGTACTGGTATTGGAGAAATCCGGCCAGGGCCGGAAGGCAAAGCAGCAGGATGCCCAGGAGCATACTCAGCAGGGTCTTTTTCAATTGTGGCAGCCTTAGTTTTTTTAGAATAAAGAAGCCTATCAACAGAAGGATAAGACCGAGTATTGGCCATAATAAGTATGATGTTAATAATTCCATGTTGCTTGTGACATATGGGTTAGTGGAAGGTTGAAGCCGAATTTTGTGAATGTTATAGCGCCAATGTAGAAGGGTGTTCGATGTTTGGCGCAATACAGCGGGCAGGCGCCCGCGAAGTGGGAATGGTGTTCATCATTTGGGTACTTGGGTTAAAGGTAAAAATTGCGACGAATGATTACCGCTTTTCTGTTGTTGTACTAACGATAATTATTTCACGAGTCAAATATATGAAATGTGTTTCAGAAAAAAAATATTTGAAGATTTTTTATGCATTTATGTGCTTTTGTTTAATTTGTCGCACCAAGGGTTTAATCATTAAAAATAAATAAGATGAAGATTACCATTATAGGCAGTGGCGGTGTGGGTGGTTATTTTGGTGCGCGACTGGCCCAGGCGGGCAATGATGTTTGTTTTGTAGCGCGCGGGGCCCATCTCGAAGCCATGCAAACCAGGGGGTTAATGTTGAAAAGCATTTTGGGCGACGTTCAGATTGGTAGGGCGCGTTTTGTTTCGACCCTTGCGGAGTCGGGGCCCGCCGATTTGATTTTGGTAGCAGTAAAAGCCTGGCAGGTGGCCGAACTGGCACCGCAGATCGCGGGACTTTTGGGTGCTGGCACGCTCGTTCTTCCGCTTCAAAACGGGGTGCTGGCTACCGAGGAA
>Ga0209075_1002328_pt1 | contig 16828 bp, 17 predicted proteins | sample Stecom2011_FD_187523 | JGI IMG/M metagenome (GOLD analysis project Ga0209075, IMG submission 187523) | Agricultural soil microbial communities from Utah to study Nitrogen management - Steer compost 2011 (SPAdes) (version 2) | ecosystem: Environmental > Terrestrial > Soil > Agricultural land...
GATACGGATCCGGTTGAAGTGTTCCGTACCCACGCAAACCGTTTAAAACAAGCAGGTCTATAATTAATGAATCGACAGGTAGTCTTTGGTTTTATTGTTGTCACTTTAGCTGTTATCGCCGTGTATTTTACACGGCCACCTGAAGTCATAATTCTCTCATCAGTTGAAGACGACTCAGTGAGTTACGTTAGTACAACGAATAAAACCACGGCTACCGATTCTGTCACTGTCGATTTACAAGAATTAAAAACCTTTCGTGGTGCCACGGTGGACGGGGCTTTACGCACTGACCATCATGGTAATCTCGTTATCGATATGCAGTTAAGACACTGGATAGACTTTCATTTAACCGCGACCGGTGAGCTCAGTGTTGAAGAAATTAAAGCCATTATGCAACAGCAAATCTATGCGTTGCCGCAACCAGGGCAACAGCAAGCGCTCGACTTATTAGATGCCTACCTAGGGTATCTAGCAGCGTTGGCTGATTATGATGCAGAAGAAGCCCGTCGCTTAGTTGAACCGGGAATCAGTGAATTAGAAGCCCGTTTTCGTTGGCAGCAACGCCTAAGACGAGAATGGCTAGATCCCTTAGTGGTAGAAGCCTTTTTTGGCGCAGAAGAAACCATCGATGAGTACACCTTAGCGGCTCAGCGCTTACGTAAAGACGGGGCGTCCGAAGAAGCATTAGCGGCTTTAGAAACCACCTTACCTGAGCCCATACGCCAAATGCGTGAGCAGTCACGTCAGATTATTCATATGGGTCAAACGGAAGCCGAGCTCAGAGAGCAAGGTGCTAGCGCTAATGATATACAGCAATGGCGCACCCAAGAATATGGCGCCGAAGCCGCTGCCCGCTTAGCCCGCTTAGATCAACAGCAAAGCCAGTGGCAACAACGCATAAAAGACTACAAGAGTTATCAAGAGACAGTTACTGAGCAGAACCTGTCGACCGAAGAGCAAGACAAACTGCTGCAAACATACCGCAATAAACACTTCAGCGAAGCTGAGCAAAAGCGTATTAACGCTGCACTTACTCTGTTAGACAAATAGCACTTTTACTCGTCAGCTAACACAGACTCAACACTAGGTAATACATGCTTAAGCATAATAGGTTGAGCCTGAGCTGTAGGGTGAATACCATCGGCTTGCATTAATTCCTCATGCTCAGCTACACCATCTAATAAAAACGGCACCAAGGGCACTTTTAGTTCTGTGGCTAATTCGGTATAAAGCGTACGGAACATTTCAGTATAGCGGTGGCCATAATTTGGAGGTATTTGCATTCCTAGTAGCAATACCTTGCTATTCGCCCCTTGTGCAAGCAAAGTCATCTGCTTTAAATTATTTTTAATAATACGAATGGGGGTGCCGCGTAAACCGTCATTGCCACCTAGTTCGATAATGGTTAACGTGGGTTGGTGTTCTGTCAGCAGGTTGGGTAAGCGTGTTAATCCACCTTGGGTGGTATCGCCACTAATACTGGCATTAATAACACTAATCTTTGCATGGTTTTGTTGTAGCTCCGATTCCATTAGTGCTACCCAGCCTTCTTGTAAAGGCATTCCAAAGCCTGCGCTAATACTGTCACCTATGACTAAAACAACAGGCTCTTTCGCTGTAACTGAAGAAATATGAGCAATGAATACTATCAGCAGTGCTTTAGACAACGAGAATTTAATTACGCGTGAAAACATGAATAACGCACTCCAATTAAAGAAAATAACCAAAAGTGTAAATACGGCGGGTCAGCCCTTAGTTATCTTGCAAGGCATTAGCCTTGAGATCAAGCAAGGTGAAACCGTTGCCATAGTCGGGGCTTCAGGAAGTGGCAAGTCTACCATGCTCGGTATTATGGCGGGCTTAGATTTACCCACTACTGGCAGTGTGAATCTGCTAGGTGAAGATATCAGCACAATGAATGAAGATCAGCGTGCTTCTGTACGTGCGCAAGGGGTAGGTTTTGTCTTTCAGAACTTCCAGTTATTACCAGGGCTCACCGCGCTTGAAAACGTCATGTTGCCTTTAGAGTTGCGCCAAGAAAGCAATGCTAAAGAACAAGCCCAAGTCTTATTGCAGCAAGTTGGATTAGGCGCAAGGCTGAGCCATTACCCCAACCAGTTATCGGGGGGTGAGCAACAACGTGTCGCCATAGCACGCGCTTTTGCAGGTAAACCTAACATATTATTTGCAGACGAGCCGACCGGTAACCTAGACAGTAACACCGGCGAGCAAGTGGAAGACCTACTGTTTGAGTTGAATAAAAAAACAGGCACAACATTGGTGTTAGTGACACACGATGAGCGTTTGGCATTACGCTGCGATCGTCAGATCAAAATACAAAACGGCCAAGTGGCTGGTATAGAAGAGTCGTCATTATGATAGTGCGGTTAGCCAGTCGTTTTTTATGGCGAGAAGCCAAGAGCGGTGAGTTAAGTCTTATCTTTATGGCGTTGGTGTTAGCCGTAACATCTGCTACTGCCATTGCACTATTTAGTGCCCGCTTAGATCTGGCGATGCAACAACGTTCCAATGATTTATTAGGCGCAGATCTACGAATTGAATCGACCGTACCAATCGATACGTTTTGGCAAGAAAGTGCTGAAAACATAGGTTTGCGTAGCACAGTAACCACTCACTTTCCGACCATGGTGCTTGCCGGTGATGAGATGGCAATGGCTGCTGTTAAGGCCGTTACTCATGGTTATCCTCTGCGCGGTAAAGTGACTCTAGAAGACCCTCACACACTGCAAGAAGTAGTCCAGACTCGTGGCCCAGACGTTGGTGAGGCTTGGTTAGAACAGCGCTTATTGACACTCTTAAATGCTCAAGTGGGTGATACCGTTGAAGTTGGCAATCATCAGTTGCGTATTAGTGGTGTGATTATTCAAGAAAGTGATAGAGGCGGTGGCTTCTATAGCTTATCACCGCGCCTAATGATGAATGAGGCCAACCTTAGCGGAAGCGGCTTACTAGGCACGGGCAGTCGTGTTCGTTGGCGCTTACTTGTCGCTGGAGAACCTAAGCAGGTGGAGCAGTTTACGCGCCTGCAAGAGACCCACCCACTGGAGCCGAATCAAAAAATACAAACCATTGAAAACAGTAATGAAGCGGTCGCTTCACGCTTACAAAAAGCACAGCGTTATTTAGGCTTGGCGGCTATGCTGGCGGTGGTGTTGGCGTCTGTAGCGGTGGCTATTAGTGCTAAACAATACGCCAGCCGTCATTTTGATATCAGTGCCTTGATGCGCACCTTTGGTTTAAGCCGCAAGCAAGTCTTCCGAATCTATGCCGTGCAATTATTGCTGCTTGCGATGACTGCCACGAGTATCGGTTTAGGTCTGGCTGTCTTACTACAAGAAGCGTTGCTTTGGTTATTAGCAGAAATAGTACCAAAGCCGTTACCTTCAGCACCGGTTATGGCGTGGGTGTTGGGCGCAAGTACAGGATTTGTGAGTTTGTTTGGTTTTGGCTTGCCATACATTATGCCTTTGTCACGAGTCACTCCCTTGCGCGTTCTAAGAAAAGACATAGAGCCGGTGCCCATGGCTGGTTGGTTGCTGACTTTAATTGCTTTGTCGGCACTTACGCTGCTGCTTTGGTTGTTTACCGCCGATCTCCTATTAACTCTCAGCGTGATGTTTGGCGGCGGTTTGGTGTTGCTGTTTATTTTAAGTGCGCTAGTGGCGGGTATTTATGTGCTTAGAAGAGCACTTATGAACAAAAGTATTCCGTTAGCCTGGCGATTTGCTTGGCAACACCTAAGCCGTGATAGCCGTCAAAGTGCCGGGCAAATTATTGCCTTCTCGCTCACAATCATGGTGATGATACTGATCGCGACATTGCGAACAGACTTATTGGAGGATTGGCAGGCAAACTTACCCGAAGACGCGCCCAATGTATTTGCCATCAATATTCAACCGTACGAATTAGAGGCATTTAATCAATCACTGCTAGCGCATGATATTCGCCCTCAAAAACTATTCCCAACCATTCCCGGCCGTTTAGTCACCCTTAACGGTGGTGCCGTGAAAGAAATGAGTGTGGCAGAAGACTCTGCTATTAATAGAGACCTTATCTTAACGGCTGATACAGAGTTACCGGCTGATAACAAAATACTTGCAGGTCAGTGGCATACAGCAGACAGTGAGCTGCAAGTATCGGTTGAAGAAAAACTTGCAGAACGTTTAGGCGTAACGCTGGGTGATACCTTAGGTTTTAATATTGCAGGGCAAGAAATCAGCGTAACCATTGCCAGTATTCGAGAGGTCGATTGGGGCAACATGACGCCCAACTTCTTTATGATCTTTTCTCAAGATGTATTTGAAACGCTGCCGCTGTCATATATGACCAGTTTTCATTTGGCGGCTGATAATCAAGCTGCCTTAGCTGAACTTATTCGTGCATACAGCAGTGTGACCTTTATGGACGTTCAGGCCATTCTTACGCAAATACAAAGTTTGCTAGAACAAGTAACCTTGGCCATTGAGTTGATTCTGCTGTTTGTCTTGATTGCTGCTTTTCTAGTGATGTTTTCATCGCTGGTGGCGGGATTAGAGGCAAGATTAAAAGAAGGCGCTGTTATTCGAGCGTTGGGCGGTAGTACGGGCTTACTTCGAAAGAGTCAGTTGGTGGAGTTTGTACTCTTAGCGTTAGTGTCTTCTGTGTTTGCCCTGCTAGGGGCAGAAGCCGTTCGCTTTGTTCTGTATAAGAACTTACTGGATATGGCATGGTACCCATTAGGTTGGCTTTGGGTGGTTGTGCCACTGGCGGCGAGTGTCTTGTTGTCTTGGGCAGGGTTAATGTTGTTACGCCGTACAATTAAAGAGGCGCCTTTGCAGCACTTATAGTGTTTGCTAGGCAGAAAGAAAAACGGCTTATCAGCACTGCTTGATAAGCCGTTTGTTGTTTAGGCTAGGCCTAATACTTTACGTAAGTGATCGTTCACTAAGCGGTCGTTCGGGTCGAGTTCTTTACGTAACTTCAAGAAGTCATTAAAGCGTTCATAACGACCAGCAAAGTTTAATGCCGTTAATGAATGAATTTTGCCCCAGTGTGGACGACCTTCGTATTTCCAGAAAATCGGCTCAATGGCAGCAAAGTACTTTTTATAGTCTTTGTCATGGAAGTTATGGCAGCTAATAGCAAAGCCATCACGCTTGTAGAATGGACTTAGCCAGAAGTCATCGCCTTTAACGTAACGTGCCTCAATAGGGAAGATAACTGGAATATTATCCTTCTTAATCTTATGCAAAATTTCACGTAAGCACTGTGGGCCGTACTCGGCCGGTACGGTGTATTCCATTTCGTTAAAGCGAATATCACGCAAGTTACCGAAAATTTCAGGTGATGTGCCGTAGCGTGTTTCTGGCTTAACGGAGCCCGCGCCATAGTTTACTAACCAACGACGAGCAAAAGGCATATAGTCGATGACGTTAGAAAGCATACGGAACGCCTCGTAGGCATCACCAACGTTTTCATCTTGTGATTCTGGAATCTCATCTTCAGACACTTGGTCTAAGGTTAAGCCTAAAATGTAGTCGCTATGAGGTAGAGCAAACATTTCATAATGACGGTGTTGTTTGCTGAGCTCAGCGGCCGTTTCGATGCCTTCTTCTTCCGACATCATCCAACTGTGCTCTTTTAAATGATACGCAGACTCTGTTTGAATGCGAGAGCGAGTCATTACCCCTAACGCACCTAAGTGGTTGCCTGAGGCGTAATAGAGGTCGCTGTTTTCCGTTGGACTGCAATTAACAACATCGCCGTTAGCAGTGACAAAACGCGAACTTAACATTTGCCCAGAGATACTTTGCAGTTCACGGCCGGTACCGTGAGTAGAGGTAGCCACCGCGCCAGAAAATGTCTGGCTATCGATGTCCGACATATTAATAATAGACAGGCCGTTATCCCATAACTCTTTACCTAACTGAGATAAGCGCGTACCACCAAGCACGTCCACTTGTTTAGATTCAGTGTCGACGTTTTCAATGCCACGCAAACGCGCTAATGACACTAAGGTTTGGTCGGTGGGTACTAAGCCACTAAAGCTGTGACCGGATCCCAGCATGCGTATTTTTTGATTGCCTTCGCGTAGAAGCTTCAGTAAATCATCTTCACTGCGCGGAACAATACGATCATTGGGTTGGCAATTTTGGTTGCCGGACCAATTTGACCAAGGCAAAATACGCTTACCGTCTTCGTTCACAATACCAATTTCTTGTGGCTTGTTGCTGCTGCAGGCGGTGGTGCTTAACGAGCCGCCGGCAACCGCACCAAGTGCAGAAACTTTTAATAAGTTACGACGGGAAAGTGGAATACGGTCAAAGTTCATAGTTATTTTTCCTGTTGACTCATGTATTTGATTAGGTCTTCCAAATCTTCTGGGCCACATTCACTGCATGTGCCCATGGCTGGCATATTACCGATGCCTTGAATTGAATTATTGACTAAGGTGTTCATACCTTTTCTTAAGTAAGGTCTCCAATCATTGGTAAATGCCATTGGAGCACCAGAACCTTTTACGCCATGACATGTGCTGCAGTACAGGTCGTACAGTTCTTCTATGTAGGGGTCTTCTGCGTTAGCAAATGGAATTGCGCTTAAAAATAGCAGAGTGGCGATTATTTTTTTCATTATTAGCACCTATTAATAGAAATCTAAGATTAACCAAACTGGTACTATTGTACAAGTAAATCTATTGTAGCTGGTAAATTGATAAATCATTATTAGGTAGGTGGAACGGTTGCCATAATTTTTCTTGGAAGTACGTATCCAAGCGCTTTAGCTGAATATTATGTTCGTCTAGCAATGATAGGTTTTTTTCTAAAAACGCTAGAGTTTCAGGGTAGGGGTGTCCGATCAATACCACTTTGCCTTGTTTTTTTGCCACGCGCATGGCTTTAGAAAACTGCTTTAATAGAGCTTGTTCGTCGGTGTCGTTATCTAAAAACACATGGCGTTTCATGGCGGGTATACCCAAGGCTTGCGCTTGTTGGTAAGCCACGCTATTAGAGCTGGTTAGGCTATCAATAAAGTACAGACCTTGTTGCTGAACAACTTCCATTACCCAGCTCATAGCATCTGCTTTTTCTGTCAGCAGGCTGCCCATGTGGTTATTGACGCCTTGTACTTGCGGAATATTCGCTAAACTGCGTTTTAATTCTTGCTGCAGTTCGTCTTTCGACATGTCTGGATAGAGCCCACCTTTCCCTAAACTTTTGCCATCTTGATTTGCCATAGGAGCGTGTAGCATCACGCCATGGCCTAGCTGGTGGGCTTCTTTAGCCAAGCGAGTGGCGTGGGGAGTGTGAGGTAAAAAGGCAAGGTTAATCGGCCCTTTGAGTTGCAAGGCCCGATCACCTAAGGCTCCGTTATTACCGATGTCATCTAAAATGAGTAGCATATCGGCTGCCTGCACCATCGGGCTTAACAGACAGCATAACAGTAGGAGTGCACGCAAAGAGAGTTACTCCTTGCGGCTTAAAATATTAACACCACGCAGCAGTGTGTAGGCTTCATACAGCTGGAAGTCTTTTTTCAGAAGTTCAGAGCTGGCGTCTTTTTCACTGGTGCCTTGGTCTTCAGTTGGCTCGCCGTCTTTGTTGTTACGCAAATGGCCAGGCAAGTTAGACTCTTTAAATGTGCGCTGCTCATAAGGGGTAACTTCACTTTGTTCTACCCAAATATCAGGACGAATACCTTGTGCCTGAATAGAACGACCGTTCGGGGTGAAGTAACGAGCAGTGGTTAGCTTAACCGCACTGTCTTCGGTAAGAGGTAAAACACTTTGTACCGACCCTTTACCAAAGGACTGTGTGCCAACAATGGCTGCACGTTTATGATCTTGTAAGGCGCCGGCTACAATTTCTGAAGCCGAAGCCGAACCGGCATTAATTAATACCACAATAGGCACGTCTTTTGCCGGCGTATTATGACTGGCTTCAAAAGTGGTTTTTGAGTTAGGCGCGCGCCCTTCGGTATACACAATTAAGCCTTCATCAATAAAGCTGTCGACCACTTCGACTGCGGCATCTAATACACCGCCTGGGTTGTTACGTAAGTCTAAAACTAGCCCTTTGATATTACCTTCAGCGGCCCACTCGTTAAGTTTAGTGACTAAATCTATGCCGGTGTTTTCTTGGAATTGGGTAATACGAATGTAACCAATGTCTTCGTTAAGTAGCTCGGTTCGTACACTAGTGACAGAAATCTCATCACGCTTTAGCTTAAAAGTGAGCAGTTCTTTCTCGCTCTTACGGCGAACTTCTAAGGTAATAGGTGAGCCTACTTCACCACGCATGCGATCGATGGCTTCATTTAGAGTCATTCCCATAATGGCTTCGTCATCGATGCTAACGATTAAATCACCGGCTTGAATGCCCGCTTTTTGGGCCGGCGTGTCATCAATCGGAGAAATTACCAGGATTAAGCCGTCTTCCATGCTGACTTCAATGCCCAAACCGCCAAACTTACCCGAGGTGTGCTCTTGCAGGTCGGCGAAATCTTCCGCCTGTAAATAAGCAGAATGAGGATCGAGTGAGCTCAGCATACCGTTGATGGCGTACTCAAAAAGGGTTTTATCGTCGACTTCTTCAACGTAGGAGCTGCGAATGCGCTCAAAAATATCAGTAAACGTACGAATGTCTTGTAACGGCAATACGCCTTCTTCTATTTTGGGTTCTATTACTTGCGGCTCAGTTGCCTGGGTGGCGTAAGAAAATACACCCAAGGTAAGCAGTAAAGATAGGTACCGGAAGACGTTAAAGTTAGGCATGGTTATTCTCATTATTAAATAGGGATAGCATGGCATAAATAGACTAACGTTTCAGCCAAATTGCTGGGTCTTGTGTTTTGCCTGATTTGCGAATCTCAAAATATAAAGCATCGAAGTCCATCCCGCCACTACGACCGACGCTGGCAATAATATCACCCTGGTTTACCCAACTGCCAATATCACGTAATAAACTTTGATTGTGCGCGTATAAACTTAAATAACCACGGCCGTGGTCAATAATAAGTACTAGGCCATAGCCACGAATCCAATCAGAAAAAATCACTCTGCCATGGTGAATGGCTCGAACGTTAGCACCTGCATCAGTGGCAATTAACCAGCCTTTTCTATGACCAGGGTACTTTCTTGCACCGTAGGCTTGTAGAATTCGACCGTCGGTGGGTTGTGGTAGCCTGCCTTTTAAGGCCGAAATAGGGCGTGCATCCACACTTCTTGGACCCGAATCTAAGATGGTTTGCACTTCATGCAGTAATTCTTCTAAACGACCACGGTCTTTTTCTTTTTGTGCTAACCGTTTTTGTTCGTTCGACATGCTTAGCTTAAGCTTTGCTAGCAACTGTTCTTGGTGTCGTTTCTTTTGTACTAAACGTGCGTTGTTCTTAAGTTGGGTCTGTTCTTGACGCTCGAGCTTTTGCTTACTGTCGGCAATCAAAGATTCGAGGTTTTCGAGGCGCTCAAGTTCTGCCAAGATTTCGGTAATACGCTCCATGCGAGCCGCATTAAAATAGGCAAAAAAGCGCATCATACGTTGCGCTTTCTGAGGGTCATCTTGGTGCAACAGTAGTTTAATGGGGCCGTCGTTGCCTAAACGCTGTGCGGCTCGAATTTGCTCTGACAAATACTCCCGTTGCGTTTGCTGGTGCTTATGGAGCTGTCCCTGCTCCATTTGGAGCTTTTTTAGGCGCGCTTTCTCCTCTGAGAGAAGTTGTCTTGTGCGCTCTATTTGCTCGTTGATTTTGCCAATCTCAATATCAGACTGGCGCAAGTTTTGGGTGAGTTGGTCGCTTTCTTCTTTGGCTGAGTTAAGCCATTGCTGGAGTTTTTGAATTTCTTTTTTCAACGCTTCGAGCTTAGCGTCGTCGTTGGCCATTGCTGGCCAAGACAACAATAAAGTTAAGCTAAGTAAACAAGAGATAACTTTTTTCATAGGCTATGAATAGCTAACTAACGATTTGCCAGTCATTTCTTGCGGCTGTTCTAATCCCATGATGCTGAGCAGAGTGGGTGCAATATCAGATAAGCGACCGGGGGCTAATTGAGCTTGTGGACGTTGGTTAACGTAAATTAAATTAACAGGGCCTGTGGTGTGTTGCGTCATGGCTTGACCGTTTTCGTCAATCATTTGCTCTGCGTTGCCGTGGTCGGCAGTGATTAAGCATTCACCGTTTACTTCTAATATGGCTTCCGTAATACGGCGCAAGCATTCATCAATGCACTCGGCCGCTTTTACAGTGGCTTCGTAATCACCAGTATGGCCGACCATATCGCCGTTAGCGTAGTTACAGACAATTAAATCGTACTCACGGTTTTTAATGGCGGCAACTAACTTGTCGGTCAGTTCTGGCGCACTCATTTCTGGCTGTAAGTCATAGGTAGCGACATTCGGTGATTGCACCATAATACGGGTTTCTCCTGGGTATTCTTGTTCCTGACCACCAGAGAAAAAGAACGTAACGTGTGCGTACTTTTCTGTTTCAGCAATGCGCAGTTGTTTAAGCCCTAAGTTCGAAACATGCTCACCAATACCATTGGTTAGTTTTTCAGGGCCGAAAGCACAGCTGGCAGGAATGTCTGCAGCAAACTCTGTCAGCATGACAAAGTCGGCCAGTTTAGGCGTAACGCTACGTTCAAACCCTTTGAAATCATCGCCAGACACAAAGGCGCGGGTAAGCTCACGTGCGCGGTCAGGGCGGAAGTTAAAGAAGATGACGCTGTCGCCATCTTGAATACGGCCATCGGCACCATTGATTTTGGTGGCTTTAACAAACTCATCGTTTTCATCACGAGCATAGGCATCGGCCAATGCTTGGCTGGCGCTGTCGGCATTGAATTCTGCTTGGCCGGTGGTCATTACGTCATAGCCTGCCTGAATGCGCTCCCAGCGGTTATCGCGGTCCATAGAGAAGAAGCGACCAATTACAGAAGCGATTTGACCATTACCTAGCTCTTTGAATTTTTCTTCAATTAACTTAATAGAAGGTTCGGCAGAGCGAGGAGGCATATCGCGTCCGTCTAAGATGGCATGAACATAAACACGTTTTGCCCCACGGTCTTTCGCCATATCTAACAGTGCCACTAAGTGGTCTTCATGGCTATGAACGCCGCCTGGAGATAATAATCCGGTAAAATGTACTGCACCGTCGTTGGCAATGGCTTTATCGATAGCAGCACAAAGTACGCTATTTTTTTGCAGTTCGTTGTCTTTGATGGCTTTATTAATACGAGTGTAGTTTTGGTACACCACGCGCCCAGCCCCTAGGTTCATATGTCCTACTTCAGAGTTACCCATCTGCCCATCGGGTAAGCCCACAGCTTCACCAGAGGTTTGAATCAGGGTGTTAGGATAGGTTTTTAATAGGCTATCCCAAGTCGGAGTGTTTGCGTTAGCAATGGCATTGCTATCGGTTTCTTCGCGATATCCCCAACCATCAAGAATGATTAAGGCGGTAGGTACAGGACGTGTAGACATAAAACTTGCTCGTATTGTTAACCAATAATGGCGGCATTGTACTAAAAAAAAGGATATACTGCGCCATCAATTTTTTATAGCAAAGACCTTCATTATGGATCGTATTATTGAGTTTATTACTAACCATTGGGAGTTAGTAGGTGTTTGGATGTTTTTCCTTGTGGCATTGTTATGGGATAACAACCGTCGCAGCGGCCAAAGCGTTAGCCCTACAGAAGCTACTCTAATGATTAATAAAGAAAATGCATTGGTATTAGATATCCGCGACAAAAAAGAATTTGATAGCGGGCATTTAGCCAACGCAATGAACATTCCCTACGCTAAGTTAGCCAGTCGTTTAGGCGAGTTAGATCCTCATAAAGAGCGCCCGATTATTCTAGTGTGCAAGAGCGGTCAAACTGTTGGCATGGCAGGTAAGATGCTGCGTGAAAAAGGCTTTAACGCCATACGCTTAAGCGGTGGCATGATGGAATGGTCAAACCAGAACTTACCAGTGGTTCGTGGTTAACATAATAAATAATAAGGATTGAGATATGTCAGATAACCAACCCCAATTCGCATTACAGCGTGTCTATTTAAAAGACGTTTCGTTCGAAGCGCCTAACTCTCCACAGGTGTTCACTAAAGAGTGGAAGCCTGAAGTGAAGCTAGACCTAAACACTGGTGCTAAAAAACTGGACGATACGCATTATGAAGTGTCGATCAAGGTAACAGTGACAGCCACTAACGCTGACGAAACTGCTTTTTTAGTAGAAGTTGATCAGGCTGGTCTATTTGTGTTGGCAAATATTCCGGAAGATCAAATTCGCCCTATGTTAGCCACTGTGTGCCCGAATATTTTATTCCCGTATCTACGTGAAAATATTGATAACTTAGTTATTAAAGGCGGTTTCCCAGCACTGGTATTAGCCCACATCAATTTTGATGCTTTATACCAACAGCGCTTAGCGCAAGAAGCAGAAGAAGCGAAACAGCAAGCTGCTGAAGAAAGCACGGGCGAAACCACTCATTAAGGTTAGCCTGCTAGCGCTTTATTAGACTAAGTCTAAGAGAAACATAGCTCTTAGACTTAGCTCCCTCCTTGATAATCTAACTGTCTCCACGCTTCATATACCATTACCGATACCGCATTGGATAAATTCATGCTGCGGCTATTAGGCATCATTGGTAAACGTAACCAGTGTTCGTACGGCAATTGCATACGTACATCTTCAGGTAGGCCACGGGTTTCTGGCCCAAACATTAAGTAGTCACCGGCTTCAAATTTGGCAGATGAATGCTTGGTGGTGCCTTTGGTTGTGAGTGCAAAGATGCGTTGTGGTTGTTCGTCTGCCATAAACTGCTCAAAGCTTGGATGAATGCGAATGTTGGCAAATTCTGAATAATCTAACCCAGCTCGGCGCAAACTCTTTTCTTCCATGTTGAAGCCTAAGGGTTCTATTAAGTGCAGTTGGCAACCACTGTTTGCGCAGACACGAATGATGTTGCCTGTGTTTGGGGGGATTTCAGGTTCGTATAATACGATATTGAACATAGTCGATTGTCTTTGTGGGCGAATAGGTAGAACGAGTTAGTGAGCGATTAGTTACGCCTTAACACTGAAGCGCGCTGTACATAAATAGTGACTGGATTGCTGGCAATTAAGTCTTTGCCGTCTTTGTCTCTAACGACCAGTTGGAGTACATGTTCACCACGCGACAAATTCGTTAAATCAAAAGAGGTTTGACGACCTTTGCGCAGCACTTGCTGACGGTTTAATAAAAAGATGGTGTCAGAAGGGCGTAAGCCTGGGCTTAGTACACCTGTTACCTGAACGTTACCGGCATGCCCCATTGGGATGCTTTGTTCATGGGTCGGGCTAACTAAGGTTAATGTTGTGTACTCAAAGGTTTCAACGGGCTTTTTAGTGTCTGTGGTTTCTTTGGCAGGCACTACAAGTGCCGGCATGGTTGGAATTTCTTTGACTTCGAAACGCTCCGAGTTGGCGCTGGGTTTGTCGCTAAACACCACGTTACCATTTTCATCACGACTGAAGTGAACCTCAGTGGCTAGGGCGGTGCTAACAGTTAGTAATAAAAAAATTGTTAGGTATCTCATTGCTGAATCCGTCGTGGTTAAAGTGGTTGATAAGTTGCTGCCAGTATCTGATCAAGCTATTTTAGCGCAATTGAGCACTTAAAGCTTAATTATAAAGCGTGTTACTCTAGCGCCTTAAATGATTCTACTTGTAAGGAAAAGATCATGGATTACTCAGCTCTTAAGCACAGTCATGCTGGCTTAGCGTATTTAACCGTTATTTTGTTTGTTGTGCGTTTTGCACTTTTCTATGTTTCACCTAAGTGGCGCAGCAACAAAGTTTTAAAAGTTGTACCGCATATTATCGATACCTTGCTGCTGGTTTTCGCCATTATGCTATGCATAGAGCTTAGCCAGTATCCATTAGTTAACGGTTGGTTAACAGCGAAAGTTATTGGTTTGCTTGCTTATATTGGTTTTGGCGTGGTGGCAATACGTAAAGCTAAAGCCAGTGCGTTTGCCGGGGCGCTATTAAGCTATGCCTATGTGTTTGGCGTGGCTAAGTACAAAACAGCAATGTCTTTTTTAATCTTGTTATAAGAGCCGTCGTGGGTGCTAGCTGCATAAGCACCCACAACCTTCGGTTTAATGGTCGCCAGTAACTGTTAAAACAGCTCGCCTTTTAAGTGTTTGGGTCTTAAGCCGACGGCAAACAACACTGCAAAGTAGCTCACGACTCCAGTGACTACTATCACACTCAGCCATAAAATTCGATCCATGCTGCTCCACTCAAGCCATTGTGCGCTAGGACCTACTAATGCGGCAATAACAGCAATCAGCGCGGCATTGGCAGCCAATACCTTAAGTAAGAAAGCAGGCCAGCCACTTTGATGTGTATACACGCCTTGTTTGCGTAATAAGTAATACAGCATAAAGGCGTTAAAGAAGGCCGATAGAGCTGTCGCCAAAGCAAGGCCAGTATGCTGCAGTGGGAATACCAGCGCCAAGTTAAGAAACATATTTACAATCATGGCTTGTATACCAATTCGCACTGGCGTTTTAGTGTCTTGGCGCGCATAAAATCCAGGAGCCAGTACCTTAATCAACATAAAGGCAAGTAAGCCGGATGCGTAAGCCTGTAAGCTTAAAGTCATTTTGCCGATGTCGTAGGCAGTGATTTCACCATGATAAAAAATGGTCGACATAAGTGGTGTCGCCAACATAATTAAGGCAATAGACGCTGGCAGGGCAATTAAGAAAATCATGCGCACAGCCCAGTCAAGCGTATGAGAGAAGTGGTCTGCCTGTTTGTCGGCATGGTTGCGCGATAACGCCGGTAAAATAACCACGCCAATGGCAATGGCAAATACACCCAAGGGTAAGTTGTTTAAACGATCGGAATAATACAGCCAACTGACCGAACCGCTTTCTAAAAAAGAGGCTAGCAAAGTATCTAATAGTAAGTTGATCTGGCTAACAGACACACCAAACAAGGCAGGGATCATTAAGCTGCCAATGCGTCTGACGCCTTCATCTTTTACATTAAACTGAGGAGCAACCAGTAAACGCTTTTGCGCAACAAAAGGCAGAAGAAAAACAAGTTGTACCACCCCGGCTATAAACACCCCCCAAGCCAACGCAAAAAGAGGTTCGTCAAACCAGTCGGTCATTATCAGTGCAGCAAAAATCAAACAGATATTAAGCAAGACCGGAGTAATGGCCGGTGCGGCAAAAGAGCCATACGAATTTAATACGCTTGAATAAAAGGCCGCTAACGAAATAAACAGCAAGTAGGGAAATGTTAGGCGCAATAGATCGCCTGTGAGCATAAACTTAGCTGGGTCTTCGCTAAAGCCCGGAGAAAAAATCCACGGCAGGTAATTAGCAAAGAGCAGGGCTAAAACTGTTACACCCAGCAATATAGCCCCAAGTACGCCCGACACTCGGGCAATCAAAAGTTTAACCTCGTCTATAGAGCGAGTGCGACGATACTCACTTAAAACCGGGACAAAGGCGACCGAAAACGCTCCTTCGGCAAAGAGGCGACGAAAAAAGTTTGGAATTTTAAACGCGACAAAAAATGCATCGGCGCGCGCACCAAAATATTGCGCCACCACAACGTCTCGTACTAAACCCGAAATACGACTAAGAAGCGTCATAAGGCTAACGATGGATGAAGAACGTAATAAACCGGGGCTGCTGTTTTGTTGTTTTGGTTGGGCTGGCGAATTTTCTGGCATAGAGTTTACACGCTTATAATAGAGCAGAGCATCATACTGCAAAGCGCAGCAGGCATAAACACTCTCGACCCAAGGCGAGCGCTTAGCTATAATCGTGCGTTTTCCATACAGGCAAAGGCTAAGATACATGCAACTATGGCGTGGATTGTACAATGTACCAAAGCAATTTACGGGTTGCGTTGCCTCTATTGGAAATTTTGATGGCATGCACCTTGGGCATCAGGCCCTCGTAAAAGCCTTAAGTACAGAGGCTAAGGCATTATGTTTGCCCAGTTTGGTTATTATTTTTGAGCCTCAGCCTAAAGAATTTTTTGCCCCTGCTAAAGCACCGGCACGTATTGCCAATTTTCGTGAAAAAGTAAAAGCCTTCGAAAGCTTCGGCGTAGACTATGTATTGTGTTTACCCTTTAACCAAAGCTTTCGTTCACTCTGTGCTAACGATTTTATTGAAAAAGTCTTAGTGAATGCCATTAAAGTAAAACACTTAATTATTGGTGATGACTTTCGCTTTGGGCACGATCGCAGTGGTGATTTTGCGCTGCTACAAAAAGCAGGTAAGCAACATGGTTTTACTGTACAAGACACTAATACCGTTGCCGACCATGGTGAGCGTATTAGCAGTACAAGAGTGAGAGAGGCGCTTGCCTCGGGTAACCTTGCCGAAACCGCTAACTTACTAGGACGCCCTTACCGCATGAGTGGACGAGTGGCTTATGGTCGACAGCTAGGGCGCACCATTAACACGCCAACCGCCAATATTATGGTGAAACGCCTGCATCTACCGTTAAGCGGTGTGTTTGCAGTTAAGGTGCAAGACGAACACAATGGTAAACAATACACAGGGGTTGCAAGCCTAGGTATCAAACCTACTATTTCAGATACGCCAGAGCCTTCTTTAGAAGTGCATTTGTTTGATGTAAACAGCAACCTCTATCACCGTCATTTTACGGTGGAATTTATAGAAAAAATTCGCGACGAACAGAAGTTTAACGGCCTAGACGAATTAAAAGCGGCCATCGATGCCGACAAACAAACGGCACGGCAAATCTTAAGCCGGCTGTAAATCGAATTAAGATTTATGTCGGTCGTTGG
>Ga0209075_1002331_pt1 | contig 16813 bp, 14 predicted proteins | sample Stecom2011_FD_187523 | JGI IMG/M metagenome (GOLD analysis project Ga0209075, IMG submission 187523) | Agricultural soil microbial communities from Utah to study Nitrogen management - Steer compost 2011 (SPAdes) (version 2) | ecosystem: Environmental > Terrestrial > Soil > Agricultural land...
TATATAAAGCAAAATCCGTCCTACGTCTTACGTCTTATTGTCCTACGTCATTCTAAAAACCGTCTAGTCTCTAGATTTTAGCTGTCTAGACTCTAAAAATCTCACATCTCAGGTCTCCTTCTCGTTTAACATTTAGAGCGTGTTTTTTGTTAATTAATCTTAAATAAATTATTATTGTAGTGTGTGATTGATTTTTTCCACACGAAGCACACGACTTTCCCTATACGCAGTTGTTTGATTTTTTTAATAAGTGCTAAACTTTTAAAATTTATTTATAATTATGTCGCATAACTTTCAAAGATCTCCTGGTGTCGTAAATCTTAGATTATGGGAAAATGCGGAACGGGCTTCAAATTATGTTGCCCATCAGATAGCAGAACTCATAATAGCACAGCAGAAGATAGGAGAATCTGCAGTTTTGGGTTTAGCGACAGGCAATACGCCCAAAGCGGTTTATCAAGAACTCGTGCGTTTGCATCGACATGATGGGTTGAGTTTTGCAAATGTTGTTAGCTTTAATTTAGATGAATATTATCCTATTTTACCTGGAGACAAAAATAGTTACAACTACTTCATGCACGAGCATTTGTTCAAACACATCGATATCGCACCGGAAAACATTCACATCCCGCAAGGAAACTGTGCGACGGATGCCGTGTCGGAATTGTGCTCAGACTACGAAGCGAAGATAGCGGGTGTTGGTGGTTTGGACTTGCAGCTGTTGGGCATCGGCCGCAACGGTCATGTGGGGTTCAACGAACCGGGGTCTACTTTGGATTCGACCACGCGCTTGGTCGAGTTGCATCCCGTAACAAGAAACGATGCACAAGCAGATTTTGGAAGTTTAGACCGGGTGCCGGTGCAGGCAATCAGTATGGGAATGGCCACAATTATACAGGCAAAAAGAATTCTGTTGTTGGCGTTGGGGGAGCGTAAATCTGAAATCATCAACAAGGCCATCAACGGCGCCATAACACCAGAGGTTCCCGGATCGATGCTGCGGCATTTACCGCATGTGGAGTATGTTGTGGATCGTGAGGCAGGAGCGGGGGTATTGTGAGTGTTTGAGGTTTAATGAGTGATTTTAACCAAGAAGTGCCGTAGGAGGATAACGCTGATTAAGCGGATGTTCACGGATATATTTAAGGATTTTCGATTATGAAACTGAACTTAAAAGTTACAAATCATATTTCCCCCTGTGGGGGGACCAAGGGGGGCATCAGGGCAACAAGTCTATTTCTAGTTCTATTTCTTCTAGAACACCCTTCAGGTTAGTGAATACCTCCTCGTTTGTAAAGCGAATTATGTGTAATCCATGACGCTTGATGACCGTTGTTCTTTCTTTATCTTTTATTTTTTGTTCTTCTTGATCGTGATATTTTCCATCTACCTCAATCACCAGCTTTAATTCGTGACAATAAAAGTCAACTATATAAAAACTAATGGGATGCTGTCTGCGGAACTTAAAACCTTTAAGCTTTTTATTTCTAAGCTCTTGCCATAGCAGCTTCTCAGCTCCTGTCATTTTCTTCCTAAGCTCTCGCGCTCTAGAAAAACCTTCGCTAGGGGCGCCTTTATACATACTGCCTCTATTGCTAATGCTGTCATCCTTTTCCATGATAAATATTCTAAGTTTAACCCCCTTAGTCCCCCTAAAGGGGGTTTATACTTTATAATTTAAACAATTTTAGAATGAGAAGTTCTTCTTTTGAAAAATAAATATCAGATGTGCCGTCTCTGTGGATGGCAGACAGGTACGTGTTCCATAACCAAAAAGAAACTAACGAAACCCCCAAAAAATATAATCACAATTGCGCTTGGGTTTTGATGATAAATCCTTATTTTTAGGGTTCGCGTTTTTCTCGAGAGAAATAAAAGCAAGTACACTTTAAAACGGCATTAGTTTATGGAATAACACTACTTAAATTAATAAGAACCTTTTAAAATATTTGTTTATGAATGTAAATGTACAGATGCTGAATTTTTCGGCCAAAGATGATCTTTTGCCCTTTGCGGAGAAAAAATTATCGAAATTGAATCACTTTTACGACAGAATTTTATCTGCCGATGTAAAGTTTGAAGAGTTGCCTGCCGGGGAGCGTGATAAAAGTGTTGAAGTTATCTTGGAAATTCCTGGGAATGATGTTGTTGTGAAGAAAGTAGCGCCGAGTTTTCAGGAGGCTTTAGACGATAGCGTGAAGGTTTTAGAGCGTCAGCTCAAGAAGCGAAAACAAAAACAAAACACATTTAATTGAATTTTCTTTGCAAAAAGTTTTGTGGAAAAGAATATTTCTCTACATTTGCAGTCCGTTAGAAATAGCGGACTTTTTTATGCTCGAGTTTTCAAGTTCATTTCGACGGAAGTTTGGCAGAAAAAGGAAGTTCAAAAGCCGATATAGCTCAGTTGGCTAGAGCAGCTGATTTGTAATCAGCAGGTCGTGGGTTCGAGTCCCTCTATCGGCTCTCAAGTAACGAGACGTTCATTAAAAATTTGGATTTGTTTTTTTAAGAGACCAAGGTTTGGTTGGGACGAGAAGCGATGTCCTGAGCGCAGTCGAAGGAAGTCCCTCTATCGGCTCCAAATTCCCGCAAAGGCGGGAATCTCAAAGTGCAGCTCGCGAAAGCGAGAATCTCAAGGAGCACAAGCCCCGCAATAGCGGAAAACTCAAAGCCACAGGTTTTGATCCAAGTTCTTAAAAAAAATTGAAGTGATGAATTCGTTTTTCGGAATTCACATACAAGCGGGGGGATACTCAAGCGGCCAACGAGGACAGACTGTAAATCTGTTGGTATACACCTTCGCAGGTTCGAATCCTGCTCCCCCCACAATTCCCGCGAAGGCGGGAATCTCAGAGTGCAGCCCGCGAAAGCGGGAATCTCAGAGTGCAATTCACGCCACGTCCGCCAAAGCTATAGCGGCGGTGTAAGGCGGAAGTCCAAGGATGGCTCTCTAGGGGAAGTAGTCTGGTTCATTAAAATATTGAAGTGTGTTTAAGAAGGTTGAAGGATCTTGCTTAAACATTTAAAATGCGGGAGTAGCTCTCCCGATAGTTATCGGGATGGTAGAGCGTCTTGGTTAGGTTCAGGATGAATGTTTCCGATAGTTCATTAAAATATTGAAGTGTGTTTAAGAAGGTTGAAGGATCTTGCTTAAACATTTAAAATGCGGGAGTAGCTCTCCCGATAGTTATCGGGATGGTAGAGCGTCTTGGTTAGGTTCAGGATGAATGTTTCCGATAGTTCATTAAAATATTGAAGTGTGTTTAAGAAGGTTGAAAGATTTTGCTTAAACATTTAAAATGCGGGAGTAGCTCAGTTGGTAGAGCGTCAGCCTTCCAAGCTGAATGTCGCCGGTTCGAACCCGGTCTCCCGCTCTAAAACAAAAATCCTGCAATATGCAGGGGGCTCTTCCTTTTTTGAGAAAAAAGGAGTGTTTCTTTACGCCGATGTAGCTCAGGGGTAGAGTGCTTCCTTGGTAAGGAAGAGGTCATGGGTTCAATTCCCATCATTGGCTCAAGCTTTAATACAATTGAATACTAATATAAACTAAGATTAAAAACTAACACAAAATGGCAAAAGAAAAATTCGATAGATCCAAGCCCCACCTTAACATTGGGACCATTGGACACGTTGACCACGGTAAAACCACTACCACTGCTGCTATTACTAAGGTATTGGCAGATGCTGGTTTTTCTGAGCATAAGTCTTATGACGAGATTGACAATGCTCCGGAAGAAAGAGAAAGAGGAATTACGATTAACTCTTCACACGTAGAGTACGAAACTGAAAATCGTCACTATGCGCACGTTGACTGTCCAGGTCACGCCGACTATGTTAAGAACATGGTTACGGGTGCTGCACAGATGGATGGAGCCATTCTTGTGGTTGCTGCTACTGATGGACCGATGCCACAAACGCGTGAGCATATCCTTCTTGGACGTCAGGTAGGTATTCCACGTATTGTTGTGTTTATGAACAAAGTGGATCTTGTTGATGATGAGGAGCTTTTAGAGCTTGTTGAAATGGAAATCCGCGAATTGTTGGACTTCTACGAGTACGACGGTGATAATGGTCCAGTAGTACAAGGTTCTGCTCTTGGTGCACTTAACGGTGAGCAAAAGTGGGTAGATGCTATTATGGAGCTTATGGCTGCTGTTGATGACTGGATCGAACTTCCACAAAGAGACGTTGACAAGCCATTCTTGATGCCTGTTGAGGACGTATTCTCGATTACAGGTCGTGGTACAGTAGCAACAGGACGTATTGAAACTGGTGTTGCAAACACAGGAGATGCTGTTGATATCATCGGAATGGGTGCTGAGAAATTGACTTCTACCATTACAGGAGTTGAGATGTTCCGCAAGATTCTCGATAGAGGAGAAGCAGGAGATAACGTAGGTATCCTATTGAGAGGTATTGAAAAAGAAGATATTCGTAGAGGTATGGTAATCTGTAAGCCAGGTTCCGTTACACCACACGATAAATTTAAAGCCGAGGTTTATATCCTTAAGAAAGAAGAGGGTGGACGCCACACGCCATTCCACGACAATTACCGTCCGCAGTTCTACGTTCGTACAACCGACGTAACCGGAACGATCAATCTTCCAGAAGGAGTTGAAATGGTAATGCCAGGTGATAACCTTACTATTACAGTAGATTTAATTCAGCCAATTGCTATGAACGTTGGTCTTCGCTTTGCGATCCGTGAAGGTGGACGAACTGTAGGAGCAGGTCAGGTTACTGAAATCTTGGGGTAATTGAAATTGTATAAAAGCGCTTCATAGGTATCCTCCATTTGGCGGATACCTATTGGGCTTTTATAGCAAATTTGGTCTACGGGTGTAGCTCAGTTGGTAGAGCACTGGTCTCCAAAACCAGGTGTCGGGAGTTCGAGTCTCTCCATCCGTGCTTAAAAAGGCGCAACACGTGGCCGAAGCGAAACAAGGGGAATTCGCACATACTTGTCAGAAACAGCACCGTGTATCGCGTTTTATCCATAATCTATTAAGACGACAAATGGTAAATTATATTACAGAATCGTATAAAGAGTTAAAAAATCATGTGACTTGGCCAACGTTGGCTGAGGCTCAAAAACTAACTGTTGTGGTAGCCGTATTTTCGATTATCCTAGCATTAGTTGTTTGGGGCATGGACAGTCTTTTCAGTGAGATTGTAGGGTTATATTTTGAATGGATCAAGTCTTAAAGATGACTGAGACAACACATACAAAAAATTGGTACGTCGTACGCTCGATCGGTGGTCGCGAGAACAAAGTTAAAACGTATATCGAAAATGAGATACGACGTTTGGAACTCGAAGACTATGTCGATCAGGTATTGGTGCCTACAGAAAAAGTAATTCAAATTCGCAATGGGAAGAAGGTCAGTAAAGAACGCGTTTACTTTCCAGGCTATATTATGATCAAAGCCAATCTCAGTGGCGAAATTCCGCACATCATTAAATCGATTAATGGCGTGATAGGATTTTTGGGGGAGACAAAAGGAGGCGATCCTGTTCCGCTCCGCCAATCAGAAGTGAATCGAATGTTAGGGAAGGTCGATGAGCTTTCGGTACAAGAAGAAAGCGTGAACATTCCGTATACGGTTGGTGAAACTGTAAAGGTAATCGACGGTCCTTTCAACGGGTTCAATGGAACTGTTGAGAAAATCAACGAAGAGAAACGCAAGCTCGAGGTGATGGTGAAGATTTTCGGAAGGAAGACGCCTTTGGAGTTGAGCTATATGCAAGTAGAAAAAGTATAATATAATTGTTACGCCTAATATAGGTTGACCTTTAGCTTCCAATTAGGGGCGACCAAAACTAAAAATTGAACAATGGCAAAAGAAATCAGTAAAGTATTAAAGTTGCAAGTTCGTGGAGGTGCTGCAAACCCATCACCACCTGTTGGACCTGCTCTTGGTGCTGCCGGTGTTAACATCATGGAGTTCTGTAAGCAGTTTAACGCGCGAACTCAAGACAAACAAGGAAAAGTGCTTCCAGTAGAAATTAAGGTCTATAAGGACAAGTCGTTTGACTTTCTTGTAAAGACCACGCCTGCTGCGGTGCAATTACTAGAATTGTCTAAGGCGAAGAAAGGTTCGGGAGAGCCTCACGCCAAAAAGGTAGCAACGGTCACTTGGGAACAAGTCCAGGCAATCGCAGAGGATAAAATGGCAGATTTAAATGCCTTTACCCTGGAGTCGGCTATGAAAATGGTCGCTGGTACTGCGCGTTCAATGGGAATTCGAGTGAAAGGAGACGCACCTTTTTAATCTGATAAAAAGAAACTAATACATGGCACGAATAACAAAAAAGCAAAAAGAAGCGCGCGCTAAGATTGAGCCCAACAAAGCTTATACATTGGCAGAGGCTTCCGCTTTAATTAAAGAAATAACCGACGTAAATTTTGATGCCTCTATCGATATCGCTGTTCGATTAAACGTGGATCCACGTAAAGCGAACCAAATGGTAAGAGGTGTTGTAACGCTTCCACACGGAACCGGAAAGAACGTAAAAGTTTTGGCGCTTGTAACTCCCGATAAGGAGGAAGAAGCTAAAGAAGCTGGCGCGGACTACGTAGGATTAGACGAATACCTCGAGAAAATTCAAGGAGGTTGGACAGACGTTGACGTAATTGTTACCATGCCCAGCGTAATGGGTAGATTAGGTCCGTTAGGTAGAGTTTTAGGACCGCGAGGTCTTATGCCTAACCCTAAGACGGGAACGGTTACTATGGACGTAGCAAAAGCAGTTTCTGAAGTGAAAGCTGGTAAGATCGACTTTAGGGTAGATAAAACCGGAATTATTCACGCCGCAATCGGTAAAGTGTCTTTCGACGCAGAGCAGATTGCAGGAAACGCAAAAGAACTATTAACAACCCTCGTAAGATTGAAGCCGCAGGTCACCAAAGGAGTTTATATGAAGAGTATATATATGTCCAGCACGATGAGCCCTGCAGTGCAGATAGATACAAAAAGGTTTATTGAGCAGTAAAATTTGAAATTATGAACAGAGAGAAAAAATCAGAAGTAATTGAAACTTTGACTGCAACATTAACCGAAAACGAAAATATCTATTTAGCTGATATTTCAGGTTTGGATGCAGGGAGTACGACCCGACTTAGAAGAGCTTGTTTTAAAGCTGGAGTAAGTCTTGCGGTAGTGAAAAATACATTGCTTTATAAGGCAATGGAGAATACGGATAAAGATTTTGGAGATCTAACTGAAACCTTAAAAGGAAATACTTCCATTATGTTGGCCGAAACTGGAAACGCTCCAGCGAAAGTCATCAAGGAATTCAGAAAAAAATCTGAAAAGCCACTTTTGAAAGGCGCATATATCCAAGAGTCAATCTATGTGGGCGATGAACACTTAGAGAGCTTGGCAGCGTTGAAATCGAGAGAAGAGCTTATCGGTGAGATCGTTGGATTGTTGCAATCGCCAGCTAAGAATGTTGTTTCTGCACTTAAGTCAAGTGGTGGAAAACTCGCTGGAATTGTGAAAACACTATCCGAGAAAGAATCTTAAAACATTAGCACTAATTACACTTTTATAAACACTTATTTTAAAAACGATAGAAATGGCAGAATTGAAAGACTTTGCAGAACAATTGGTTAACCTAACAGTTAAAGAAGTTAATGAGTTAGCCCAAATATTAAAAGACGAATACGGTATCGAGCCTGCAGCTGCTGCAGTTGCTGTTGCTGCTGGAGGTGGCGAAGCTGCTGAAGAAGAAGCACAAACTGAGTTCGACGTAATTCTAACTGCGGCCGGTGGTTCTAAATTGGCAGTTGTAAAACTAGTTAAAGACCTTACGGGTGTTGGCTTAAAAGATGCTAAAGGCTTGGTTGATAACGCACCTTCACCAATCAAAGAAGGCGTATCCAAGGATGAGGCAGATTCTTTAAAAGCACAACTAGAAGAAGCTGGAGCAGAGGTTGAGCTTAAATAAGCCAATCGAGTTTCAAACCTTAAGGTTTAGATCTCCCGCCCGCTCAAAAGCGGATGGGAAGGTCTAAACCTATTTTTCGTATATAGGAGTTAACCCTTTTATATACTTTTTAAACTTCATTTTTAATTAAAATTCCGTCCATAGATGTCAACAAAACAAACTGAAAGAATTAATTTTTCTTCTGTTAAAAACAGGCCGGATTATCCCGATTTTTTGGATATCCAAATTAAATCCTTCCAGGATTTTTTCCAATTGGAGACGAAATCAGAAGAGAGAGACCAAGAGGGGCTATACAAAACCTTTTTGGAGAACTTCCCAATTACCGATACTCGAAATCAATTTGTTTTAGAGTTTTTGGACTATTTCGTGGATCCACCGAGATATTCACTTCAAGAATGTATCGAGCGCGGACTCACCTATAGCGTGCCTCTGAAGGCGAGATTGAAACTGTACTGTACAGACGAAGAGCACGAAGACTTTGAAACAATCGTTCAGGACGTATTCTTAGGGACCATCCCGTATATGACGCCGAGCGGAACCTTCTGTATCAACGGAGCCGAGCGCATCGTGGTTTCACAATTACACCGATCTCCTGGAGTTTTCTTTGGACAGTCATTCCACGCGAACGGAACAAAACTATACTCAGCACGAGTCATCCCATTCAAAGGATCGTGGATTGAGTTTGCTACAGATATCAATAGCGTGATGTATGCGTATATTGATCGTAAGAAAAAATTACCCGTAACGACACTCTTCCGAGCCATCGGTTTTGAAAGAGATAAGGACATCCTCGAAATATTCGACCTGGCCGAAGAAGTACGGGCAACAAAAACGGGACTTAGAAAGTTCGTGGGCAGATCGCTTGCCGCACGTGTGCTGAAAACATGGCACGAAGACTTTGTGGATGAAGATACTGGAGAAGTGGTATCTATCGAAAGAAACGAAATTGTATTAGACCGCGATACCGTTCTAGAAAAAGAACACATCGAGGAAATTATCGATTCGGGTACAAAGACCATCCTATTGCACAAAGAGGATAGTCTTGTTGCCGACTATGCAATTATCCACAATACCTTACAAAAAGACCCTACCAACTCCGAAAAAGAAGCGGTAGAACATATCTACAGACAACTTCGTAATGCGGAGCCGCCAGACGAGGAGACCGCACGCGGAATTATCAATAAATTGTTCTTTAGCGACCAGCGATACAACTTGGGTGATGTAGGACGCTATCGTATGAACAAAAAATTAGGTCTTGATATTCCTATGGACAAGCAAGTGCTTACCAAAGAGGATATCATTACTATCGTTAAATACCTAATCGAATTGATCAACGCGAAAGCTGAGATTGACGACATCGACCACTTGAGTAACCGTCGCGTTAGAACCGTGGGCGAGCAGTTATCGCAGCAGTTTGGTGTTGGCTTGGCACGTATGGCACGTACCATTCGCGAGCGTATGAACGTCCGTGATAACGAGGTATTTACACCAATCGATTTGATTAACGCTAAGACACTTTCGTCGGTGATTAACTCATTCTTTGGGACAAACCAATTGTCTCAATTTATGGACCAAACGAATCCATTAGCAGAGATTACACACAAACGTCGACTATCGGCCTTAGGACCTGGAGGACTCTCGAGAGAGCGCGCAGGTTTCGAGGTACGTGACGTTCACTATACACACTACGGAAGACTTTGTCCGATTGAAACCCCGGAAGGGCCGAACATTGGACTTATTTCTTCGCTTTCTGTATATGCGAAAGTGAATCCGCTTGGATTTATTGAAACACCCTATAGAAAGGTAGAAGATGGTAAGATCGATTTAAAGGGCGATCCAATCTATCTGTCGGCAGAGGAAGAGGAGGATATGCACATTGCACAGGCCAACATTCCGATGAAGGAAGATGGGGAAATCGATATCGATAAAGTTGTGGCGCGCCTAGAAGGTGACTTCCCATTGGTGGAGCCAACGACGGTGAATTACGCCGACGTTGCACCCAACCAAATTGCTTCGATTTCGGCATCGTTGATTCCGTTTTTGGAACACGATGATGCGAACCGAGCATTGATGGGATCGAATATGATGCGTCAGGCCGTACCTTTGTTAGTGGCAGACTCGCCCATTGTTGGAACCGGATTGGAAAGACAAGTAGCTTCAGACAGCCGCGTGTTGATCAATGCTGAAGGCGATGGTGTGGTAGAGTATGTCGATGCAAACAAGATTACCATTAAATACGACCGTTCTGAAAGAGAGCGCATGATTAGTTTCGACGGCGACTCGAAAACCTATCAGTTGGTCAAGTTTAGAAAGACAAACCAAAGTACGTGTATTAACCTAAGACCTATTGTCAGCAAGGGGGATCGGGTGAAAAAAGGACAAGTACTTTGTCAAGGATATGCAACGGAAAATGGTGAATTGGCACTTGGACGAAACTTGATGGTTTCCTTTATGCCTTGGAAAGGGTATAACTTTGAGGATGCGATCGTGATTTCAGAAAAAGTTGTCCGTGAAGATATCTTTACGTCGATTCATATCGATGAGTACTCTTTGGAAGTGCGCGATACAAAACTAGGTCACGAAGAATTGACCAATGATATTCCAAACGTATCGGAAGAAGCGACCAAAGAACTGGACGAACACGGAATGATCCGCGTAGGAGCAGAAGTGAATCCAGGTGATATCTTAATTGGAAAAATTACACCAAAAGGTGAAAGTGATCCAACGCCAGAAGAAAAACTACTCCGCGCTATTTTTGGAGACAAGGCTGGAGATGTAAAAGATGCATCGCTAAAGGCTTCTCCTTCATTGCACGGTGTGGTCATCGACAAGAAGCTGTTTGCACGAGCCATTAAAGACAAACGCAAACGCGCACAGGATAAAGAAGACATCGCTGAATTAGAAGCGAAATACGAAGCTAAATTTGTCGCACTTCAAGACAGGTTAGTCGAAAAGCTCTTCGAAATCCTCGGAGGTAGAACAGCACAAGGAGTGACGAATGAATTGGGTGAAGTTGTTTTCCCAAAAGGAAAGAAGTTTACCCTGAGAATGCTGAATTCTGTAGATGAATACACGCACCTAACCGGAGGTACTTGGACTGTAGACGAAGAAATCAATAGTTTGGTAGCCGACTTGTTGCACAACTACAAGATTAAGGAAAACGACCTTCAAGGAAACCTGCGAAGAGAGAAGTTTACAATTGCCGTTGGTGATGAACTTCCTTCCGGAATCTTGAAACTCGCTAAAGTTTATGTCGCTAAAAAGCGCAAGCTGAAAGTAGGAGACAAGATGGCGGGCCGTCACGGAAACAAAGGTATTGTTGCGCGTATTGTACGTGAGGAAGACATGCCTTTCTTAGCCGACGGAACTCCGATGGATATCGTGTTGAACCCACTGGGTGTACCATCACGTATGAACATCGGGCAGATTTATGAAACTGTACTAGGATGGGCCGGACAGAAATTGGGTCGCAAATTTGCCACTCCAATTTTCGACGGTGCAGAAATAGAGCACATCAACGAGTATACTGAAAAGGCTGGTATACCCCAATACGGACATACGTATCTGTATGACGGTGGAACAGGTAACCGATTCGACCAACCTGCAACAGTAGGCGTTATCTACATGTTGAAACTAGGACATATGGTTGAAGATAAGATGCACGCGCGTTCTATTGGACCTTACTCGCTTATTACGCAACAACCGCTGGGTGGTAAAGCTCAGTTTGGTGGTCAGCGATTTGGAGAGATGGAGGTGTGGGCTCTTGAAGCTTACGGAGCCTCTAGCTCGCTGAGAGAAATATTGACGGTTAAATCTGATGATGTTATTGGACGGGCAAAAACCTACGAAGCAATCGTAAAAGGTGAAACGATGCCTGAACCAGGACTGCCTGAATCATTCAACGTGTTAATGCACGAATTGAAAGGTCTCGGACTGGACATTAGGTTAGAGGAATAAATTCCCGCGAAGACGGGAATCTCAAGGAAGCAATTCCCGCGAAAGCGGGAGTCCTACTCCAGAGATTCCCGCGGAAGCGTGAAAAGCAATTCCTTCAGAAATCGCAACAGTGATTTCATTCAAAACAACAAAGTTTATTTTATATCATGATGAATAGAAATAAAGAATACACAGTACAGAAATTTAACCAGATTTCTATTGGCTTGGCATCACCAGAAAAGATTCTTGCGGAATCGCGAGGAGAGGTCTTAAAGCCCGAAACGATAAACTACCGTACGCATAAGCCAGAGCGTGACGGACTTTTCTGTGAGCGCATTTTCGGACCTGTAAAAGACTACGAATGTGCCTGTGGTAAATATAAAAGAATTCGCTACAAAGGAATCGTTTGTGACCGATGTGGTGTGGAAGTAACCGAAAAGAAAGTACGAAGAGACCGCGTAGGACACATCGACCTGGTTGTGCCTGTAGCGCATATCTGGTACTTTAGAAGCCTTCCGAATAAAATTGGATACTTGCTCGGATTGCCATCCAAAAAATTGGATATGATTATTTACTACGAGCGTTACGTAGTGATCCAACCAGGTATTGCAAAATACGAAGACGGCGAAGAAGTTCAGAAATTAGACTTCTTGACTGAAGAGGAATACCTCGGTATTCTCGACGGTATCCCAGCAGAAAATCAATACTTAGAAGACACCGACCCAAATAAGTTTATCGCTAAAATGGGGGCGGAGTGCTTGATCGATCTTTTAAAACGAATCGATTTAGACGCTTTGTCGTACGACCTGCGCCATAAAGCAAACAACGAAACTTCAAAACAACGTAAGACAGAGGCATTGAAGCGTCTGCAAGTTGTTGAAGCCTTGCGCGAGGCGAATGCCAACCGTGAGAACAATCCGGAGTGGATGATTATGAAAGTCATTCCCGTAATTCCACCAGAATTACGTCCGTTAGTACCACTTGATGGTGGACGTTTTGCGACCTCGGATTTGAACGATTTGTATCGAAGAGTCATTATTCGAAACAACCGACTAAAACGTTTGATGGAAATCAAAGCACCTGAAGTGATTTTGCGTAACGAAAAACGTATGCTTCAGGAATCGGTCGATTCACTTTTCGACAACACGAGAAAGTCATCGGCAGTAAAGACAGACAGCAACAGACCTTTGAAATCACTTTCAGATTCCCTCAAAGGAAAACAAGGAAGGTTCCGTCAGAACCTACTCGGTAAACGTGTGGATTACTCGGCGCGTTCGGTTATTGTCGTCGGACCCGAATTGAAATTGTTCGAATGTGGTATTCCAAAGGATATGGCCGCCGAATTGTACAAACCTTTCGTCATCAGAAAACTGATTGAACGAGGGATTGTGAAAACCGTAAAATCGGCTAAGAAAATTATAGACCGAAGAGAGCCCGTAGTTTGGGATATCTTGGAAAATGTCTTGAAAGGACACCCAGTGATGTTAAACCGAGCGCCTACGCTCCACAGATTGGGTATCCAGGCGTTTCAACCGAAGTTAATTGAAGGTAAAGCGATTCAGCTACACCCGTTGGCGTGTACGGCATTTAACGCCGACTTCGATGGTGACCAGATGGCAGTACACTTGCCGTTAGGGCCAGAAGCCATCCTAGAAGCACAGCTGTTGATGCTCGCATCGCACAACATTTTGAACCCAGCAAACGGTTCGCCAGTAGCGGTACCTTCACAAGATATGGTTCTTGGTCTATACTATATGACCAAGCTCAGAAAATCTACGCCAGAGCGTAAAGTTATTGGAGAAGGGTTGACCTTCTATTCTCCAGAAGAAGCAATTATTGCCTTCAACGAGAAAAGAGTAGAAATTAACGCTGAAATTAAAATCCGTGTTAAGGACGTTGACGAAAATGGTGAAGTAATCACACGATTGGTCACCACGACGTTAGGACGCGTTATCTTCAACGAGCACGTACCTGCGGAAGCGGGCTATGTCAACGAAGTATTGACAAAGCGAACGCTTCGCGATATTATTGGTGATGTTCTAAAAGTTACTGATGTACCAACGACAGCCAATTTCTTAGACGAGATTAAAGACTTAGGTTATAAGTATGCCTTCGAAGGTGGACTTTCATTCAACCTGGGAGATATTATTATTCCAGATGAAAAAGTAACCTTAATCGATGATGCAAACTCACAAGTAGATACCATTATCAATAGCTATAACATGGGGCTTATTACTAACAATGAGCGCTACAATCAAGTTATTGACGTATGGACGGCTACGAATGCTGAATTGACGGAATTGTCTATGAAGCGTATCCGTGAGGACCAACAAGGATTCAACTCGGTATATATGATGCTCGATTCTGGAGCACGAGGATCTAAAGAACAGATTCGCCAGTTAACTGGAATGCGAGGCCTGATGGCGAAACCGAAAAAATCGAGTGCTGGAGGTGGTGAGATTATTGAAAACCCAATTCTTTCTAACTTTAAAGAAGGACTTTCGATTCTCGAATACTTTATCTCTACACACGGTGCTCGTAAAGGACTTGCAGATACGGCCCTTAAAACAGCCGATGCGGGTTACTTAACGCGTCGATTGGTTGACGTATCGCAAGACGTAATTGTAAACATCCACGATTGTAATACGCTACGTGGGATTGAAGTTTCTGCATTGAAAAAGAATGAGGAAATTGTTGAAACCTTGGCAGCGAGAATTGTGGGTAGAACGGCGCTTAATGATGTTGTTCATCCGTTTACAAAAGACATCATTGTCGAGGCAGGAGAACATATTACTGAAGAGATTGCAAAAACCATTGGCGATTCGCCGATAGATTCCATTGAAGTTCGCTCGCCATTGGCGTGTGAGGCCAAAAGAGGAATCTGTGCACAGTGTTACGGTCGAAACCTTGCTACAAACAAGATGGTTCAGATTGGAGAAGCCGTTGGTGTTGTTGCAGCACAATCGATTGGAGAACCAGGAACACAGCTTACTCTACGTACGTTCCACGTGGGTGGTATTGCAGGAAACATTTCCGAGCAGAATAAAATTACTGTGAAGTTTGCAGGTAAAGTTGAAATCGATGATCTGAAAACTGTAAAAGGTGAAGATACCGATGGAAATCCAGCGAACATTGTAATTTCACGAACATCAGAAGTTAAGGTGGTCGATGAAAAGACAGGAATTACGTTGAGCACCAATAACATTCCTTACGGATCGAAGATCCATGTGAAGGATGGAGATAAAGTAAAAGCAGGTGATGTTGTGTGTGAGTGGGATCCGTATAACGGAGTAATTATTTCGGAATTTGCCGGTAAGATTAAATACGAAAACATCGTTCAAGGTGTAACGTATCAAGTTGAAATCGACGAGCAAACTGGATTCCAAGAAAAGGTTGTTTCTGAAACAAAAGATAAAAAACGTATTCCAACGTTATTAATTCTCGGAAAAGACGATAAAGTCATTCGTTCATACAACTTACCTGTAGGAGCTCACTTGATGGTGGACGACGAAGAGAAGATTAAAGTAGGTAAGATTTTGGTGAAGATTCCACGTAAATCTGCTAAAGCGGGTGACATTACAGGAGGTTTACCACGAGTTACTGAACTTTTCGAAGCACGTAACCCATCGAACCCTGCTGTAGTAAGTGAAATCGACGGAGTTGTATCGTTTGGTAAGATCAAGCGTGGAAACCGCGAGATTATCGTAGAATCTAGATTTGGAGACCAAAAGAAATACTTGGTGAAACTATCGAACCAGATTCTCGTTCAGGAGAACGACTACGTTCGCGCAGGAATGCCACTTTCAGACGGAGCGATTACGCCAGAAGACATCCTTAGAATTGAGGGACCTGCTGCCGTACAGCAATACTTAGTGAATGAAGTTCAAGAAGTTTACCGACTGCAAGGGGTGAAGATTAACGACAAACACTTCGAGGTAGTCGTTAGACAGATGATGCGTAAAGTGCAAATTGTCGATCCAGGAGATACAAACTTCCTAGAAAACCAATTGGTTCACAAGGACGAATTCATCGAAGACAATGAGAAGATCTTCGGAATGAAAGTAGTAACAAACGCTGGCGATTCTGAAAACCTGAAAGAAGGTCAGATTCTAACAGCGCACGCACTACGCGATGAGAACTCGTTGTTGAAACGAAACGATAAAGAATTAGTTGAAGCGCGCGACGCGGTTGCTGCCACAGGAACACCAATCCTGCAGGGTATCACCAGAGCGGCGCTACAAACGAAGTCGTTTATTTCTGCAGCGTCATTCCAGGAAACAACAAAAGTATTGAACGAAGCAGCAGTAGCTGGTAAGATCGATCTCTTGGAAGGACTCAAGGAAAACGTTATCGTTGGTCACAAAATTCCAGCAGGAACTGGCTTACGCCGTTACGATTCCATCATCGTAGGTTCCAAAGAAGAGTTGGAAGAGATGACTCAAAAGAAACAAGAAGTTAATTATAACTAAAGACAGTAAAAGGTGCGTTTTTCGAAGCGCACCTTTTTTGTTTAAGAGGATTTGAATATCTTCCCTTTTAAACTAAGCATTAACAAATACCTTAACCATGTCAGATCAAGAAAATAAAAATAAAAAGCAACGCAAAATCAATGTGGAATTAGATCCTGAAGTAGCCCAAGGAACGTATAGTAATTTGGCTATTATCAACCATTCCGCCACTGAATTTGTAGTCGACTTCTTGGCGATTATGCCTGGAATTCCAAAGAACAAAGTAAAGTCCCGAATTATTCTCACGCCACAGCACGCAAAAAGGCTTTTAAAAGCCCTAGGCGATAACATACAGCGCTTTGAAAATAAACACGGAACGATCAAAGACTACGACCAACCGAATATTCCGCTGAATTTCGGTCCGACGGGAGAAGCTTAAAAACTAAAAAGCCTTACAACTTAAATTGTGAGGCTTTTTT
>Ga0209075_1002332_pt1 | contig 16809 bp, 11 predicted proteins | sample Stecom2011_FD_187523 | JGI IMG/M metagenome (GOLD analysis project Ga0209075, IMG submission 187523) | Agricultural soil microbial communities from Utah to study Nitrogen management - Steer compost 2011 (SPAdes) (version 2) | ecosystem: Environmental > Terrestrial > Soil > Agricultural land...
AAAATCATAGATTTCAGTATTAGAAACTTCAGTTCCGAAATCGGATTTAGTTGATTTACAGCTATAAAGCCCAATTAAACTTAATAAAACAATATGTAAAATGGTTTTTCTCAAATGTGTTACAACTCGTTATATAAATTCAAATATAGTTAATTAACTCTTAAAATTTCGGGATATCAACACTTTCTTGTTGCCTTTGTCTTTTAACTGCAACTCTTCAACAATAACATCTAAAGGATTCCGTATCTGCATCAAACTCTTTTGAGCTACATGCGTGTAAATCATCGTGGTCTCGGGCTTAACATGACCCAATAGTTCTTGTATATATCGTAAATCAATCCCGTTTTCTAACATATGCGTGGCATAACTATGTCGTAATGTATGTGGCGTAACAGGTTTGCTAATACCAGCCAATCGACACGATTGTTTTATAAAATTCCGAATACTGCTTGCCGAATACACACCACCATCACGTCCTTCTACCACATAGCTTGCAGGCGTGTAGGTGCGAATGTAATTTATCAATAAAGGCTTGATGGCCTCGCTCATTCCAACGGTACGATCCCTTCGTCCTTTTCCTTGTTTAATATGTATCTGGCTTCTATCGATGTCTAAATCATTAAGTTTTAAATTTAAAAGTTCTCCAATGCGAAGGCCTCCCGAATAGATTAATCCAATAATCGCGCGATGTTTTAGATTTCGGGTCACTTGCATTAAATCGATGATGGCTTCCTTGGACAATATTGTTGGCAAATAATTGCTTTTTTTTGGACGTTTAAAATGGCTGGCATCAAAATTCTCTAAATCGCAATAGGCTGTAAAGTGTTTAAAAGCACTAATACATTGTCTATGACTGCTAATGCTGTAATACTCTTTGGAAATAACTTGTTCCATAAAATCTTCGATACTGCGTGTGTTCCAATGTATGAGTTCTAAATCTTTATGATGGTTTAAATAACGAAGTATAAAATAGCCATAGGAGGAAACGGTGCTTTCACTTAATCGTTTGCCTCGTAAATAAGTAACATACGCTTTTAAAATATCTTTTTGAGCCTTGGTTAATTCGCGAAATAATATGGTTTTATCTGGGGGTTTTATTTTGGCAAAAGGCGATGTAATTTCTCTCTTCACATACTTTAAATGGCTATAATCTACATAGTAACCTCCTTTTTGTAAATAGGTGAAAAGCTGATGCAGCGTCTGATTACTATGTGCCACATAATAGGTTTTATGCGTGACACTCCATGTTACACCATCAAAATTTTTAATGTAGGTCTTTATCTTGGTATCAAATTTAAATCCAATAGCTATTTGGCTTAAGTTTTTATGTTGCAGGGGTTGTAGTGTAATGGTCTGTTTCATAAGGCGTTGAATTGGTTAAAGTTAACAAATAATACATTATGAAACACTAATTTGGAATACTTGTTTTTTGTCGGCTCAGGAAATGATTTTATGGAGTAGGGGAATACTATGAAAATATAAAGATGACATGTTTAAATAATAGGAACCCTAAAGACAAAGACTAGTCGGGTTTGCCTTGTTAAAGTGAAGGTCAAAGATCTAAAACACCACGAGTTTTTTTATAATAGTTACGATGAAACTTATTAATGAAGCTATCCCAGTTTTTATCGGAAAATCCGGTTTGTGGTACATGGATATCACTTCAAAAAAAAACAACGATGTGATAAAGACCCAACCGTTGTTAGTAACATCGTTGTTTTTGTTATTATAAAGGAATAGCTTATCCTAAAATATTTCTTTTTATAGCTCTGCCAATAAACCGAACTTTATCATTAAAAGGAAAATTGGCTAAAACCGATTTTACAACGCCTTTTGTAAATCGGGTACGTTTTTTATAATCGATATGCACATCTACCAAAACCGTTTTATTTAATTTTGCCGCTTGAAGAGCTGTACTAATAACGTTGTCAATCTGCGCGTCATTTTCTATAACTAAATAGTCGGCACCCACAGCATGTGCAATGCCATCTATATTGAAATCGCCTATTACCGTAGATGTTTTTCTGTTATAAGGAATTTCCTGTCCTTGGGATATTTGGGAAAGTTCGCCATCATGAAAAACAAAAATAACCAGTCCTAATTGGTTCCTTTTTGCAGTTAATAACTCCAAACCAGTCATCAAAAAAGCACCATCGCCCACAATTCCGATAACTTGTTTGTTGGGGTTCACAAATTTAGCGCCTATGGCTGCCGGCACACAGTAACCCATACAGTTAAAATCTGTGGGACTAATTAAATGCTTGCTTTTTAGGTTTTTAAATAACTCTACAGTAAGAAACGTGTGATTGCCATCGTCCACAACGGTAATGGCATCGTCGTCCAGATGCTGCCTTAAACTTTTGAAAAAATGATAAGGGTTTACCCGATCAAATTTATAATCGGCCCATTCTTTATAATAGGCCTGTTTGTCTTTGGCAATAGAACTTATTAATTTAGGATGGGTTTTTTCTATGTTCCTTTTAGTAAGCTCTGTTAATAAACTTTCTAATACCTGCTTGGCATCGCCTTGTATGGCCAATTTGCTTTGGTAGTTTTTATCGAAAACATGTTCATCTATATCAATATGAATCAAGTTTTCAGGAACTTTTGCGCTAAAACTTCCCGTTGGTATTTCTGCAAATCGTGTGCCTACAGCAATTAAACAATCCACATCCTTAAAAGCGTTTTCCGATGCGGGAACGGATGCCGGACCAAAACCCATCCCTGTAAATAAGTCGTGATCGCCAGGAAACACACTAAATCCTTGCAGGGTTGTGGATACTGGAGCATGGAGTTTTTCGGCTATTTGTACACTTATTGCCGTAGCTTCTTTAGCGCCCCATCCTAAAAATAGGCCTACTTTTTTAGATTCTGAAATAATACGAATAGCCTCATCTATTTGAGGTCCTAGTACGACAGGTTTTGTTTCAGGTTTTTTATAAAATGGTATTTCTGAAACGTCGCCTTTAAATAATTGAATATCCGCAGGAACCTCAATAAAAACAGGACCCGGATTTCCCGAAATAGCAATATGGTAAGCCTCAAAAATACTGGGCATAATGTCCTCATGCTTTTTTATATGGTACGTTTTTTTGGTGATGCCACTCAAAACCGAATGCATATCCCATTCATGAAGCTGATAACTTTTTTTAACATCCAAACGGATGCCACCAGAAATAATAAGCATGGGAATGCCATCTAAAAAAGCCTCGCCAATTCCACTTAAAGCATGGGTAACTCCGGCTGCAGGAACAATAACCAGGGTTCCTATATTATTTGAAGTACGACTTACGGCATCGGCCATAAAAGCACCTCCACCTTCGTGAGTAACTAAAATAGGTGTAATTTTTTTGGACTTGTTCAATTCATCATAAATCTCCGTGTTATGCACGCCTGGAACACCAAATGTATGAGATATAGGTAATTGCTCTAACGCGTTAACAACTAACCATGCACCTGTTTTTTTCATAATAAATTTTAATTTTAAAGTGTTATTCCTGCAATGTTTGCTCCAGCAACTCTTCCTGTTAAAATACAAGATCCTAAAAAAGTGCCTTCCAACGATCTGGAACCATGAATCCCGCCACCACCAAATCCGGCAGCTTCGCCTACGGCATATAATCCTGAAATTACGTTGCCATCCTTGTCTATAACTTGCGAATTCAGGTTAGTAGGAATGCCTCCCAAGCTTTTTCTGCTTAATATATATTGTTTTACCGCAATCAATGGACCTGCTTTAGGGTCTAATATTTTTTGAAATTTTGAGGTTCTAATTCTATCACCTTTATACAATCTAAAATTTACCAATCGGCGTAATTGTTCATCGTTAAAGTACTTTTTGCCCCTTTCAATTTCGTCGTCATAAGCGTTTAAGTCTTTTTTTAGAATCTCAAAATTCACTTTATTATTTATGTCTTGTTCATTCATTTTTTTTACCAAATCATCAAGCTTGTCGGCAACTATAAAATGGTCGGATTCTTCAATCAATCGGTTTGCCAAAGTTTTGTTTCCGAAGAGAACGTCTCTTATCAATCTCAATTTATCCCGATGTCTAAAAGCCGTCATATAATCAGATCCCGAAACTGCCAGTTCCTTTATGGCAATTTTCCAGTTCATAATACTCCACGAATACTGCTCCTTGGTTTTTAGGATGTGTTCAACAAAATACGAAGTATCTGTATAAGCCACAAGCGGAGGTGTAAACCTTTTTCCGGTAGCATCGACCCAAATGGCCGATCGAGGCGGAACTAAACTCAGGCCATCTCTAAACTTCCCTGTTTCTGGATGTGGGCTTGGAATTCCTGCAGCGTAATGCCATTGTTTATTTAAGTTACTTGAAGGAATTTCTTTTTGTTCTAAATCTAAATGAATGGTGCCATCGGCATATTTATGAGAGCCATTTAATAAGCTATCTGGCGGCGTGCTTAGATTTGGATGCCAGTTGTTTTTAACGAGCTCCAGGTTTCCTCCTGTAATTCCACCAGATGCAACAACTATGTTTTTGGAGGTAATATTGAATTTTTCTTTGGTTAATTCATCAATAACTTCAACACCTATGGCTTTTTTATTGTCTATAATAATGGATGCCACTTTATGCTGAAATTTTATTTCAAGCTGTTCTTTTTTTTGATGATTCAATAAATAGTTGGTTACTTTATTAGATAAATCATAACCCGTTCCCCAAGTAATATGCCATCTAGGCACCGAATTCCCTTTCACATCCATCCCGCGTTCGGGCCAATTGACCACAGGTAGAAAGTCGACTTTTTTAGTAATAAGCCAATTGTAAATAATAGATATGGAATGCTCTGAATAGAACTTAGCCCATTGTGCGCCCAAACTATCGGTTTCGGTAAAGTTGCCATAGCGCAGCCAATCCTCATAAAGTAATGTGGCTGAATCTTTAATTCCTGCTCTTTTTTGCTGTGGGGTTCCAGAAAATAAAATACCTCCAAAGGATTTTTTTGCCAATCCGCCAAAATTCTCTTCAGTATCCCTGTCAATAATCAGTACTTTTTTATTGTTGTCCAGAAGTTCAATGGCTGCAGATATTCCTGCCAAGCCACCACCAACTATAATGTTTTCGTATTCCAGAACAGTCATAAATTAAGTTATAAAAGAGTCATTTTTTTTAATGCGTTTTTAGCTACTTAAATTTTCTCAAAATCTTTGCGCGTTTTCTAAAGAATTTTATGATTGAATACGAGTGATTTTAAGAATAAAAGCAACAATATGCATGATTTCATTGAAGCTCTAAAATAAACATTTTTAATCACGTCGATCCTTTGAAACGGGTTTTCTTCACTCATATTCAAAAGCATACAATAAATAACACATGAATTGATTTATTTAAAAAAACTGAAATTTAATGTCATTAGGCATAAAATGAATGCCTTTAAAATGCGTTTTTGCTCTTATTTGATGTTTTATTTCTGGAGGTATAACAAAGGCATCTCCTTGTTTTAATAGTTTGTCTTCGTCATTTATTGTCAGGATACATGCGCCTTCTTGGATAAAAAGGATCGATTCCATATTGGCAAGGTGTTTTGGTAATAAATCACCAGCTTCTGCCTGCATTTGTTTAGCCATTAAATGATTGCCTGAAGTAAGTAATTTAACTTTGGGAGGGGTTACTTGTTCCATGAGGTATGGTTTTAAATTTTAATGTTGATGAATGGTTTTATATAAAAAGTGCGCATTTGGTCCAGATGATTTTCATTGGAAAATCGGTAGAAACCAAACACGCACATATCTTTAGATGTCGCAAGAAATTAAGAGTTTAATACATGCGATTTCGTTTCAAATGAAAACAGTTTTTACTTATCCAAAAATTGACGCAGTACATATTGAAGAATTCCACCATTGCGGTAATATTCAATCTCCACCAACGAATCCAATCGGGCAATTGCTTTAAATTTTATAGTTTTATTCTTGTCATTTACAGCAATAACATCTACGTGTTTTGAAGGTGTTAACCCTTCAGAAATCCCCTGTATGCTAAAGGTTTCAGTTCCAGTTAGGCCTAAGCTTTCAGCGGTATCACCTTCTTCATATTGTAAGGGCATAACACCCATACCTACTAAATTGCTTCTATGGATGCGCTCGTAGCTTTCAGCTAAAACAGCTTTTATTCCTAGTAAAAAAGTGCCTTTCGCCGCCCAATCTCGCGAAGAACCACTACCGTATTCTTTCCCTGTAAGAACCACTAAAGGGGTTGCATCTTTTTTATATTTCATGGCTGCATCATAAACAGTCATTTCAGTTCCAGAAGGTAAATGAGTGGTGTATCCACCTTCTTTTTTGGCCAGTTTGTTTTTAATTCGAACGTTTGAAAAAGTGCCACGAACCATAACTTCATCATTTCCACGACGACTACCAAAGGAATTGAATTCTTCTTTTTTCACTCCTTTTTCAAGTAAATATTTCCCGGCTGCAGAATGCTCGTTAAAAGATCCTGCCGGAGAAATATGGTCGGTAGTAATGCTGTCTCCCAACACTAAAAGAGCGCGCGCATTTGTAATGTCTTGGAGTGCTGGAGGTGTTTCTGAAATGTCTTTAAAGAAGGGAATTTCCTTAATATAAGTCGAGTTTTTGTCCCATTCGTATAATTTGCCTTTCGGAATGACTAAGTTTCTCCATATCTCATTGCCCTCAAAAATCTCGGAGTAGTTTTTATGGAAATCTTTGGGTGAAAGTACTTTTTTGAGAACTGAATTAATTTCATCGTCAGTTGGCCAAATATCCTTTAAATATACCGGAAGTTGATTTTTATCGTAACTGATTGGTTCCGTAGTTAAATCAATATCCACACGCCCAGCAATGGCAAAAGCAACTACTAACATGGGCGACATTAGATAATTCATTTTAACTTGCGGATGGACACGTGCTTCAAAATTCCGATTTCCAGAAAGTACAGAGCACACAACAAGTTCGTGGTCGTCTATAGCTTTAGCAATAGCTGGAGGTAAGGGCCCGGAATTTCCAATACAAGAAGTGCAACCATAACCTACTAAATGAAATTGTAAGGCTTCTAAGTCTTTAAGTAAATCGGCTGTTTTTAAATAATCGGTTACCACTTTCGAGCCAGGTGCCAAGGAGGTTTTTACCCAAGGTTTTACATCCACACCAAGTTCTCTAGCTTTTTTTGCAACCAAACCAGCGCCAATCATCACAAATGGATTGGAGGTGTTGGTACAGGAGGTAATAGCAGCAATAACAACCGATCCGTCTGATATGGAATATTTTTGCTCTCCTTTATCAATCCAAACCGTTTTAAGTCCGTTTTTTTCTTTCACTTCAATACTCGTTTTCTCAGGCATGGCTTGAGGAGGTGATAAGGTGTAATTGCCACCTTCATCTTTCCATCGGATTAAAGGATTGTCTGGCTCCCTATCGTCATGTTTAATATATTCTCTTTCAAAAGAGGAGCTTAATAAATCAATGAACTTCGGTTTAAAATTTCTTAAAAGTATTTTATCCTGTGGGCGTTTTGGACCAGCAACCGTAGGTTCAATTTTAGAAACATCCAACTCCACAACATCTGTATAATGAATGCGGTCTTCATCTTCACGCCATAACATATTCGCTTTGCAATAGGTTTCAACCAAATGGATTTGTTCTTCACTTCTATTACTTTCTCGCATGTATTGCAAGGTTTTGCCATCAATAGGGAAATAGGTAATGGTACAACCAAATTCTGGAGACATATTGCCAATAGTGGCTCTATCTGGAACGGATAAATAATCGAGTCCCGGACCAAATACTTCAACAAACTTTCCTACAACTCCTTTTTTCCTTAGAACATTGGCAATGGTTAAAACCAAATCGGTAGCAGTAGAACCTAAAGGTAGTTTTCCAGTTAATTTCAGCCCGATTACTTCTGGCATAATAAAATAAAGGGGTTGGCCTAAAATAGCGGCTTCAGCTTCAATACCACCAACACCCCAAGCTACCACGCCAATACCATTTACCATTGGAGTATGACTGTCTGTTCCTACTAAAGTGTCTGGAAAAAGTTCTCCGTTGCGTTCAATGACACCTTTGGATAAATATTCTAGGTTTATTTGATGGCAAATCCCCATTCCAGGAGGAACCACACTAAAATTATCAAAGGATTGTTGTGCCCATTTTAAAAATTGGTAACGCTCTTGATTACGTTTATATTCTTCCTCAATATTACGGTCGTAGGAGTAATTTGTTCCAAAATAATCTACTTGCACCGAGTGGTCAATGATCAAATCTACCGGTACCAACGGATTAATGGTATCAGGATCTTTTCCTTTTCGTGCCACTTCTGCCCGAAGTGCGGCAATGTCAACAACGGCTGGCACTCCAGTAAAATCCTGCATTAAAACCCGAGCAGGCTTAAATGGAATATCCTTGTCTGTGCCTTTGGGAGTCCAATGTAAAAGGGTTTCGATATTTTCTTTGGTGACCGAGAAATCATCAAAATTTCGCAAGGCATTTTCCAAAAGAATCCGAATGGAAAATGGAAGCTTATCTATTTTGTACCCTTGTGCCGAAAGTTCGGTAAGACTATAGAACGTCAAGCTTTTACCGTCAATATCTATTTGTTTTTTAATTTTAAAAGGATCTTTTTCCATGATAAAAGTATTTTAATGAGTTTTTTTTTTGAATGATAAGCGCCTGCGTTCTAATTAATAAAAGCTCTTTAGAACTTTATTTTTGGTTATCCCTTGAGAAAAATGAGGCTTAAATAGAACCAACGCTTAAGTAAACTGTAAGTTGAAAAATGACATCAACTTACAGACCTAAAGTTACGGGTTTAATTTGTAATAATGAGTTTTATTCAAAATTGAAATGAACCATAGGAATAGAATGGCTAAATAGATATAAAAAAATGACAGCCATATTTTTATGAAGAATTGATTCTAATTTTTTATTCATAATAAATCCATCTGTTATTTCTAAAGTTAGAAGTTTCTTTCATGATTTTAATAATAATTTCAGGTTTGCACCACTTTATATAGAGCTGTTTTTACATATTTCTCTTTTTATGATTTTAAATACTATAGTTTGAAAGTACATATAGCATTCAAAATGAAATGTATTTTAATAGATAAATCGCTTATCAACTCGAGCTCGATAAATTCCGTTTTATACAACCAATTTTTTAAAAGCGTTTATTCCTTGAATTATTTCTTGGTTATTTTTAGGGTGGCTTGTTTGCTTTCTGTACTTTTTACATGTACCAGATAGATTCCTGCATCTCCCAATAGGTCCACAGGTACGGTTTCTACATTTTTATAGTTGGTAGAAGAAACAACTTGACCTAATAAATTGGATACAGTTACCTGAATTTCTGAAGTAGTTTCGCCTAAATTTATCGTAAACCTTCCGTTGTTTGGATTGGGATACGCACTTAGCATTGGCCCGAAAGAGTTGGTAGGAACTCCAAGAATTGCAGGAGTAGTTTTAAAGACCCAATAATCATCAAGGCCTCTGCTGTTTTCGCTTTTGTCTCCCGAAATACTCGAATCTGAGGAACAGAACATAATAAAATTGGAATCGGCTGTTGGCAAAATATAGGGCGCGCTTTCATCAGCAGAACCGCCTAAGGAATTTTGGGAAATGATGCCGCCAGTGGAATCTAATCTTACCAGCCAAAAATCATACCCTCCGTTGCTGTTTTGGGTCTTGTCGCCAGAGATGTTGCTTATACTGTACCCTGCAATCATATAAGTGCCGTCCGCCAGTTGGGTCAGGCTGCGTAAATAATCTATGCCACTGCCGCCAATGGTATTTTGCCAAACCAAATTGCCACTCGCATCCAGCTTTAGTATCCAATAGTCATAATTACCTTGAGAGTTTTCGGTCTTGTCGCCAGAAATGTTTGATTTAGAATAACCTCCCGCTAAAAAACCACCATCCAAGGTTTGGATAATATCCCGCAACACATCGCTATCGCTGCCGCCGTAAGCTTTATCCCATAGCACATTTCCGCTAACACCATCTATTTTTACAATCCAATTATCTGTTACCCCTTGGTTGGTTTGTGTTTTGTCTCCAGAAATCCCCGAAAACGAATAACCCGCCATTATAAATGCGCCATCTGTGGTTCGGATTCCTTTTTGAGGGCGATCTACCAAACTGCCTCCAATACTGTTTTGCCACACAATGGCTCCTGTACTGTCTAATTTAAGAGCCCAATAATCACGTTGACCATTAGTTGGATTTGTTTTGTCTCCACTAACATCGCTATCGGAATATCCGCCTACAAAGTAACCGCCATCTCCAGATTCAACCACAGAGGTTTCAAATTCCGGTTGGGCGCCACCATAAGTTTTTTGCCATACAATATCTCCAAAACTGTTAAGTTTTAAAATCCAATAGTCTAACCCGCCACGGGAATTTTCAGTCTTATCGCCAGAAATATTGGAATCTGAACTTGCTCCTAATATATAACCGCCATCTGCAGTTTGTTTAATGGAGAATAACGTGTCGTCTCCACTTCCACCCAAGGTGTTTTGCCACATAATGTTGCCCGATGCGTCAATTTTCACAATCCAAATATCATAACCGCCTTGACCGTTTTCAGTTTTTTCGCCAGAAATAGAACTGTTGGAAAAACCACCTAGAATGTAGCCTCCGTCTGAAGTAGCTTCAAATGCATTTGAATAATCACCAGCACTACCACCTATGGTTTTTTGCCAAAGAATAGCTGGATCTTGTGAGAAAACATGAAAGAAGGAAAATAATAATGCGAAGGTTGTAAGTTTCATAAGCTAAGGTTTTAAGGATTATATAGCTAAATCGGGAAGAGATTGAAATGTCATCAAATTTTTAAAAGATATAAGATCTAAAAAATAAGCCATCCTTTTAATTCATTTTATGGAGACCTAAAAGCTGAAACCAGTTATGTGGCATGTTTACGAATCCAATGTGGAAAACTCGCTTCCCAGATGGTAGGAAATCACCCTTGCTTTTAATCAGAAAAAATGGTATATTCTAAGTTATGATACAGAAAATTGAAACAGAGAAGATTCCTATCAAATTATGGTTGGAAAATCTTGAGGAAGGCGCGTTACAACAGGCCAAGGATTTGGCCAACTTGGATATTGCGTTTAGACACATTGCCATTATGCCCGATTCGCATCAAGGATACGGAATGCCAATTGGGGGAATTTTGGCCACCAAGGACGGCATAGTCCCAAATGCCGTAGGTGTGGACATTGGATGTGGCATGTGTTCCTTAAAAACCAATCTAAAGGAAATTGAACTGGGCGATTTAAAAAAGATCATGAGCAACATTAGAGAAACAGTTCCCGTTGGATTTAACCAGCACCAAGAAAAGCAAGACGATACATGGATGCCAGTTTTGAATGAGGATTTGCCAATTGTTTCCCAAGAATTTGAAAGAGGAAAATACCAAATTGGAACCTTGGGAGGTGGGAATCATTTTATAGAAATTCAAAAGGGCTCCGACGGCTTCATTTGGATTATGGTCCATTCGGGTTCGCGAAATATGGGATATACGGTGGCCAACCATTATCATAAAAAAGCCGTGGAAGAAACGAAACAACGAGGAAACCAGGTGCCAAAGGATTTGTCGTATTTTGTTAAAGGTACTGAGAGCTACGACAATTATTTTAAGGAAATGAACTACTGCATCGAATTCGCCTTACAAAACCGCAAACTGATGATGGAGCGCGTAAAGGATGCTTTTGTGGCTTTAGTTCCGGAAGTCGAGTTTTCAAATTTTATCAATAAGCCTCATAATTTCGCAGCTTGGGAAACCCATTTTGGAGAAAACCTAATGGTCCATAGAAAAGGAGCTACCCGAGCTGAAAAGGGAGAGTGGGGAATGATTCCAGGATCTCAAGGTACTCATTCCTACTTGGTACAAGGAAAAGGGAATCCGCTGTCCTTTAACTCCTGCTCGCACGGCGCTGGCCGCGTAATGAGTCGTGCCGAAGCGCGAAGAAGCTTGGACCTTAAAAAAGAAGTCGCCCAACTAAAAGAGATGGGCGTGCTCCATGCACTTCGCCATAAAAAAGATTTGGACGAAGCACCTAGTTCCTATAAGGACATTAAAGAGGTCATGGGCTTACAAAAAGACTTGGTGGAAATTAAAGTGGAGTTGACCCCGTTGGCCGTAATAAAAGCGTAATAGGTTGTAACATCTTTAACACTAAATTTCCTCAACAACAGCTTTTTGCTTCTTTTCAAAAAAGTAAATCTTCATCTGTAATAAGATAACCATAGCAAGAAACGCAATAACAGTTATGAATACCAACATGCCTATTTCCGATTTTATAGATGAAAGATTTCCCCCATAAAAAGCAATTTTTCTAAATCCGCTTAAAAATTGTGTCAACGGAATAAATTGTGCAATATTCGTAATAGCTGATGGAATGGCCATAGTAGGCCAAGTAAATCCACTTAGAATAAAAGCAGGCGTAGAAATAACCATCAAAAGCTCGGTGGCTTTTAACTGACTAGGGATAGCAATAGAAAATAACATTCCAATGCACATCGATGCCAAAGTTAATAGGGCTGTTAAAACCAACATCGGAAAGTTGAAGATGCCAGCTTCTATATTAAAATAAGGGAAAAAGAAACTAACAGCCAACCACATGAGAGGAAGCATCAGTAAAAATGGCGTTGCTTTTAATGCAATATGGTACAAGGAAGATTTGCTTTCCTTAATTAATTTTCCAAAATAACCATCTTCAAAATCCCTAGAAAAAACCAAGGCCATGGCTAAGAAAATAATTTGCTGCATAATTCCCCCTAACAAGCCAGGTAACATAAAAGTCACATAATTTCCAGTAGAATTATAGAGTTTGTTGAAGTTAATTTTAAAACTTTCGTATGAACTATATGCTTGAGCGGAGTGCATCCCCTGTTTTTTAAGACCCTCTATTTCCATTCCAGCGTTTAACGTCATTAAAACGGATTGTATGTTAACACTGGCTGTATTGGCGTTTAGTATATTCGCCATATTCAAATCCACTCGAATTTCTGGATGTCTTTTTTGAAAGACGTCGGCTTCAAAATTAGTAGGAAGTGTTATCACGGCAGCATATTGTTCTAGCGGCATTTCTGCTATGATGTTGCCGGCAGAATAACGCACATCGGTTACAAGTAAACCTTCATTGTCTTCGAAAGCATCTATTATTTTATCGGTAGTAGGACTCCTATCTTGATCGATAATAACAATGGGCAAGTCCACAACCTTGGCTTGTTGATACACATAGCCAAACAAAAATCCATATAGAATGGGAGCGCCAAAAAATATGGCAAGCAGCACATCGTTTGAAAAAATACGCTTGAATTCTATGCGAACTAATTTTATAAATTTCTTCATGGTTATTGTTTAATAAGAACCGTGGCATTCAAATAAAACGTCATATCCTCGACATGACTTGTAGGCACGACTTTTAGTTCGTAAATAGATTCATCTAAACTATACAAAGGAGCGGTACTGGTAATGTTTGCATATTGGGCCAGTTGGTTTATAGCCATGATTTTTGCTTGAATTTCTTCTTTGGTATAAGGGTTTACTACGATCAAGCTTTGACCAGGTTTATAATTATATATTTTCGATTCGGGAATGGTAAATCTAAAATAGACACTGCTTTTTTTATAGCCGTTAAACAGGGCGTAACCTGGAGTCAACAATTCGCCTTTTTCTAAACTAATGGTCTCAATGGACATATCTGCGGGCGCAATCAAATACTTTTCATTGTAGGCCGAAGTTACTTCTTGCTTGGCACCTAAAGCGCGATCCAATTGCCCTTGGGCTTGTTCAATTTGCTCAATTCTTGCTCCTTTTTGTACTTCCAATTGTTTGGCTGCCAAAGCATCTACTTGTGCTTGTGCCATGGAAAGTTTCATTTTTACCTCGTCAAATTGCTGCTTGCTTATCAAGGAATCCTTATACATATTATTCATACGGTTATACGATTCCTTAGCGAATTCCAATTGGGCTTTTCCGGAAATCAACTGCTGTTCAATCTGACTTAACTGTTCGGAAGTAGCTCCGTTATAAGCCAAATTTAATTGTCCTTGGGCTGAGGTTATGGCACCTTCCGCCTGCATCATTTTAGCAAGAACCTCTGGAATGTCGATGTAGGCGAGCGTGTCTCCTTTTTTTACATCTTGCCCTTCGGTAACATATATGTCTGAAATTCTTCCACCAATCTTGCTGCTTAAAGCAATGGTTTCGAATTTTACTTTTCCTCTTTCTGTAGTAATCTTGTCGTTGTTGCAAGAACTTAAAACAAGCAAGGAGGCAAGACTAAATAATATGGTTGTAGTTGATTTCATTTTTATAATTTCTTTTGAGTGCAATTAATATTGTAAAATTCCTTTGGCATGAAGCAATTCTGCCACGGCTCGGCGTTGATCAAACAAGGATTCTTGTAGTTTGAAATTGGCTCTTTCTAAATCAGTCAATGCGTCTAGAACATCATTTATGGAAGCTAAATCGTGTTTGTATTGTTTATCGGTCAAATCATAGGTGTCCGACGCCAACTCAATCTCTTTTTCAACAATTATTGAAGCTTGTAAGGTGGCCTGATAGGTTTGTTCGGCTTTTATAATGCTCAAGTTGATCATTTCTTCGGCTTCCTCTATGCGCTCTCTATAAATTTGACTTTCCAATGTGGATTTTTTGGCTTTTAAATTCGATTGGTTTCCATCGAAAATATTCCATTTAATACCTACACCTACATACCATACAGGATCGAGCAGTGAGAGGTAATCTTCTATAAATTCATAATGCCCTCGTAAAGCAACTTTTGGAATAAAATGATTTTTCTCCATTTTCGACTTATAAATGGTGGCCTGCTCAGCCTCTTCCAAAGCTTTTATTTCATTTCGTTTTTCTGTTTGGGTTTTATTCAGATTAAAAGATTCCAGTTTAGGATGTAAGATTCTAAGATGGTTTCGGTCTTCTCCCGTAAGTCGATGAAGCTCTTCAATTAACAAGGTTTTGTTATGCTCGAATCTTAATTGTTTCCCTGCCAATTGTTGTTGGGCCAATTCAATTTTTTTCCGTCCTATGGGAGTTGCAAGGCCATTTTCAATAGCTTTATTTATAAAATGTTCCTGTTCGCCCAGATATTTTTCCGAAATAGTTAATACTTTTTCTGAAGCATATACCAGAGCTAGCTTGTCGTAGGTCTCAATAATTTTTAACGCAATCTTGTCTTTCTCCGCCATTCCCAAATAGTTTAGGGAGAATTCTTTGTGCCGACTTGCTTTAATGGCATTGCTCACCTCGAATCCGCTAAAAAGAACCCAGTCCATGTCCAAAGAGGTTTTTAAAATGTTTTTGTCTTGAAGATTTGGCGTGTCCTTTAATGGAATTCCTTCTGGAAAGGGTGCGTTAAAAGGCAATCCAGCACCTTCTTTTATTAGGAGCTTTTGTGTGGCCACCAATAGATTTTGAGTATCCTCATCAAAAGTAATGTCGTCATTCAGTCGCGTGTAGCTTCCATTAAGTGTGACTTTCGGAATAAAAACCGACCTGGCCAATCGCTGATCCAAATTTGCTTGTTCCGCTTCAATGGAGTTAATTTTTACGATCTGACTTTTATTAAGACCTTTAACTATTAGTTCCTTGAGCACAGGATCTAATTGTTGCGAATAACTTTCCATTGAAAAAAACCCAACAATACTGATTAGCAAGATCTTGATGGTACCTTTGTTGATTTGCATGAATAATAGTTTTTTAATTACGCTACAAAGTTAAGGCGAATAGGAGTGGATTCCTTTGACCTAGGTCAAAAAACACAAATCTATTAAGATTCAATATAATAAGTCTTAGGAAGATAGAGAGCAAAATCGAGATTTTTCGCAAAATAGAATGACAGTAAGATATAGATCTTTTGTTTGAGAATGAAGTGGCCTAGTACCTGTTAACCACTAACCCCTTCGTATGCGGCTTAGTGTCTCTGGCGTCATCCCTAGATAAGAAGCAATATGCCCCAAAGGAACGCGGCTGGAAATATCTGGAAATTCGGCCAGCATATAGTTATAGCGCTCACTAGCGGTCTGAAATTGAATGGCATTGAGCTTGTTCACTACTTTGGTGAGCATTTCAATGGAAACCAATCGGCCAAGTTGTTCCATCTTGTGATATTTGAAAAATAGAAGATCCATGTTTTCTTTGGAAATGGAATAAACCGTGGATGCTTCTAGCGTTTCTAAATAGTATAAACTTTCACTTTGCTGAAAAAAACTATCAACACTCGTCATAAACTTTCCAATTCCGAAAAACCATTGGGTCACTTCTTTGCCATCTTCCTTTAAGTAATAGCTTCTGCCCATTCCTTTTTCAACGAAATATAGTTTTTTGCTTATTTGATTTTGTTCAATCAACATCGTATTCTTAGGGAGGTTCTCTTTTTCAAAATGGGATAAGATATCCTCTAATTCTTCGGGATTAAAAGGAGTTATAGAAAGTAGAAACGTGGATAGATCCATTGGGGTTTATGATAAATTGGCATGATAATTAAGTTCAAATATATTGAAAAATAGTCAAGAATATACTTATTTCCTTGACTTAGAACTTGAGTAATAGCTCGTTTTTTATTCTTTTATTTCAAAACAGAATGTTTCATATCGAATGCCAATCCAATATATGTGTTGTTGTTAAATTCAAACTCATCAATAATTTCCCAACCTAGTTTTCTAGTATGGGCCTTTTCAGATATAACGTTTATTTTATTTATAAAGGTGATAGAGATGGGATATGCTTTTAGAAATTCAATCCTCATTTCCTCGAAAATTTGATTTAGTAAACCTTGACCACGATAATTTTTATCAATACAAACCGGG
>Ga0209075_1002333_pt1 | contig 16807 bp, 3 predicted proteins | sample Stecom2011_FD_187523 | JGI IMG/M metagenome (GOLD analysis project Ga0209075, IMG submission 187523) | Agricultural soil microbial communities from Utah to study Nitrogen management - Steer compost 2011 (SPAdes) (version 2) | ecosystem: Environmental > Terrestrial > Soil > Agricultural land...
ACTTCCTGCATCTGTTTGTTTATAATTTGTTAATACTAAAACATCGTTATCAACTAAATCTGTTTCAGCTGTTATTACAAATTCATTACCGTCATACACTAAGTCAGTAAAGTTATTGTATGTAATTGTTACTGCTTTTGAATTAATTTTATAACTTGCTTTATCATTTTCATTTGTTACTAATACTTCTAAGTTTGAACCATTATATGTATCTAGCGTTATATCATAGACTCCATAATTATCGTCACCTGTGCGTTTTAAAACTAAGCCTAACTCAGTTCTATAAGCTTCTTCACTTAATGTATAGGTTAAGGCTTTATTACTATCGCCATAGGTTATTGTTTGATCTAATATTGTTACTTCTATTGGTCGTTTTTCAATTGTATATGTTTGAGTTGGATTTGTAATTGTATAGTTTTTTTCATTAGCTGTTGTTATTGAGGCTGTTACTGTATAACTTCCTGCATCTGTTTGTTTATAATTTGTTAATACTAAAACATCGTTATCAACTAAATCTGTTTCAGCTGTTATTACAAATTCATTACCGTCATACACTAAGTCAGTAAAGTTATTGTATGTAATTTTTACTGCTTTTGAATTAATTGTATAACTTGCTTTATCATCTGTGTTTGTTACTAATACTTCTAAGTTTGAACCATTATATGTATCTAGCGTTATATCATAGACTCCATAATTATCGTCACCTGTGCGTTTTAACACTAAGTCTAACTCATCTCTATAATCATCTTCACTTAATGTATAGGTTAACGCCTCATTAATATCACCATAGGTTATCGTTTTATCTTCTATTGTTACTTCTATTAGTCGTTTTTCAATTGTATATGTTTGGCTTGGATTTGTAATTGTATAGTTATTTTCATTAGCTGTTTTTATTGAGGCTGTTACTGTATAACTTCCTGCCTTTGTTTGTTTATAATTTGTTAATTCTAAAACATCGCTATCAACTAAATCTGTTTCAGCTGTTATTACAAATTCATTACCGTTATACACTAAGTCAGTAAAGTTATTGTATGTAATTGTTACTGCTTTTGAATTAATTTTATAACTTGCTTTATCATCTGCATTTGTTACTTCTATTACAAAGTTTGATTCATTATATGTATCTAGCGTTATATCATAGACTCCATAATTATCGTCACCTGTGCGTTTTAACACTAAGTCTAACTCATCTCTATAATCATCTTCACTTAATGTATAGGTTAACGCCTCATTAATATCACCATAGGTTATTGTTTTATCTTCTATTGTTACTTCTATTAGTCGTTTTGTTATTTCTAACTCAGCTTTTACTATTGTTATATTGTAGTTTGTATTTGTTGCTGTTGCACTTATTTCATATGTGCCTACATTTTCTCCTGATGTTCTACTATATACTAAGTTAAATAATTCTACATCATCTACTGCATTTATTAGTGTAACGCTATTTGTTGGATCTATATCTCCATACGTCTTAGTCTTATCATTTATTTCAATTGTTACATCTCTTCTAGTAATAATTAAGTCGTTTGTTGTATGGGTAAGTTCACCATATAAATGGTTTCCTAAGAAATGAAGCGTAATATCGTATTGACCAACACTGATTGGTGTTGTTTCTACTCCATTTAATTTATATGTAAATTCAATTAAATTAGCATAGTCATTAATATTTAATACTTCATCTCTAATTGGGTCAATAATTTCAATTGTATCAATGTTAACACCTTTAATGGTCGCGTCATATTCAAATGTAGGGTTTGTAAATTGAAAAATTAAATCTACAAATTCCACTTCTAAGAAACCGGCTTCATATATGAAGTTATAGTTATTTGATGTATAACCTTTCTGAATCCAAATTGGATATAAACCTTGTAAACTGTCTGTTTTGGCTAATGTTTCTATTTCAATGCTAATTCCATTAACATAGTCTAAGCTTGCTTCTGAGTCTAAATATTCAAAACCATCAAATTTCAAGTCATATTGAATTCTTGAGTTATCTTGGCCAACATATTTGGTTGCATCTTCAATGGAGACAATTAAATCTTTTTTGTTAATTGAATAAGTAAGCGAAGTTAATGAAAGAGTATAATTGTTTGTAACATCGTTATCATTTCCATCAAAAACCTGAATAGATGATTGATACATACCAACATTGATGTGATCATCATTTGATAATTCAAATCTGTGATCATTAATCAAACTCTCATTTGATGAAATTGTAACATCCAATGTTTCGCCATATGTCAGTTGTGTTAATCCGGTTACTATCACCTCTATTTGTTTTTTGGCAATAGTTAGACTATTTGGAATAAATACTATTGTATAATTATCATTTGCTTTAAGTGTTCCTTGATTAATTAAATATGTTCCTGCGTTTCCGTTAAAGTTTTCAAATGATAATTGACCAGTTAAAACATCTTCTTCTTGTTCATTATAGGCTAGACCACTTACATGGTAATTGTTATAGTTAAAACTTTCTGTTCCATAAACATAAGTCATTGCATTAGCAAACACAATAAGTGTTGCTGGTGTAATGTTATATGTTAATTCTGGAGTTGTAATATTATAATTTGATGTTACGTCTTTGTTGTCATTGTTATAAATTGTTGTAATTACATTGTATGTATTAACATTTTTATTTGTATGGTTTGATAAGGTCAATTGATCGTTAGCGGCTAAGTTGGTTGTTGTTGCATGAATTGAATAATCAGTGCCATATGTAAAGTTAACACCATTAGCATAATTATATATAATTGATAAGTCTCGTTTAGTAATTTCAAAAGAATTGCTTGCTAGAGCCAATTCATAATTACTACTATTAACCTCTAAGGTTCCTATTGTATATTCATATAATCCTACATCATTACCTGTTTCTCTAGTTAGTAATCCTGTAATTAAATTATTATCATTAAATTGATAACCTGAAACAGTATATGCGAAAACTGGATCAGTTTGTCCATATACTTTGCTTTGATTATCATTTGGTGTTATTGTGAGTGTTTTTTTAGTAATTGTTAATGTAGCTTTTAATACATTTATTGTGAAGTTAGATAAATTAGCTTTTTCAACATCTATTTCATAACTATCTACATCTTCACCTAGTTCTCTAAATATTTCTATATCTAATTCTTCTCTATATGATTCGTTTAATCCTAAAGTGTATGTAAAACTTGGATCATCTTGACCATATACTTTAGTTTTATCATCAATTAATACATCAATTGATAATTTATCTATTGTTATTTCAACTACTGCTGGAATTATATAGTTATCTTTGTCTGTTCCTGTAGCTGTTAAGGCTACTTCATATGTTCCTGCATTGGTTGCTTTAGCTGATAATTCAAGATTATCATTAGCTATCATATTTGACGTTAATGTAATTGATTGTTCACTTGAGTCATATGTGTGAGCTGCTGATTGACTTACATTTAATACTAGTTTAGTAATTTCAAATGAATTACTTCTTAGAGCCAATTCATAATTACTACTATTAACCTCTAAGGTGCCTGTTGTATATTCATATAATCCAGTATCTTCGCCTGTTTCTCTAGTTAGTAATCCTGTAATTAAATTATTATCATTAAATTGATAACCTGAAACAGTATATGCGAAAACTGGATCAGCTTGTCCATATACTTTGCTTTGATTATCATTTGGTGTTATTGTTAGGGTTGCTTTTGAAATAGTTAAAAGCCCGGTTCTTTCAACAACGTTAAAGTTTCCATCATTAATTGATTGAACTGAAATCTCATAAAAACCAACGTCTTCTCCGCCACTTCTTTCTAACGAAACATTTAATTCTTCTAAATAATCATTTGATACGTCAATACCAAAAGTTAAGTCGGGATCATCTTCTCCATATACTTTAGATAAATCGTTGACTGTTAGATTAACTTTTAATTGATCAATAGTTACAAAAACAGTCTCCGGAATGATGTAGTTGCCTACATCAAGACCTTTTGCTATTAACGAAGCCACATATACTCCTGCATTGGTTGCTGGGGCTACTAATGTTAAATCATCGCCATCAAACATATTTGAAGATATCTCAATTTCTTGTTCGCTTGAATTATATATATATGTTTTTGTTTGGCTTACTTCTAATTCAAATTTTTCTATTGTTACATCAACTGTAATTGGAATGGAATAGTTAGCTTGATCATTGCCATCTACTGTTATAATTGCTTGAGTTACTCCAGCGTTTATCGCTTTGGTGGTTAATGTTAAGTCATCACCAGCAAAGATATTATATGATAGTTTAATATCTTGTTGTTCGCTATTATAAGTATAAGTGTCATCTTGACTTACTGTTAAAGCAAATTTATTAATAGTTAATGATCCTGTTTGTACTTCATTATTAAAGTTATTTGTAACAACAACATCATAAACACCAGCATTTTTTGGTGTAACTTCAATATTGTTTTGATAGTATTTAACTGAAACATTAATTGTATTACTATATTTTTGATCAACTGTATAATTAAAAACTGCTACTTCATTGTTATAAGTAGTTTCTTGATCATTAAATGTAATAATGTTGTTTGCTTCTAGGGTTTTTATTTCAGTTATGTTTTCAGCTTTATCGCCTTCAAAATCTAAAGGAATTAATGCAAAGCGATAATTATGATTAGGCAATAAATTTCTAACAACATAATTGCCTCGCTCAATTGTTATAAATGCATCTTTTATAATTATGTCATTTAAGTCCACTAAAACTAAATCATATAAACTGTTATATTTAAACTCAGCTGTAGTTTCGGTTGTATTTACTAATTCTGGATAGCCAGGATAATCAAATATTTTACTTACTACATTACTTTCGTTTTGAGTTTCTGTTGATTTTAATTTTAAAAATACTTCATAGTTTTTTGTGGTGTTGTGATTAAATGAGTTGCCCTCTTGCCAAACAAGTGGTGCTGTGCCACCTTCTTCACGAAAAGCGTAAAGTGCATTAGCAACTTCTTTTACAACAATTTCATTGTTATCAAATTTTTCTAATTTAATTAATTCATTAGTAATTGATTGGTCTTTTTTACTTACGTGTATTGTAACTGGATTTTCAACTTTAATACCATTAAAGTAAAAATCTAGTTCATTAATACCTGAGTTTTGCGGCATAACTAAGCCGCCTTCTAAATCAACCATATCTAGACTTAAATTAACTCTTCTATTTGGACTGTTAACATACTCTATAAATAGCAAAAACCCTTCCGGGTTAAATTTATCTCCATATGTATAGTTAACTTCTCCGTATTCAATAACTCTTACTCTTTCAACTTCTAATCTTTTTATAGTTATTGTTGCTTTTGCATATTCATAGTTTTGATATAAGAAATAAACATCTTGAGTGCTTTCATTATCCTTTATATCTAAATGGTTAAAAGTAGGGCTATTATTAAATCTATATCCTAGTCTTTCATCATCAGCTGATATTTCTTTGGTACTTCCGTCACTGTATTTTGCTGTTATTTGAAATTTATCAAGTGGTAAATCTTCCCCTTCATAAACTTCAATTTCATTTTCAAGTGGTATTACTGTTAAACTAGTTAAAACTGTAATATTACATGAAACAATGAATATGAGTGCCAAACTAAATATTGACAACATAAAAAATTTTTTAATAGACCTCATTATTCATCCCTCCGATTATTAATGTTTTTAAACATTATAAATATTATTTGATTTGTATTTTAATATAAATATTATATCATATTTTCGTTTATTTGCAACATGCCCTTATTTAATGGATAAGGACTCTTATTTGGTTGTTAAAATAATAGGGCATTTAATTTGATTTAAATAATGTTCTCTTATAATCATACTATCACGCTACCTTTCAATAAAATTATTTCATTTTCGTTCGTTATAATCAACCACATTTGCGAAATTTATATTTTTTGTTCGTTATAATGTCGGATTCCTCTCTTTTGAATTTCCTATTACACTTTTTTGCGACATGGTAGATTGCTGTAAATCGTTTATTAATACCTCCAAATACCTTTTAAAGTAGTTCTTGTTTCATGTTTGTTAAATTCACTTTTTGATTTATTTTCAATAGCCACTATACTTATTTATGCAAAACTTTTCATGGTTTTATCTATTATTTGTAAAATAATAATTATTGCAATAATGTGATATAATAGCAGCAAACAGTTGGCTGGAGGTAAAAAATGAAGCAAAAGAAAGTCTTAACAGTTTTAACAATTATGATATTTGATGCCATAATTATATTTCTTTCATACTTTTTTTCGATGCTTATAACTGAAACCCTTGGATACACTGAGGGATTTCCTCAAATTGGTCTTTTTCTAGTTATAATAATTGTTATAAAATTGCTCCTAAATTTAGCAACCGGCGTCTATAATATCATTAATCGTTATTTAGACTATAAAGATATTGCTAAAATTGTTTTAGTAGCGTTTGGAACAAACGCTTTAATAGTTATTTATTTATCTATTCCAGGTGTTACTAAATTTATGCCTAGATCTGTTTATTTGTTTATAACTACATTAGAAGTTTTTGGATTGGTATCTTTTAGACTCTCAAGAAAATTAATTGATTATTACAAATACATAATAGAAAATAGAAATCTAGTTGGCAAAAGAACAATAATCATTGGCGCTGGTTCTGCAGCTGAACTTGCTATAAAAGAAATTAATAGTAATAAAAGTTTACACAACACTATAATTGGTTTATTAGATGATGATGATAATAAAATTACTAGAACAATTTCAAATTATAAAGTTTTAGGGCCAATCTCTTCATTAAAATAACAAATAATTAAGTATAATATTGAAGAAATTATTATAGCTATTAATAATTATCCAAAACACTTATTTAATGATTTAATAAATAAAATTAGTGAGTTTGATAATGTTGTTATGAAAAGAATTTCATTATCTGATGATTTACGAAAAGAACAAAGTTTAAAAATCATTAATATTAAACCTGAAGAATTACTCGATCGTTATGAAGTAAAACTAGATAGTGATGATATTAAAGATTTTATTAAAGATGAAGTTGTTTTAGTTACTGGTGGTGGTGGATCTATTGGTAGTGAACTATGCCGCCAAATTTTTAAGTATAATCCTAAAAAATTAATTGTGTTTGATATTTATGAAAACAATGCTTATGATATTCAAATGGAGTTAGAAAGAATTAATTTCAAACATAAAACTAACGTTGAATTGGTAGTGTTAATTGGCAGTGTTTATAATTCCAAAAGGCTTGAACAAGTTTATAAGGAACACCGACCAACTTTAGTATTTCATGCGGCTGCTTATAAACATGTTCCTCTTATGGAAAAAAGCCCAATAGAGGCAATTAGAACCAATGTATTAGGCACAAATAATTCTGCTGTGCTTGCTAATAAATATGGAGTTAAAAAGTTTGTGTTAGTATCGAGTGATAAGGCTGTTAGATCAACTAATGTTATGGGTGCTACTAAAAGGTATGCTGAGATGATTGTTTCTTATAATAACGAGATTGGTCCAACAAAATTTTCATCTGTTAGGTTTGGAAATGTTTTAGGGTCTAATGGCAGTGTTATTCCTTTATTTAAAAAACAAATTTCTGATGGTGGACCAGTAACTGTTACTCATAAAGATATAACAAGGTATTTTATGACAATTCCTGAAGCTGTTGGACTAATTCTTCAAAGTGCTACTTATGCTAATGGTGGCGAAGTGTTTATTTTAGATATGGGAAATCCAGTAAAGATTTTTGATTTAGCTCATAAAATGGTAAGGCTGTCGGGTCTTAGACCAAATGTTGATATCGATATTGTTATTACAGGTCTTAGACCAGGTGAAAAACTATATGAGGAGTTATTAGTTGATCATAACAATAATGAGCATTTAAAAACTGAACATAGTAGAATTTTTATTGAAAAACAAAGTAATGTTAATTATGACTTGTTGGAATTAAATTATGTTAAAGATAATTTTGAAAGTTTAAACAATGATGAGTTAAAGGAAATGATTTGTAGAATTATACCTTCTTATCATCCTGACAATTAATTATATAAATTACTAGTTAAGAAAAACCAGAAATCATTTTGATTCCTGGTTTTCTTTTTTATTATGAAATTTTATTTGTAATAGTGTCAACTAAGATTTCTGATAGATTGCTTGGATCCATTTCAGCTAATTTACTTGCAAGAATTTGATTATCAGTTTCTTCAATATATGCTATTAACCCATCTATTGTTTCAATACTTGAATCTAATGCTTTACTTGCTGAGAATAATTTAACTAATTCATCTTGTGTAATTAACTCAACAGTTCCAACTGTTTCACGGACATCGTTGTTAACGATTAATGATGAACCATTAATTATTTGGTCTGATAATTGTGCTCTAAATAATATTGATTCAACATTATTTGCTGCAATAATTAAGTCAAATGTCATAGTTTCAATAAAGTCTGTATCATCTTTTAGCTCAGCTACTTTAGTAATTTCTAATGCATCTAAGGCTAAGAATAATTTATGAACTTCAACTTTTGTAATAAATCCATCTTCAACCACTGATTCTGGTACTAATACTAGAGTTGTTGCTATTGAATCGGCAATTAATCTATTAACGATAACTGAAGTTGTTGTTGCTGGATCAGTTAAATCTAGTAGTTTAGCAAACTCGATATCATCTGGATTAATTGTTCCACTAATTTCATTTATGCTTAAATCAACTAATGCTTGGTGTAATAATAATAATTCTGCTCTTATAACATCTTTACTATCATTAACTAATAAATTAACTAACACTGCTGCATCAATTGCATCAATAACTGCTGATGATATTAAGCGATCTACAATTGTTGAATCTAATAATAATAGATTACCTAATTGATCAACATAAACTGTTGTTCCGCCTGTATCTGCTGATGATATAGCTGCTAAACGGTTACCGTCATTTAATATTAATAATGCTGATACTAAGTTTTGTAGTTCTTCATTTACTACTCTTCCATCAACCTTACTGCTTGCTGGAACATCAATTATTGTTGTTATTTCATTGCTAATTAATCTGTCGATTAAGAATGACTCTAAGCCTACAACTTGATCTAGTTGATCTATAGTTATGTTATCAGCATTTAAATCTACTGGATCTTCTACTTCTAAAATATCTAACAATTGAATTAATGCTTTGATTTCAGATTTCTTAATTAATCCTTGGTGATCACCCGATGTTTCAACTGCTTCTGGATCAATATCACTTGGGTCTAATTGTGCTTTTAATGTTAAATCAATTATTTGATAGAAGTAGTTTGATGCTAATACTAAATCTAATTCAGGATCGGTTAATTCTTTTAATGTGTTATTATCAAGTGATATGTTGTTAAAGTCTGTAATTCCTAATGTGTCTAATGCAATTAGTAAGTTTTTAACTTCATCTTTGCTTAAGTTATTGTTTGCATCTTTTTGGGTATAATCTAGTGTTAACTCTGTACGATCAAATTTACCACCAGTAGCGATCGAATCTTTAACTGACTCAGTTACTAATACTCTTGATAGCATTACTCTAATGTAATTTGAACTTAAGAATATATCTAAATCATCATTAGCGTTATTAAGTGATAACAGTTTATCAAGTGTAAATCCACTTAATCCGTTTAATTCTAATAATTTTATTGAAACGATAGCTGCTCTAATTTCATCTTTGCTAAACTTGCCATTTGCATCTAACATGTCGTTTTCTGGTTTAGTATCTAAGTTTACAACATTACGGTTAGCCATATCGCTTGCCATATCTTTAACAACATCATTTAATGCGTCTGATTGAATTAATCTATCTATATAGCCATGAACTATTATTGAATCTAGTACTCGGTCAAGATCATCTCTTCCCGATACATAGTTTCTTCCTTCTAAGTCTAAAACAGTATTTAAGTTTAATTGGCTTGTACTAAAGTTTGTAATTCCCATAATTTTAATTGATCTTAATAGGTCTTTAATATCTTTTGCTTTGATTAAGTCGTCTTCAACCGCTTCACTTGGGATTTCAATTAAATCGTTAGTTATTACAATTCTACTTTGTCTATTATTTAATAATTCACTTCCACTTGTTAGAACTTTATCATTTAATAGTAAGTTTGAAATAATACTTTGTAAAATCATTGAACTATACATTTTGTCAAAATCATCGTTGCCATCTGAATCAATGTTTCGATCAACTGAATCAGTAATTGTTGAAATACCAAGTCTATTATTAACTTCAATTACATTAAGTCCTACAACTAAATCACGAATTGAATCTTTACTTATTTTGCCATCCACATAAGTATCATCATGATAAATAAATATTTCATCATCGCGAGTAAGTTCTAAATTAACACTTCCTACTTTACCTAATTGCCCATTTACTATAGCAATTAACAAGTCATTAATTTGGTCATTTTCTTTAGCATTTAATGCTTTATCAAATATACCAAATATAATATTTGAGTCAAGTACTTGATCAATTAAGACTGTTCCATCATTTTCGGTTAATAAGTAGTTGGTTACTGCATTAATTAATCCGTAAATGTTGTGTCCTGAGAATTGATTTAAATCATCAACGGTATGAACTAATTCAACAAGTTTAATAATTTCTTCTTTTTTAATAAAGTTAATATGACTTCCAGTTGTATTAACTGCATCATAGTCAACAAATGATAAGAAATCGGCATCCAATCTTATGGAATTGCTAAATCTAGATACATATCTAGAGTTTAAATTATCAGCTCCAAATTGTCTTACATTCTCTGTGTTTGGAACAAATCCTAATAAATGATAAATATATTCAGATTCTAATAATTGTTCTACATAAGCTACTGTTACAACTTCTTTTAATTTGTTAATGTTTGTTAATTGACTTAACTCGCTAAATGAATCAACATTTAACTCATAAACTAATTCAAATAAGTAACTTAATTCACCTTTATCTAATTTTCCATCATTAAGTGCTCTTACAGGAACTTCAAAGTCTAAACTATTAACTCTAAAGTTGATATTTCGTTTTGTAAGTTCGTTATTAACAAAATTACTTAGTTCTACTCTAAATTGTTCTGATAAAACAAGACGATTAATTGGTTCAAAGAATAATTTATTATCTAGCAATTGGTTAACCAAATGAATAGGTAAGATTTGTTCAATATTACTTGGACCACTAACACTTATTCCACTAAAGGAGTCTATTCCTAAGTTATAAAATACATCTACTAAGCTAACCAGATCAGCTTTATCAATCTTTCCATCTGCATTTAAAGAAATTGCAGGAAGGACTAATTGATCTTTATTAACATTAATATTTAAGTTTCTCTTGCTTGCTTCTTGGTTAATTAACTGAGCCAGAACTTCTCTTGTTCCTTCACTTTGAATGCTGTGATCAATTAAACCATGAATTAAATTGGAGCCTAATAATGTATCAACAATTGTAATTGGAAGGATTGCTGCTATATCACTTGGGCTATTAAATGAAATGTTATTAAAACTTGTAGTATCTGTTCGATGGAATGCATCAAATACAACTAATAAATCTTCTTTTGGAGCATAACCATTAATATCTAGTAAGTGTTCAGGAATTAATAAGTTTTGAGGTGGAATGTTAATTCCTCTACTATTTAATTGATTGTTAAGAAGTGATGCCATAAATGTTCTTGTTGTCTCTGATTGTAGTGCTCTATCAATAATATAGTGTAGTGTTTCGACATCTAATAATTTATCAAACACATTTAGTGTGATTAATGATTTAACTCCATCTAAGCTGCTTACTTGTGATAATTCGCTATATGAACTAATGTTTAGTTCAGTAAATGCGATTATTAAGTTAACAAAATCACTCTTCTTAATTCTACCTTCACTATCTAATAGATTTTCAGGTAATACTAATTTATCTGCATCTAAGACTAGATTTATATTTCTATTACTTAATTGTGAATTAATTGTATTAACAACGCTGTTTAATATTTCTTTATTTTGTAGTGCCTTATCTAGGCTTGAATAAATAATATTAGCATTTAAGATATGTTCAATTCCTCTTGAATTTTGACCAGCAACTGTATTGTAGTTTAATAGGTCTTTTAGTAAGTCTGGTGATGCAAATTGACTTGTTGGTGTAATACCTGATCCAAATGCTGCTAGTAATAAGTTACTAAATTCACGACTATTAATTAAGGCTGCGTTAACTTTAAAGTTTTCTGCCCTTGGTGCAGTAATGTTGTTTCCTAGTCTTGCAAGAACTTTAGTTTCGACGATTTCTGCTAACATATCGCTTAATAAATCATTAGTTAATAATGTTTCAAAAACATAATATAATAAATCAACTTCAGCTAACTTATCAACTTGTGCTCTTGTTTGTACAACATTTAAGACTCTTGCTGCATCATCAATTGATCTAATTGATGTTAGTTCATTAAGTGATGTTATATTTAGGCTTAATATTAAATCAATAATATGAGTAGCTGCCTTATAATCAATTAAGTCAAATGTTAATGAAAAATCATTTCTTGTTAACTCACGGTTTGTAATGCTTAATCTAGTGGTTAGGTTTGATAATTGTTGGTTAACTAAGTTTAAAATACTATTATTAACTCCATTGCTTGTTATTAAGCGAGTTAGGGAGTCTTCAATAATTGCTGAGTTATATAAGTGTCTTAATTTTGGATCATTTTCATCAATTAAGTTTTCAAGATCTAAATTAGTAATTGTTCTTCTATTAATAATATCTAAGTCTTGATTTGCAACTGCATATAGTAATTCATATAGTGGTTCACTTAATAATGCATTATTACTATCTAAGAATTGATTACCAATTTTAATGTTAGTTGCATTTAGTGTAATAATTTGATTGTCATTAAGTACTAATCTTGGATTAATAAGATCAACTATTGAATTTAATACATCATCATCAGTTGACAGCGTTCCTAGTAAGTTACGTAGTAATGCTGTTTCTGATAGAAGTTCTAATGTGTTTTTATTATATCTAATACTATTTTCTAATAAAGTAGCAGCTAATGCGTTATATTGTTTTGCATTAATTGCGCTAACTTTAAATCCAGCTTCAGTAGCTGCGCTATATGTTTGATAGTATAGTTTAATTTCATTGCGGTCTACTAAATTGTTTTCAGTTAAAGCATTTACTAATGTATTGTAATATGTATCATATGTTAATGTGATATTAATGTTTGCATTACTTGCTGTTGATGTTAATTGACTGAAGTAATTTTCTCCTAGGTCATAAATTTCATCTAATAATAAAACATTTGATAATACTTCATGAATTAATTTAACATCTAATAATTCATCAATCTTATTTTCATTAATTCTTAAATCAATTTCTCTATAAATTTCATTACTACTTAAAGTTAATAAGTTGTTTGGCAATTCTAATCCTTTAGCAAATGTTAAGATTTGTAGTAATGTTTCTTCATGAATTTTGTTATTAGCATCTAGTGCATAATCAAACTCAAAGATACCATCATTAATACCTTGTAATTGAACAGGTAGTCCTGATAGAGAGCTTAATTGATTATATGCTAAGTTATGAATGTAATCATGAGCAAGAGCATCTCTAAATGCTGTGTTAGTAATTGCGTTTGTTGAAAGTCTTGTAAGAGTATCGTCGGTTAAATTGTTTAAAATAGAGATTGCTGTATCTTTGTTAATTAACTTAAAGGTTGTATTTAGTGAATCGTTTGTGTTATTAGCTACTTCATCAACAAAATGAGCAGCAATATTAATTAATTCAACTAAATTAGCACCATTTGTTAATGCTGCTTCTAGTTCTGGAGAAATTAATGTAATTGGAGCACCTCTACTAGTTAAGAAGTTTTCACCTAGTGAAACACTATTATGGTGAATAATCTTAGATGATAATAATCTTCCAAATGAGTCATTAACTAATTGTTCGTCCTTAAATCTAGTTAAGGCATGTGTTGGAATATTGTTTAGTCCTTTAACATTTGTTAGGTTATCAATTGATAAGACAAATTGTTCTTGGGGGCCACTAAATGCATCAAGTAAATTAAATGAACCTTGAACTATATTATTTAATTCATCAATCCATGCTTGGTTTAGTTCACCACTTAATTCAACTGGTAATTGAATAGTTCCAATTGAACCTAGTTCAATATTTTGTGATTGAATAAAGTTTACTAAAGAATTAGTAACCATTGAGTGTTCATCTTTTTCTAAGTCAAATAATAATAATGTTTTAAACTTCTCTAAATTTAGAGTTCTTGCTAGGTTAACTGATTTATAGTTGGTATCATCAATGTTATTGTTTTTAGCTGTTACTGCAAGTTCATAAACTAAATCTAATATGAGGTGTAAGTCATTACTAATTGAATCATAGCTTGCTGTTTGTGGAATGATGAGTTGTTCAATATTTGCCATTCCTTTAACTAAGTGCATAGCCTCAGGCGCAGCATATTTTAATGTTTGAAGATTTAAAATTGTTGCTTTAAATTCTCCAAATTCTGCTTCATTTAAATCAGTTAGACTTTTTAGTATATCAACATACTCATTATTATCTAATTGGTTTTTAATTGTTGTAATGTCTGAGAATTTATAGAAATGTTCTGCAATAGTTAACAAATTAACAACTTCAGTTCCATACTTAAAGTCATCATTACTTATTACAAGTAAAATAACATTTAATAAATCTTGATCTTCTACTAAACTTAAAATTAATGACTCACCTGCGATATCTAAAATATCATTAACGGCTTTACTGCCTTCAAATGTTGAGTTAACAAGTTCTTTTACAGTATTAAAGTTGCCTGGTGTTTTAAATAATTGGTCAGTAACTAAAAGTTTATCTTGTTCATTATCTAGGTAACCTTCAACACCAAGTTCAACTATTAAACGATAAATATCATCAATGTTATTAATTTCTGCTTCATAGTCTTGGTCTTTAGCGGCGTCGCTTAATTCTTCAGCTAATTCAGCAATTGTTTGATTTGAGTTTGTATAAAGCACATAATCAATTATTAATGGAATACCTTTAACTACTGTTTCTAAATCAGCAACACCTGTTATAATTGTTGAAATTATTTCAGTTGATTCTTCATCTAAAACAGCTGATAAATTAAAGTTTTCTCCGTCCATAAAAACGCTATAATCAAAATCTTCAAATTCATCTGAGAAAACACCTAAAACAAACTCGCTAATATTTTTTAGTTCATTGTTCAAAAAACTTGTGTTTGATAAAATGAAGTCTAATTGTTCCACTAAATATTCATATGAGTCATCTTCCCAAGTAATTCTATTTAAAACATCTTCATCTTGTAATAATAATTCAACAACAATGTTAGTAGCTTTTAGTAATTGTAATTTGGAGATTTGGTTTAAAACATGTGCTACTTTTTGTTTTTCTTGTTGTGATAATTCTAAGAAGCTATTTGGATTTTCTGCCATTTCTAATAATTCAGAAACACTACCTAAAAGAAGAACTTGTTCGATTGTATTTGATAATACCCCTATTTCATCTTTCCAAACTAAAGTTCTTAATTCTTCAAACGCAGCATTAGCGTGGTCTACTTCTTTAATGTCATAACCCAAATTATCTTCAAGCATTCCGTTTTCATATAAAATGTCTAATGCAATTGGAACTAATAAGTTGATTAATTGTGAATTGCTAATTGATGTTAATATTTCATCAATATCTTCATAATGGTCGTCATGATTAATTGTTTTATAGTCAAAACCTTCATCTAAATAACCTTCTTCAATTAAAATTTGAGCAACTCTACCATGAGCATTAAGTTCTTCACTAAGTTTAAACTTAGTTTTAACACCCTCAGAATTTTCTATTGTTGATGTAAAAATCAAATCAAAGAGAGCATAATCTATTCCCTTGCCATTGATTTTAATTTTACTTGTTACAGCACCAATACCTTCATTATGAAAACTTTGAGCAATTCTTAAGTATTCTTGAAGTTCGCTTGGTTCATCAACTGTGTTATTACCAGATGTATCAATTAAAAAGTTGTTTGAAGCACTTATATTGGATGTATCTCTTTGATCGCCTTGATTAAGTGCTCCTGCAATAACTAAGAGTGGCATCAACAAGACAATGGTAATAAATACTCCTCTAAAGGCTCCAATGAAGGCACCTCCAAAACGACTTACTAAATTAATTTTTTGCTTTTTATCATTACGGCCCATTGTTGTTTTATAAACTGGCTTAAAGACAAGTTTTGTTAATAACCATTTGACTAGTGGATATAAAATTATAAATAGAATAATTTTTAATACAACGTCAAGTAAAGCAAAAAGTATTGGACTTAAATTAGGGTTAACCAATATATCCCTAATTGCCTCTGGAAGACTTAAGCCAAAACTCTCAATAAAGTGAATGAGTATTCCGGATGACCTAAAGATCCACCTAAATGTTACAAATGAAATTCCCCACATTAATACAAGCGTTAATGCAATACTAACAGTTGTATAATAAAAGGTTTTCTTTGTTCCTCGGATAAATCCGATTAACAAATTCGAAATGACAATGAGGAAAAATATTCCCCATTGTGCATAACTAGCATACAATTGAATGTTGTTCATTTTAATCCTTGTATACTCTATTTATGATTATAGTAATAAGTGAGTATACTTATCCTTTCTTATTTTTTATACTATAATCTATCTGAGGCGCCGTGGATTTGTATCATTTTATTAACGCTAGACGTTCAAGAGAGGCACTTACCACGGTTCCTATTTTTACTATTAATTAGTTAGTTAACGCTTAGACGTTTTATCACAAGGATATAGAAATAGGAGTCCCGTGCAAACTACGCGCCAAATAACTGGAGGTGAGAATCATGTTCCATGT
>Ga0209075_1002334_pt1 | contig 16794 bp, 18 predicted proteins | sample Stecom2011_FD_187523 | JGI IMG/M metagenome (GOLD analysis project Ga0209075, IMG submission 187523) | Agricultural soil microbial communities from Utah to study Nitrogen management - Steer compost 2011 (SPAdes) (version 2) | ecosystem: Environmental > Terrestrial > Soil > Agricultural land...
CACCCTGTACCGGTTGATCAATTAGTTGCCACTTGCACAGGGCTAGCTTGGAGCGTAGGGCCCGGTTCGATACCTGGTATTGCGCCTGGGGCCGGCCGGCTGAAGGGATGGCTATACGGCCTCGGGGTGCCGGCCCTGGGGCGGCTGGCCGGGGGGATCCTGCTCGGCCAGCAGGTACTCCCAGATTTCCCGGTCTAGCCGGACGCCTTGTTCTACCAGGCCCTGGTTGCCGAACAGGCGGTTGAATTCAAACAGGTAGAAATGGTTACCGATCTGGGCCACGTCAAAGCCCGCGTGGTTGATGTTGAGTCGCTGGGCCACCCGGGTGACCAGCTCAACGGCTTCGTCTGGAATGGGGTCGAAAACAATCGCTGCCCCCTGGGCGATATTGTTGTGGAAGCCGCCTTCTGCTTGGCGCCGCCAATAGCCCGCAACCACCTTGCGCCCGATAACCACCAGGCGCATGTCTTGCTGGATCGGCAGATACTCCTGCGCATAGAGCACTTCATTGTGCTGGCAGTAGCGCTGCCAGTCCTCCCGGCTTTGAATCAGGAACACGCCATTGCCCCGGGAGTTCTTTACCTCCTTGGCAACGAAAGGGAAGTCCAACTGCTCCAGGACGCTCTCACGGTTTTGCTCCGTATTGGCCAGGATCAGGGTGTAGGGCACGTTGTGTGGGCAGACAGTCTGAAAGGCACGGGTCATCTCCACCTTGTTATGGCCCAGATGGTAGCTGGCAATGCTGGGGAAGATCTTCTTGTGCAAGCCGTAATAGAGGCTGTTGACTTGCCAGTATTCCGGAAACAGAACCCAATCTGCGGCCTCGATCAGGCCTAGTTTCTGTTGGAAATGGGTGGGTTTGATATAGGTGACAGAAGGCAAGCGCAGGGTACGGAACGCATCGAACGATACAACACGCATGGGACATTCCAACTCTCAGAAAACCAGAACCGGAGTAAAGGATGAAAAATGTCGTCACGCAGGAGGGCGGCAAATAGCCGGCGCAAGCGACGCGCTAATTTGACATAGCCATCATGATTGTCAAGAAGTGGTTGCGATTGAAAGTGGTTTTTTTGATGGAAGGAGAGAGGGGGAGAACAGAGACTTCCCGAAGGAAGTCTCCTCAGAACTAAAGCCAGAACTTAGCCGTACAAGCACAGGTAGGAGGTGTCGGATTCCACTTTCACCTGAAACTTCTGGTTGGCCTCAACAACGAAGCTTTCGCCTTCGCCGTAGGAGGTCCAGGCGTCGCTTCCTGGCAGTTTAACCTCCAGCTTTCCGCTGATGACCGTCATGGTTTCCCGTTGGGAGGTGCCGAACTCATAGTCGCCCGCCGCCATCACGCCGACCGTGGCCGGCAGTGATTGGGCCTGGAAAGCAATGGAGACCACCTTGCCGCCAAAATACTCATTAGTCTTGAACATTTTTTCTTCCCTAAGTTACTGATGAGGATTTTTAATAATCGCTACGGGCACGGCGCTTACGGGGCGGTGCATCACCATTGCGATCCCGGAAGCCCGGACGGCCGCCACGGCCACCTTCGGGGCGGCGTGCACCGCTGCGGGGTGGGCGTCCGGTCTGGGGCGGAATCTCGCCGTCAAACTCGGAGATGCGCATGGGCTGGCCCTTGACCCGGGTCTTTTGCAAATGGTGATAGATCTCCTTGGGCATTCCTTCCGGCAGATCCACCGTGGTGAAGTCATCAAAAATAGTGATCTGGCCGATGTGCTTGCCTTCAATGCCTGCTTCATTGGCAATGGCACCCACGATTTCCCGCGGGGAAACCTGGTGGGCATAGCCGACTTCGATCCGGTAGCGTTTCATGCCGGGCTCAAGTTCGGGAAGTTGTTTGGTCCGGCGACGGGGACGCTCTTCGAAATCCCGGTCGCTGCCACGGCTTTCCCGCTCCCGCATGGGGCGTTCTTCCCGGAACTTCATCTCGGCCACAACAAAGGGTTGTTGTTTCTGGGACAGATAGGTCAGGGCTGCGGCCACGGAAGCTACATCGGTTTCTAACTCGGAGACCAAGCGCTCCACCACGTTCTGGAAGAAGTCCAGCTCCTGATTGGCCAGGACTTCGGCCACCTGGGACTTGAACTGGTCGATCCGGCGTTCAGTGACCGTCTGGGCTGACGGAATCTGCATTTGCTCGATGGGGTGACGGGTCGCCCGCTCGATGGTGCGCAGCATATGCCGCTCCCGCGGTGTTACGAACAGGATGGCGACACCGGTTCTGCCAGCCCGGCCGGTACGGCCGATCCGGTGCACATAGGCTTCGGTGTCATAAGGAATGTCGTAGTTCACCACGTGGCTGACCCGCTCCACGTCGATACCACGGGCGGCCACGTCAGTGGCGACAATAATATCCAGCTTGCGGTTCTTGAGGCGGTCAATGGTGCGCTCGCGCAGTTGCTGGTTCATATCGCCGTTGAGGGCGGCAGCGGAAAAGCCACGGGCTTCCAGTTTCTCCGCCAGCTCTGCGGTCGCATTCTTGGTGCGGGCGAAGATGATCATGCCATCGAAGTCTTCTGCTTCCAGAATCCGGGTCAGGGCATCCAGCTTCTGGTTGTTGCTGATAAAGCAGACCCGCTGTTGGATGGTTTCCACCGTGCTGGTTTTGGACTGGATCTTGATTTCCGCCGGCTCGCGCAGGTGGCGGCGGGCAATGTCCCGAATCGCCGGTGGCATGGTGGCGGAAAACAGAGCCAGTTGGCGGTCACTGGGGGAGTTGTCGAGAATCCATTGGATATCGTCTACAAAGCCCATTTTCAGCATTTCGTCAGCTTCATCCAGAACCAGGGCAGATAGGCTGCTCAGGTCCAGGGTGCCGCGACGCATGTGATCCATGATCCGGCCGGGAGTACCCACAATAACCTGGGCGCCACGCTTGAGCTGACGCAATTGGGGACGGAAATCCTGGCCGCCGTAGATGGGGGCAACCTGGAAGTCGGGCAGGTGGCGTGCGTAGGCCTGGAAGGCCTCGGCCACCTGGATAGCCAATTCCCGAGTCGGCGCCAGCACCAGTAGCTGGGGCTCCTTGCGGGAAATATCCATACGGCTCAGCAGCGGAAGGGCAAAAGCTGCCGTCTTGCCAGTACCGGTTTGGGCCTGGCCGAGCAGATCGCGGCCGCTCAACAGGGCGGGAATGCTCTGGGCCTGAATGGGGGAGGGGGATTCGTAGCCGACATCTTTCACTGCCTGCAAGATTGCGGGGGCAAGGCCAAGATTGTCGAAAGTTTCGGGATATTGCTCAGATGACATGAAAGGAAACCTACCTGCGGACGATAGAGGCCGTCCACTAGAATTCCCACAATGCCAACGGACTGCCCCAAAAAAGAGCGCGAAGTATACAGTATGAGCGCCTCCCATCGTTAGGGCTTTTTGGCGGAGTACGGGCATTTCCCTAGTGATATAACGTTACTTTCCCAAACCTTAGTGCAAGGTTTGAGCTCGCAGGCTGTGGAAAGGGAGTGTTTTCGCCACCTCGGCTTTGCTGGCAATGAACTCTAGTATTGAAGCTACCGCTACGAAGGAAGCGACAGATGGATGGAGGAGCGGATCAAGTCAACCAGCAAAGGATACTGCGATGAGCTTGCCTGATTTTGATGAATTGGTCGCCCTGGCCCAGTCCGATCCCGAAGCCTTGGAGAAGTTGCGAAGGGAGAAGGTGGAAGAAATTATCGAGTCGGCCCGTGATGCGGGGCTGAAAAGACGCTTGCGCGGGCTGCAGTTCAAGATCGACACCAAAGTCCGCTTGTCGCGCACGCCATTGGCGGCCTGCATTGCCCTTTCCCAAATGATGCAAGAATCCCTGAATGAGTTGCGTGCAGCCCTGCTGGGGGCGGATAGCCCTAAGAAGGAAGAAAGGCCGCGGATTAGTGCACGCATCTACCGGCTAGAGCACAAGCCCACCCAGCAAGCCTTGCACTAGGGGTTCATGATCTTTCCGCTAACCCGATATACTGGCGCTCCCGTCTTACGCCGGAGCTGTGATGTTGAAGGTCTTGTTGGAGCATGAATGCTTTCTGGTGATCCAAAAGCCCGCTGGGGTGGGCATGCACCAGGAAGGCGAAACGCCGGGTATTGTGACGCTGGCAAAGCAGGCACTGGGCTTGCCAGAGCTTTATCCGGTGCATCGTTTGGATAAGGTCACCTCCGGTGCACTGTTATTGGCCAGGGATCCCGCGGCCAACAGTGAATTGTCCGCCGCTTTTCGCCAGCGGCAGGTGGAGAAATATTACCTGGCTCTGGCGGATCGCCGCCCATCCAAAAAACAGGGGCTGATCGCCGGCGATATGGTACGCAGCCGTCGCAGCACCTGGAAGCTGGTGAAAAGCCTGAACAATCCTGCTGTTACCCAGTTTTTCAGTGGTTCCTACCAGGGAGCGCTACGTTGGTTTTTGCTGAAACCGGCCACCGGCAAAACGCACCAGATCCGGGTGGCGATGAAAAGCCTGGGCTCACCTATTCTGGGGGACCTGCTGTATGGGCCGGCGACAGTGGATGAGGCTTTGGCCGATCGCACCTATCTCCACGCCTGGGCGCTGCGGTTTTCATTTCGCGGGGAAATGTTTGGGGTGATGGCGCCACCTGAGTGCGGCGGGCAGTTTCAAAACCCCGCATTGTTGGCGAGGCTGGAGAACTTGACCCCGCCCTGGGCGCAACCCTGGCCTTCATTACCGGCCTCCTTGTCCTAAACCGAGAAGCCCTGGGGATGCTCAATAGGGCCCGTAAACCCTGGCAGAAGCAACGGAAACTGTGTTCCCCAAAGGAAAAGAGCCGGTGAGTGGAGCTTTCCCTCCCGTCACCGGCTCCGGACCTGGCAGCCTGAGCTGGCCAGGTTAGTTGGCCGTGAAAGTACGAGGCTTAAGAACCTCGGGCTTGAGGAACGGCTTCTCGCCCACGTTGTCGTGATCACCTAACAGGCGACCGTTGACCGACTCTCCGTAGCTGGTGAACTTATGGAAGGTGTCCTCGTACTTGGCACGGGTTTCCTTCACATCACCGGTGTAGCGGGGATCTTGCGGACGTTCCTGGGTATTAATGTAGTAGGCTACGTCCCAAGCTTCCTGATCGGTCAGGGTGTTCCGCTGGCCCAAAGGCATGTTGTACTTGACGAACGCCGCCAGGGTAAAGTGGCGCGAGATTCCGGCACCCCAGTTATAGGAGGCGTCGCCCCACAGGGCTGGGAATACCACCTTGCCATCCTGTACCAAGCCACTGCCATCGCTACCATGGCAAATGCTGCACTTGGTTTCGTACACCTGTTTACCGCGGGCGTAGTCCGGCTTTTGCTGCGGATCTTTCAGCTTCGGATAGCCTCGGCCATAGATTGGTTTGGAGGGGAACATTTCGACGCCTTTGGCCAGCCATTGGTGATAAGCCGCCAGTGCCAGCATGTCGTCACTGCCGTATTCCGGTGGCGTGCCGTTCATGGAATAGCTGAAGCAGCCGGCAATCCGCTCTTCAAGGTTATTCACATGATCGTTCTTCGGCCGATAGGCGGGCAGGGTCACGGCTGCGGGCCACACCGGGCCGGCGTAAGGCAGGCGACCTTCGCCCATGTGGCAGCTACTGCAGTTCATGTTGTTGAACACATTCTTGCCGCGCAGCTGCTGAGTGTTCATGAAAAGATCATGGCCCCGGCGAATGACTCGCTTGAACTCCGGGTGCAAATCACTCTTTTCCAGATCTTCCATGGTGGGCGGCACATGCACCAACTGGCCTTCTTCAGGCTCGGGCATGTCCACGGGAAAGCGGACTTCGGCGTTGGCGTTAAGAGTCAGCAGGCTCACCGCGACGGCAGCAGCCAGTTTCATAAAGGGAATATTCATTGACTAGCACCTCCTTTGGCGGGCTGGCGGGAGAGCCACAGGGACACCGCGCGAATGTCCTTCTCATCCAGACGCTCGGCAATCGCTGCCATCAGGTGCAGTGGGTCGTTGTCACGGGTGCCGTTCTTCCAGGCACGGAGCTGGTCCGCAATGTAGCCGGCGTGCTGGCCGGCAATGGCCGGGAAGTGCTCTCCGGCGCCCAGGTTGTCGGGGCCATGGCAGCTTTGGCAGGGTACGATGTAGCGTTCCCAGTCACCCGCCGTTGCCAGTTTCTCACCGTGGGCCAGCTCTTCGGCGCTGGCTTTCTCGCCACCTTGGCCGGGAGTGGGAGGCAGTTGGCTGTAGTACACAGATACATCACGCATCTGTTGATCGTTGAGGGTGTTTACAAACGGCATCATGACCGGGCTTTGACGGCTGCCGTTTTTAATATCCTGCAGTTGCTTATAGAGATAGGCGGCATCCAGTCCGGCCAGGCGCGGCCAGGATTGGCCGGCGGCGATGTTCATTCCGCTGCCGTCAGGCTGGTGACAACTGCTGCAGACGCCTGCTGCCTGCTGGCCGGCCTTGGGATCGCCCTCTAGCGCCTGGGCGACGGATGCGCCGCCGAGCGCTACGGCCAAGGCCAACGGAGTCAGAAGTTTTTTCATTATTGTGCTGCCTCATCATTGGAGATGTACTTCGGGGGTATAGGCCGCCCAAAGCAGGTACGACAGCTGACTTTGGGAATGTAACAGGCAGAAGTCGTCAAGCCTACATAAGCGGATAGACAGTTCCATATACGCCCCCCCCATCACCCTGAAGGTAGCACAGAGGGGGGAGGGGTCAAGTAACCTTATGTAAGCATCTGCTAATAAAGGGGTGCCTGCCTCTCGGTGTGGTTGTCATTTTCCCTGCTCAAGGGGGATGGGACAGGTTCTTGCCGGCGATCGGGACAGCGATGGAAGGCTTCTATAGCGCCAGGGAGTGCACCCACTGCACCAACTGCTGTTGGTTCAGCGCACCGGAAACCCGGTTGATTTCCCGTCCCCGATGAAACGCAATCAAGGTAGGGATGCTGCGAATCCCCAGTTGGGCAGAAAGGTTAGGCGCTTCTTCCGTATTGACCTTGGCGAGCCGGAAGCGGGGTTCCAGTTGGCCGGCTGCAGCCGCAAAGTGGGGAGCCATCATCTTGCAGGGGCCACACCAGGACGCCCAAAAGTCGACAATCACTGGAAGATCATTGCCGGCAATCAGCTTCTGGAAGCCGGCTTCGTTCAAATCCACGGGAGTGCCGTTGAACAGGGGCTTTTTGCACTTGCCGCAGTTGGGGCGATCCTGCAGGCGCTCAGCCGGTACCCGGTTGGCGACAAGGCAATGGGGGCAGAGAATCTGGTGGACGCTGGCCATAAGAAGCTCCTTGAGAAAACTATCCCTATAGCTGGGGGTGGGGCCTGAACCTTTCAAGGCGCAACCCTCGGCACGGGGTTCCTTTTTAGAGGTCTTATAGCTGCCGTTCACCTGCCTAGAGGGCTTTCACCCGCTGGACGCCACAGCGGGCGCAACGGTAGACGGTCACCAGCTTGCCCTGCTTGACGTCGAATTGCTTTTCCTTAACCACTTCCCACTTGTGAAAACCATTGCTGCACAGGGTTTTTCCCTTGGCTTTGTCCTTCAGTGAAGGGCGTCTGAATGGTATGACGTCTCCCATGGCATTTCCCTCGGTAGTCCGCTTCTTATGTTAATCACCTAATGTGTGAGTCAGCGCACGCTTGCGCTCTGGTATTTCCCTAACAATGGGTCAATCCTGCTCTAGACCTGTGTGACAAAACAAAAGCCGATGTCACGGATGTATCCGCCAACAGGATAAGTACCGTCTGTGTTGTGAATACAGTGCTACGAAATTCCTCGATTTGAAATAGGGAGAGTTCAAATATGTTGAAATTTCTTACCGCCATCACCTGTTGCCTGTTCGCAGCCGGTGTTCAGGCCGAACTTCAAAGCCGGCCGGTGAGCTATGAAATCGGCGGCCAAAAGTTCGAAGGCATTCTGGTCTATGAAACGGAAGCCACTGAGGAGCGTCCAGCCCTGCTGATGGTTCCAAACTGGATGGGCCCCACGCCTCAGGCGGTTGAAAAGGCCAAGCGGGTTGCCGAGAAAGGGTACAACCTGTTCATTGCCGACATGTATGGAGTCGAGATCCGTCCCACCAACCCGGAGGAGGCATCCAAAGCGGCCAGTACGGTACGTGAGGATCGCAAGATGATGCGGGAGCGGGCCCAGAAGGCATTAGAGGTGATGAAGGCCCAGCGGGAACTTAAAACTGACCGGATTGGTGCCATCGGTTTCTGTTTCGGTGGCGGCACCGTACTGGAGTTGGCCCGCTCCGGGGCCGAGGTGGCGGGGGTGGTGTCTTTCCATGGTAACCTGGACACGCCCAATCCGGCGGATGCAAGCAAGATTCGGGCAAAAGTGCAGGTGCTCCATGGTGCGGATGATCCTTACGTGCCAAAAGAGCAAGTTGATGCTTTTATTAAAGAGATGCAGGACGCCGGTGTAGACTGGCAGCTCATGATGTTTGGCAATGCCGTCCACTCCTTCACCGACCCGACCGCCAATGTGCCGGGTCAGCAAATGTACGACCCGCTGGTTGCACAGAAGTCGTTCACCATGATGCACAACTTCTTTCAGGATGCCTTCCAGGCCAGTCCTTAAGCGGGCTTCATCGGATCGACACCTATCCATGGGAACCTGTGATCGAGGTTCGGGCTTGCTGTTGTCGGCAAGCCTGGTTTGACCATGCAGCAATCTCGTACTGTTTTTTCTCAGCCGATACCGCCTTTGTCTGAGGGGCCAGGTGCGTTGTCTTCCCAGACAGCGTTATCGCCCCGGCGGACATCGGTTCTGTTTGTGCTGCTCAGTCTGGTACTACACGCCCTGGTATTCCTGGCCCTGAACGATGCCCGTCGACCCTCCCCATTGAGTGAGCCCCTAGGCTCTGAGCGTCGGATGGAAATTTCCCTGGTGGTTGAAGCGCCTCCTGAGCCCCTGAAGGAAACTCGAGAGGAAAAGCCAGAGGACAAAGTTGCCCCGGAAGAAACCCTGCCCCAGGGGCCTATCGCCAGTGTGGCAGAAAAGCCCCGCCGGGAAGGGGAACCCCACCAGGCGCAGATCTTGTCCACGCCTCTGCAGGGGGATGCTTCTAGTCAGGCCGGGGAGGCAGCCGTTCAAGAAACCATGGTGGAGCCTGTGAGCAATCCACCTTCCCAGCAACTGGCCCAGGGTGCCACACCCGGACCGTCCGCTCAGAAAGAAGAGGGGCAGCCCACTTCGAAAAAACAGCCCTCCCAAACCCAGGTGTTGGCTTCTACCACGTTGCAGCCAAAAGCGATTGCTGAGGCCCCCAAGGTGAAGCCGGTGGCAGATAGCATTGCAGAAGAAAAGGACCTCAAAGGGGAGGGTGAACCCCTAGACAGTGCCGACCACCTGGTGCAGTCTGAAACCCGCGAAGCAGATGGAGCAGAGGAATTGCCGCCCCATCTGGCCTTCTTGCAACCGCCGGCTTCCGCACCAAGCCAAATGCCAGAACTGCCTTTGCATGGCTATGGCAATATGCGACAGCTGGATGATGGCGAGCTGGCCGAAGTCCGGGCTGCTATCGATGGCGATGACCCGGATGGAATCCGCTGGCGCGTTATCAGTCAGCAACTGGTCAAGCTGGAACAGCGGATCTACCGAACCTGGAATGGTCAGGGCAAATGGCCGTTGGATCTTGGCGGTGTTATCCGCTTCCAGTTGACTGAACGGGGCGCCTTGCAGAAGGTGTATGTGCAGTTGGGCAGTGGCCGTGCCGATTTCGACCAGTCCTTGCTGGAGGCGATTCGCAGGGCAATCCAGCAGGGTACCGATGAAACCCGGCACCTGGCCGGTATGAACTACCGTTATTTCCGTTTTCAATACAACGCCGCGGGGCGGCCCCGCCAGTCCGGTGAACTGTTGCCCTGGGAACGGGACAAGATCGTGGCGGGCGAGCTTGGTCAGAATACGGACTCCTGATCTTGTCGCCGAGATCACCTCAACCCAGGGCCGCCAACCAGGCTCAGTCAGGCTGTGGCCAAGTTCCCTTAGACCGCCAGCCAAGTTCGGTTAGAATAGACGGCTTTCAGGCCCAAACCGAGACGCCCCATGTACAACACAAGCCAAGTCATCCTTCGCAATGCCGACCGGCTGGAAAAGCTGGAAACCCTGGTACTGAACCCGCCGGCCGACCCGTTGTTGGCACAATTGGCCTTGCCGGTGCGCAGTCTCACCTGGGACTATTCCGTCTTTCTGGCCCTGCAGCAGTATCAGAAGAATCCGGTGGAGTTCGCGGTTCAACCGTCCGCTCGGGGGCCTTATGACCAAGCGCTGATTTTTATGTCCAAGGCCCAGGCAGAATTCAGTCTGCTGTGGCAACAGGCTTGTGCCCATGTGAAGCCGGGCAGCTCGGTGTGGATTGTGGGGGAGAAGCGCGAAGGCATTCATTCGGCCGCCAAGCGTCTGGCCGATGCCGGTGTGAGGTTGGTCAAGGTGGATAGCGCCCGCCACTGTCAATTGTGGCAGGCATTGGCGCCCGAAAATGTCAGCCCTCCCGTACTGGAGGACCTGTACCAAAGTTTCGAAATGCCCTGGGCGGATCGCAAACTCACCATCTGCAGCCTGCCGGGTGTCTTTGGGGTGGGCCGACTGGATGAAGGCACGGCGCTGCTGTTGGAACATTTGGGGGAAGTGCCGGCTGGCCGGGTGCTGGACTTTGGCTGTGGCGCTGGCGTGATAGGCGCTTGCCTGAAAGCAACTCAACCCAAGGCAGAAGTGCATCTGGTGGATATCCACGCCATGGCTTTGGAAAGTGCCCGCCGCACCTTGGCAATCAACGACCTGAGTGGCGAAGTCTATCCTTCCGATGGGTTGGGGCAGGTGAGTGGCAAGTTCCGTGCGATCTATACCAACCCGCCATTCCATGCCGGCGTGAAAACCGATTATCGGGTCACCACCCAAATGATCCGCGATGCCCGTGATCATTTGGAGCAGGGGGGAGAGCTGCGCCTGGTGGCCAATGCCTTTCTCCATTATCCGGAGCTGATCCAGGAAGTATTCGGCAACTGCGAGACTCTGGCCCAGACTTCCAAGTTTCGCGTGTTGCGCGCGGTAAATGGCCAAGGGCGGTGAACAAGTTGACCTCAGAATCCGCGCCACAACGCTTGACCGCCAAGGTCGAGATTACGCCCGCCAATGCCGGCCAGATGGCCGTTGATGTACTGGCGGCCGAGACCGGCCTATCCAAATCCGCCCTCAAGGATGCCATGAGCAAGGGCGCTGTATGGCTTGTTCCCAAGCGGGGTAGTAAACGGCGCTTGCGCCGGGCACAGACGGTGATGCATGCCGGTGATGTGCTGGCCTTGCATTATGACTCCCGCATCCTCAAAGCCCCGGTTCCCGAGGCTCGCCTGTTGCGCGATGAAGGGAGCTACGGGCTTTGGTATAAGCCGCCTGGCATGCTGGCCCAGGGAAATGAGTATGGCGACCACCATTCCCTGCTAAGAGTGGCAGAACTCTGGCTGCGGGAGGCCCGCCGCAACCAGCAAGCCGCCACATGGCTGGTGCACAGACTGGATCGGGAAGCGGGTGGCCTGATGTTGGTGGCCTATCAAAAGAAAGCTGCAGCAGCGCTATCCGAGATGTTCCAGAACAAGCGGATGGAGAAAATTTATTGGGCCCAGGTAACAGGTAAAACGGCCGAGCAGGATACTATCGACCTGTCTCTGGACGGGAAGCCGGCCCTGACCCGCTATCGCCGCCTGGCTTGGGATGAGTACAAGAACCTTTCGGAGCTGGAAGTCAGCATCGAAACCGGGCGCCAGCACCAGATCCGCCGCCATCTGGAGGCTATCGGGCATCCTCTGTATGGCGACCCCCGTTACGGACGTAACAACAAGAACAAGGAAGGGATGAAACTGGTTGCCTGGCGGCTAGGGTTTACCTGTCCGCTCACCAAACTGCCCCGCCAGTATGATCTGGCCGAACTGGCGCCGGATCTGTTCAGTCTTAACGAATCCCCGTAGAGAATGTTCCGTGAGTCATCTTCCCAAGGGCTTTGATGGCAAGGCGGAGAAGTTCCGCCAGCGCATTTATGGCAATCGCAAGGGCGTGATCCGGCTGGCCCTGTTGTGGGAACAGCTCAACGCCCAGGTTCCTTTGTTGCGGGAAGGGCAGAAACTCTCCGTGTTGGATCTGGGGTGTGGGATTGGCCAGATCAGCGCCAGGCTGGCGGCTCTCGGCCATCGTCCGACCCTTGTGGATGCCTCCCATGAAATGCTCCGCATGGCCCAGGCCCATTATGAGGAAACGGGCCTGACCCTGGAGCCCTCCCAGTTGATCTGCGCCGGGCTTGAGGAAGTGGATGGTCTGGGTCTGCCCCAGTATGACCTGGTCGTGATGCACGCCGTGCTGGAGTGGCTGCCCGACCCACAACCGGGGCTGGCAGTCGCCGCTGCTCGCGTCAGGCCGGGCGGTTATCTGTCTTTGGCCTATTACAACCGCCATGGGCTGATCTACCGCAACCTGCTGCATGGCAATTTTGATCGAATCCGGCGTGAACACTATTCCGGTCATGAAGGCGGCTTTACCCCCATCCATGCCATCTTGCCTGATGAGCTGGAAAGCTGGCTGTCCCCTTTGGGCCTGGAACCGGTATACCGGGCGGGACTTCGCACCTTTTCCGACTTTATGCCCCGGGCCGTGGCGGAAAAGTACAGCGATGAAGAGGTGCTGGACATGGAGCGCCGCTTTGCAGAGGTGGAGCCTTACCGTTCCCTTGGCCGCTACCAGCATCTGATATGCCGCAAGGTTGGGGCATAACCCGCCCCATCTCATCTCTTATTGCCGAACAGCGGCAGCCTTCAATTCTGTATTAATCCGCTCCAGATCAATGTAATTCTTATAGCGTTCAGCTATTAATTGACTATTGAGCCCTCTGGAACAGGAATTTCTTATGAAGCTACTCATCGCCACAGACCTTTCAGCGCGGTCAGATGTAGCGCTTCAACGTGCCATTGCCCTGGCAGGCCCTCTCAATGCCGAGCTTCTGGTTCTCCATGTGATCGATAGTGAGCTGCCCCAGATCCTGCAAAGCCGTCAGAAAGACCAGGCCCGTGATGTGTTACACCACACCCTGAAAAAGGCCGGCAAGCTTTCCCAGTCCCGGATCTTGGCGAGAACGGGGCATCCGTACCTGACCATCGGCGAAGTTGCAGAAGAGCATAATGTGGACCTGGTTATACTGGGTTCCTACCGTAGAGAATTCCTTAAAGATACCTTTGTGGGAACAACTGCCGAACGGGTGATGCGCACTAGCCGGCGACCGGTGCTGTTGGTAAACCAGGCTCCCACTGCCCCTTATCAAAAGCCCATGCTGGCGGTGGATTTCTCGTCCATTTCCCCCTTGGTGTTGCAGACCGCCAAGCGCTTTGGCCTGACGGGTTCCGAAGAACTTAGCGCAGTGTATGCAGTTTTGCCGGAGGATCGGGCTACAGAAAGTGAGAAGGATGCCCGTCGCCAACAGGCCCTGAACCAACTGGACAACCTGCTCCGTAGCGAAGGGATTGCGGTGAAGCCCAATAACCTGATTGCGGAAGAGGGCAAGGCTTGCCCGGTGATTCGGGATTGGGCCCGCCGTATTGAAACCGATGTCTTGATCATGGGAACCTCTGGCATGGGCGGCGTGCGGCGCATGTTTATCGGCAGTGTGGCTGGCGGCCTGTTGCGGGAAATGGAGTGCGACATGCTAGTGGTGCCAGCGCCTGAATGAGAAACATGCCCTGGCTTAGCCAGGGCATGTGCCATGCAAGCTCGGAGTAAAAAGCCGGCTTCTCTTTAAAGTCGGGCCAATATGCGCCACTACAGCTGGCTTGGCTGCAGCCAATTGAGTCAGCCTTTCTCACTCATTAAGGTTCTGTACCCAGATGTCTTCCCGGCCCTGCTACGTATCTATTTCCTCCCACAGTCGCTGCTGTTCCTGACACAAACTGAATGCCGATAGTCCCTCTAGGTTGCTCGTCTCCCGCAGGGAAATGATCATTTTTTGTATTATTTTCCCTTTTTATAGCAAAAAGTTATATGATGGTTGGCTTATATCGCTAAAATCTTAGTTGCCGTAGCAATTTTGGTAGCGATTCCCACTGTTGCACCCTGGGAAGGGGTGTTTTGATGAAGGAGGGGTTCATGCCAAGTTACGAGACTCGTAAGGTCGAAGTGCGCGTCGGCGACCATAAGTTCCGCCTTAAAGCCTTGCTGGACCATCAGCAATACTCTGACCCGGACGGCCGCGCCGAACGGGCCGGGATCTCTTCCGCCACATGGCCTCTATTCGGCCAGCTCTGGCCGGCTAGTCGCGCACTGGCCGAAGCCGTTCAAGTCGTCGAAATCGAGGGCCGGCGGATTCTGGAAATCGGCTGTGGCCTCGGGTTGCCCAGCCTGGTGCTGCAACAGCGCGGCGCTGATATTACCGCCAGCGATCATCACCCCATGGTCGAGCATTTTCTCGATTACAACGCGGCCCTTAACAAGCTGGAACCGCTCAACTACTTCGATTTGTCTTGGGAAGAGCCCGCGCCGGAGTTGGGCCACTTTGACTTGATCATCGGCAGCGATGTGCTTTACGAGCGCAACCACGCAGAGTTGGTGGCGCAATTGATCAAGCGCCATGCCCACCCGCGCGCCGAGGTGATGATTACCTGCCCGGGACGGGGCTATCGGGGCCGCCTCAGCCGCGCACTCCAGGCTCAAGGCTTCCGACTTACGGAAAAGCCGCGCCCCTTTGAAGAGGGCGAAACGCCGCCATTTCGCGGTCGATTGCTGCGCTTCAAACGCACCGGCACCATGCAGGCTATAGGGCGGCCTTGCCAAACTCTTCCCACCAGTGCTTAGGAGGCCCCGTTGTTTGACGATTTGTACGAAAAAATCTACCAGGCTGAGAACAGTCATTTGGATTCCATCCTGGATGTGCCCTTTGTTCCCACGGATGACCGACTGGTCCGGCACATGCTGGAATTGGGCGGCGTCAACGAAAAGGATCTAGTGTACGACCTGGGCTGCGGCGATGGGCGTATCGTCATGACCGCCGCGAGGGATTACGGCGCCCGCGGCGTCGGCATCGACAAAGATCCGCAGCGCCTGGAGGAGGCCCGCGAACTGGCCAAGTGGAACGGTGTTCGGCATATGTTGGCCTTGATCGAGGATGACCTGCTCACAGTGGATATCAGCAAGGCCACTGTCGTGATGCTGTATCTGCTACCGGCGCTGAATCTTGAGCTTCGCCCACGGCTGCTCAACGAGCTTCAGCCCGGTACGCGCATTGTCTCCCACGATTTCGACATGGCCGACTGGCAGGCCGACGAGCGTGTGGTTCACGATGTGGGCACCCTGCTGCTGTGGATTGTTCCCGCCAAGGTGGCCGGCACCTGGGAATGGCAGGCAAAAGACGGCCAACGTTACCGGGTGGCATTGGAGCAGGAGTTCCAGAAGGTGACGGGCAAAGCATGGGTTAACGATCAACCAGCACAATTGCACTCCGCACAACTGCGCGGGACCCGCCTGCAACTGGCGATTCAAGGGGATGACGCAGGCCCGCTGCAGGAGTTTGTTTGTAAATATGCAAACGGCGAGTTGCGACCGGAAACCGGGAGTACGCAATTCTCGGCTGGAGTTCGGGTGGCCTGAATAGTTTGAAAGTGCGGTAAGGCTTCAACCAGATTCATTCCACCATTGAACACCCTGGCTTGGCGAGGGACTTGCCGAGCCGGTTATTCGCCCCGGCTTCTCACAGGGGCAGCTAATAACTCCTTCCTCACGTAATTCACCTGCTAAAGGTTCCGATCTGCCGGAACTAAGCGCCCCAAGTGCAAAACTTTGTAAAACATGGGCTTATATGGGGCAGGCCCTGAAGCAGCGGCTAAACTACTGTATTCGTTGAGACTTCAGACAGCTTGGTATGGGCGGCCGCTCAGGGCTGTTTGTGCTCACTTTCAGTCTGATCGCAAGGTGCGGTTTAACGTTTATTGAGGCCTATGCAATGGATGATAGGCATGAGCCATTGTTTTAAGGGGGAAAGATGGACAGCAAAATGAAAGGAGTGCTGCTCGGGGTTGGAGGCATTGTGCTTTGGTTCAGCCCGTTTACTTCGTTTCAGTTCATGGGGCTGACAGTGACCCAATCAGGTCAGCACATTGGAGGAATTGCCTACCTTCTTTTGCTGGCCTCATGTGCGTATGCCGCCTTGTCGTGGGTTCAGCAATATCAGCTTGCGCTTGTGGCGGCCAGTGTGGCTACTGGTATTTGCGCCCTGTTCGCCGTTCAAGCAGGCTCTTCCATTGCCTGGGGGCTGATCGCCCTTTTGGTGCTTTCAATCATCAGTATTGTGTTGGCTCGCCGTAGCCAGAAGGCGCTTTCCAATCGGCAAGAAGCCGCTGCGGAGCCAAGTGCAACAAACGACTGAAAGCCTGTGTAAGCTCTTTAGCCTACCTGGGACCTAATCAGTCCTGTGGGCTAGACAGAGCACTTCAGCTGCAAAGGCGTCCTGTAGGGGCAGGCCTGTGTGTCTGCCCTCAGCGGACAGTTCACAAGTACACTTGGTCCATCTGGGCGCGCTCATCCAAACAGTCTTCTCCGCCCAGCTCAAATTCCCGGCAAGGCCTTGGCCGATCCCGATAAATGGTGCAGCGCATACTGTTACGATCCAGCGCCGCACACCAGCCATCATCTAAACGTCGCATCACCCAGCCACCCCAGCGGTCCTGTTCCGTCAGATAAAAAGGGATGTTTGGTTCGTCGGTGAGTAGCACTTCCAGCCGGCAACAGCAGGCTGCACAAGAGGAGCAGGAGAGAGTGGTGTCGTCCTGGATATTTTGGAGCGGGATTTGATTGGGCATGGGGGGATTGTATACGG
>Ga0209075_1002335_pt1 | contig 16793 bp, 20 predicted proteins | sample Stecom2011_FD_187523 | JGI IMG/M metagenome (GOLD analysis project Ga0209075, IMG submission 187523) | Agricultural soil microbial communities from Utah to study Nitrogen management - Steer compost 2011 (SPAdes) (version 2) | ecosystem: Environmental > Terrestrial > Soil > Agricultural land...
TGTGACCGTAGTTTAACGTACCAGCACCACCTAAAAAGTCGACATACTCATTACCTTCGTTGTCATGCAAGGTAGCGTTCTGTGCTTTAGTAAAAGTTACTGGGAATGAACGACAGTAACCACGTACATTCGACTCAATCTTCTTGTAAATATCCATTATGTTACTCCTGATGTGCTTGGCTGAATGGGCCAATATCAATTAGAAATTCGCTATCGTGCTCGCCGCCTAAGTGTGTCTCTTTGTTAAACAGTTCTTTGCTGTTTAGAGGCGCGTTTAAGTCGCGTGCTAGGCGTCTAAATGTATTCCAAGACGCTTCGTTAGATTCTGTGATGGTTGTGTGTAAGTGCGTTATCTCGCCACCTTGTTGCTCGACCAATGCCTTAAGCATGCGGCTAGCTAAACCTTGTCCTCGCGCAACCTTGTCTACGGCTACTTGCCAAACAAACAAAGTGCTCGGTGTTTGAGGTAAACGATAGCCAGAAATAAAGCCGACGGGTTCACCGTTTTGCTCAGCTAAAATAGCGGTATCAGCAAAATGGAAGCATTGCAGTAAGTTGCAGTACATTGAGTTTGTGTCTAGAGGAGCACAGCGAGCGATTAGCGCGTGTACTTTAGAGCCGTCTGTAACTGTAGGCTTTCGGAGGGAGATAATGCTTTGATTTGTAAGTGTTTCTTTGTCTAAAATTTTCGTGTCAGATGTCATTTATAGTAAGAAGTACGCGTATCAAGAGGTTTCAAGCGATTTCTGCTTTAAATCCTAAGGTTACGTCTTCTTTAATTGCTTAGATAACTAAATACTTTAACAGCTGAGGAATATATTTACAACTCTAAATACCTTCTGCTACCCATAGGCGAGGACGAATATAGAGTGGTTTTATTAGTTAAAGTGTTAAGATTAGCAGTACGTTGTTCAGTGCTTTGTTTCGGTAAAATTAATTTATAGAGGACAGGTTATGAATCGTTATGAAGAGGTTTTAGTGTCGCTGCGCAGAATTATTCGTGCGACCGATTTGCATTCGCGCCAATTAAATAAAGTGGTTGGTTTAACTGCCCCTCAGCTTTTAATTTTACAGATATTACGCCAGGGTGAAGACTTAACCACAGGAGAGGTGGCTAAACGCGTGAGTCTATCGCAGGCCACAGTTACTACTATTGTTGACCGTCTTGAGAAGCGTAATTTTGTTCGACGAATTCGTGGTGAACAAGACAAACGCAAGGTGTTTTTGTATTTAACAGATGAGGGTGAATCAATATTAGTGGATGCGCCTAAGCCTTTGCAGGAAGACTTTATACGTCAATTTCAAGATCTGCACGACTGGGAACAAAGCATGATATTAAGTTCACTAGAACGCGTCGCTTATATGATGGATGCCATGCATATTGACGCATCGCCTGTATTAGATATTGGGCAGTTAGATAGATTAGCTACCGATCAAGATAAGCCAAATAATGATGTGTAGTGATTTTAGCTAGCGTCTTCATCGTTTTCGGTTAATTCCTTCTTGCGAATAAAACGCGCGGCAATAACGCCTAGCTCGAACAGTAGCCACATAGGAATAGCCAATATGGCTTGAGAGAACACATCGGGCGGGGTGACCAGCATACCCACAACAAAGCACCCAAGAAAAATATAAGGACGTTTTTCGGTGAGAGCTTCAACGGTAGTTACGCCGCTTAGGACGAGTAAGAAAGTGGCGATAGGGATCTCAAAAGCCACGCCGAAGGCAAAAAAGATAGTAAGAATAAAGTTTAAAATATTGCCAATGTCTGGCATATAAGCAATACCAGTAGGGCCTGCACCGCTGAAGAAAGCAAAGGCTAGCGGTAAAACAACAAAGTACGCAAAGGCAATGCCGGTATAAAATAGAACAATGCTAGACAGTAGTAATGGAATAGCGAACTTCTTCTCGTGCTGATAAAGTCCGGGGGAAATAAACGCCCAAACCTGATGCAGTAAATAGGGAACCGTTAACAGTACTGCGAGCACGAAGGTCAGTTTAAAGGGAACAAGGAACGGAGCAATAACTCCTGTGGCAATCATTTGCCCCGTGTCAGGCAATAAAACCGATAAAGGGCGAACAAGAATAAGATACAGATCGTTAGCAAAGTAAAATAAACAAACAAACACGACTAAAATCGCCAATACCGATCGTAATAAGCGATTGCGAAGCTCTATTAAATGAGAGATTAAAGGTTGTTGTTGGTCTTGGCTCATTTATCTTTGCTGTCAGTGAGTTCGGGGGTTGTTGATTGCTCTAGCTCGCTCTCAGGTTCTTTACGAGCCTCAAGCTCAATATCATCCATAAAGGTTGCATACGGATCCTTAAGCTTTTCTTTCAGCTCTTCAGTTCTCACTTGCCTTTCAAGTTCTTCTTGGATGTTACTGAAAGAGCGTTTGATTTTACCAATGGTTAACCCCACTGTGCGTGCAGCCTTAGGTAAACGCTCAGGACCAAGCACTAACAGTGAGATTACACTAATTAAGAGTAGCTCAGTAAAACCAATATCAAACATTACTGTTTTTCTTGCTCAGTCTTTTTTTGAGAGGTTGAGTCGGTGTCTGATGATTGATGATTTAAGGGTTTAGAATCATCGCCATCAACTTTACCGTCTTCATCCATGGCTTTTTTAAAGCTTTTTACAGCTCCGCCTAAGTCACCACCCATGTTGCGTAATTTTTTCGTGCCAAAAATCATTACAACAATAAGTAAAATGATTAAGAGTTGCCAAATACTGATGCCACCTAACATAGGGTTACCCTCGTAAAATTATTAATCTTGTGTGCGTGATGCTTTTTCTTCTAAGCCAGACATATTAAAGCGTCGTGCGAGCTCATCAATAACAGCTTCCGGGCGGACGCCTAACTTTGATAAAGCCACTAAGGAGTGGAACCATAAGTCGGCTGTTTCATAGATGACTTCACTGTTATCTTTGTTTAATTCGGCGTCTTTAGCAGCAATAATGGTTTCAACCGCCTCTTCGCCAACTTTCTCTAAAATTTTGTTGAGTCCCTTATGATACAAACTCGCCACGTAAGATGAGTCCGCGCTCGCACCTTTGCGTTCCTCTAAAATATCACCTAACTGACTTAATACATCACTCATAACTTAATAAATCTCTTTTGGGTCTTTTAAAACCGGATCTGTGCTAACCCATTCGCCGTCTTTCCATACACGATAAAAACAGCTTTCACGTCCTGTATGGCAAGCGATATTGCCAATTTGCTCTACCTGTAAGAGCAAAACGTCTGAGTCGCAGTCTATACGTACTTCATGTAATTTTTGGATGTGACCGGATTCTTCGCCTTTGCGCCACAGCTTTTTTCTGGAGCGTGAATAGTATATCGCACGTTGCTCTTTTAGGCTTAATGATAACGCTTCTTCGTTCATCCAAGCCATCATTAAAATTCGACCTGTTTTATGGTCTTGCGCTATGGCGGGAATCAAACCGTCGCTTGTCCATTTAATGTTGTTTAACCAGTCCATAATTACCTCTGAGTTAATTGCGCCAAACCAACAGCAGAATACCGGCAGCAATAACGCCTAGCCCGATGCTCTCGTGGATGCCTAGGAAGAAGGCTTGATGCCATAAAAAATAACCTGTAGCTGCTGTTATCAGAGCGCTTACTTGAGCGTGGCGCTGTTTACGCGACTTTTCAATTTCTTGGCGTAAGTCGTGTAGCTCTTTATGGATAAGCGCTTGGCTTTCATCTAGGTGGTTTAAACGGGTTAATGCACCGTGCATTAGATTTGGCATTTGTGGTGCTTTTTCAATCCAACTTGGTAATTGGCGCTTAAACTCTTTAAAGGCAGCCTTAGGACCAAAACGTTCTCGCAACCAACGTTCTAGGAATGGCTTGGCAGTTGTCCATAAATCCAGTTCAGGGTAAAGCTGGCGACCGAGCCCTTCAATATTGAGTAGCGTTTTTTGTAGCAGTACCAGCTGAGGCTGTACTTCCATATCGAAGCGTCTGGCGGTGGTAAACAGTTGAATTAGTACATGGCCAAACGAAATCTCTGCCAATGGCTTTTCAAAAATAGGCTCAAGCACTGAGCGAATGGCAGCCGCAAACTCATGCACTTTAGTGGTGGGTGGTACCCAACCGGAGTCAACATGAAGCTGCGCAACTTGGTAATAGTCTTGATTGAAAAACGCCATCATGTTCATGGCTAGGTAGTTTTGGTCATCTTTGGTCAACGAGCCAACGATGCCGCAATCAATAGCAATATATTTAGGATTTTCTGGGTGCTCGCGCGATACAAAAATATTGCCTGGGTGCATATCGGCATGAAAAAAGCTGTCACGAAATACTTGCGTAAAGAAGATTTCAACACCGCGCTCGGCTAACAGCTTGAAGTTGGTGTTCTGTGCTTTCAACGCGTCAATATCAGCGACGGGGATACCATAAATACGCTCGCTAACCATAACTTTGGTGCGTGTATATTCCCAATAGACTTCGGGCAAATAAATAGAATCTGAATTAGCGAAGTTCCGGCGAATCTGAGTGGTGTTAGAAGCTTCAATTTGAAGGTTTAGCTCACCATAAATAGTATTACGATAATCTTCGACCACCTCTAATGGGCGTAAACGACGTCCTTCGCTAGAGTACTTAACCAGTATGCGTGCCATGGTTTCGAGTAGTTGAAGATCGCGCTCAATGGTGCGTTCAATGCCAGGGCGTACAACTTTTACGACAACATTTTGGCCAGCTTCGCCTTGTGCGTTAAATAAACGAGCGGCATGCACTTGCGCAATGGACGCTGAGGCTAACGGCTTTTCTTCGAATTCATAGAAAAGCGTGTCAATCCTTTGTCCAAGCTGCTCTTCAATAAGTTTGATGGCTTGCTTACTAGGGAAAGGCGGGACGTTGTCTTGTAGATGTTTTAGCTCAAGAGCAATGTCTTCAGGCAGTAAGTCGGGACGGGTCGATAGAATCTGTCCAAACTTAATGAAGATAGGGCCAAGGGCTTCTAGCGCTAAACGTAAGCGTTCACCACGATTAAGTTTTGATGGTACGGGATTGAGTCGCCATGGCGCCAACCAAAAGAAAATACGTGCTAGCAAAGGCAGTTGGTGCAAGGGCATTAAGGCGTCTAGCCTATAGCGCGTAAAAACAAATAAAATCTTCCACAAGCGCTTAATGCTGTTCATGGAGTTATGCTTCCTTCTCGCTAGACTGTTTTTTCTGTAAATGTTCAATTCTGGCAGAAAGTCGATCGGTGGCTAATCTTAACTCGTCGACTTCATTGGCAAAGGTGCTGATTTGTTCAGCAGGCACGACCAGTGCTGATTCTGTTTCTAAGTAATCTTTTACGGCAGACCTTTGCGTATTGAGCGTAGATTTTCCCCAACGCAATAATGATCGAAAACCACTGCCAAGCTGATGTGCTAGCAAGTCACCGGTAAGAGGGCTGATGAGCGCCTCCCAGTCAATATCAAGCTGCTCAATAATGCCAGTGATTGCAATGGCAAATTCGCTATCACCAATAAGGTCTATGTCCGAGTTTATCAGGCGATTTGATTTGTTGGCGCTCAGGGCTAAAGCAATAAAATCGTTGATGCTGCCTTCTAAGCAGGCATCGTAAACCACTTCGTTAGATAAGCAAAAACTGACATTGCCATCCAGTATGCGTATGTAGAAAGCAACGGGCTCAGAAGACAGGGGGCTTAATATTCTTAAGCCCAATACTTTGCCTTGGTGACGACATAGCTTTTGCTGCGATGCAGGGTCAGCCGTTAATACTTGATTGATCGTGAGTTCAATGGGAAGTATTAAGCTTTGCTGAAGTTCTGCAGATAAGCGGTTTAGCATTAGGGTTTGATTCCGCGGTGTAAAGCAACCACACCCTGAGTTAAGTTGTTGTATGTCACACGAACAAGCCCTGCATCTTCCATCATTCCCTTAAGTGTTTCTTGATCAGGGTGCATACGGATGGATTCTGCTAAGTACTTATAGCTTTCAGCGTCATTAGCGACAATTTTACCCATCATCGGTAACGCAGCGAAAGAATATAGGTCATAGGCCTTGCTCATTAGTGGATTGGTTGGTTTAGAGAACTCCAATACCAGTAAGCGTCCGCCTGGCTTTAAACAGCGAGTCATAGAGCGTAAAGCAGCGTCTTTGTCTGTAACGTTACGTAGACCAAAAGCAATGGTGATAACATCAAAGCTATTATCGGCGAAAGGTAAGCACTCGGCGTTAGCTTGAACGTATTCAATATTATTAACGTAGCCCTGATCGGTTAAACGGTCACGACCAACGTTAAGCATGGATGAGTTAATATCGGCTAGCACTACCTTTCCTGTGCTGCCCACAATTTTTGAAAACTTACGAGTCAGGTCACCCGTACCACCGGCAAGGTCTAATACCTGGTTGCCAGGGCGAACGCCTGACATATCAATGGTAATGCGTTTCCATAAGCGGTGAATACCGAATGACATAAAGTCATTCATGATATCGTATTTGCTTGCTACTGAATGGAATACATTGGCTACTAAGGCTTGCTTCTCTTCTTCTGCAACAGTTTTGTAACCAAAGTGAGTGGTCTTTTCCCCAGACATAAGGGTTTCTCCATACGTAACGTGATTTATGAGTATAGTTTAACGAGGGAGACACAAATTGTCTTGTATAGAAACACGATAGATTAAAAAGCTTGATGAAAAGCAAGTCAGATGTGATTAAACTATCGACCGATACAGGGATATATCAAGGATGTAGTATGATAAAAATATGGAGCTTTCTATGTTTGGTGTTATTTGTTTCGCAGTCTGTCGCCGCCAGTGATCGGTTTCGCTTGGCCATACCTGATAGCGCTTACCCACCTTATGTAGTCAATTCACCGCAGCAAGGCCATTATCAAGGGGTTATGGTTGAGACGATTGAACCTGTCTTAGCTGATTTAAATGTTTCCCTAAAGATACAATCTGCGCCCATTAAGCGCTTCGATTTCCTATTAGAAAGTGGTGAGATAGACGCTTTGATAGACTTCCCTAATTGGGTTGATAACCCCGATCAAATGCTCTGGCTAGATTTAGGCTTGTGGGTGGAAGACCGCTTGTATTATGCCTTAAATGCGCCTAAGCCACCGCAAGATATACAGCAATTAGATAACGCCGAAATAATTACTCATATGGGATATAACTATCCAGAGTTTGAACGCTATTTTGCAGCTTCTAAAGCGGCACGTATCGATCAATATACAAATGCTGAAATGCTCAAAGCACTCTATGCGTCGCCACGTGGAAGTCGACGCTATATGATTATGGATAAAGCGGTTTTGCAGTGGCATTTAAATAACGCAGCGGCAGGGCAAGAAATCGAGTTAGAGTCGCTCTTTATTAGCTGCTCACCGCTTAAAATTCGACTAGCAAATACAGAAAAGATGCGACAGCTACAGCCTTTAATGCAAGAGAAAATAAAGCAGCAAAGAGACTTGAATAAGCCCAAGCATTGCCTGGCGGTAAGTCAATGGAATTAGGTGGCCGCCGCTTGTGCGACCACCTAGGTTATATTCGTTAAATTCCCTCATGCCCATGACACACTGCATCCAATGCTTCCTGTAAGGTTGCAGTGAATAACAGTTGCCCTTGAATAGGCTTCATGCCTGAGCGTGCCAGTGTTTTTAATGGCTGAAACTGCAGGTCGGCAATAACAATTTTCGTCTCATTTTTGGCTGAGGCATCAATGAATTTGTTAAGAGCCGCTAAGCCACCGGCATCCAGTAACGATACCGAGTCCATATATAAGACAATGCCTTTATGTTGATTGCTCAGTGCTGCAAGCTCCGAAAAAATACGATCGGCTGCGGCAAAGAATAAGGCGCCTTGAATCTTATATACAGCCCAACCTTCGGGGAGGGCATCAGGAATGAGCTTAGGATGATCACTAATATCGCTCACTTTCGTCAGTTCTGAAATTTCTTTCATAAACAATAGCGCAGCTAATACCACACCTACCGCAATGGCGATCACCATATCAAAGAAGACTGTTAAACTGAGGCAGGTGAGCAACACAATGGTGTCACTGATTGGGGCCGTTTTAATGAAGTTTCTTACGTTTTTAGCATCACCAATATTCCATGCCACAACTAACAAAATGGCCGCCATAGATGCCATAGGCAAGTAAGCCAGCCAAGAAGCGAGTATTAGTAGGCCTGCAAGCACGACTAAACTATGGATAATGGCTGCAAAAGGTGTTTGTGCACCAGCGCGTAAGTTAGCCCCAGAGCGAGCAATGGCAGCCGTTGCAGTAATGCCGCCGAAGAAAGGAACGACTATATTGCCTAGGCCTTGACCAAGTAATTCACTGTTAGCGCTGTGACGTGTGCCTGTCATATTGTCGAGTACAACAGCACACAATAAAGACTCAATTGCTCCAAGCATGGCAATTGAAAAGGCAGCCGGTAGTAGGTTCTCTAACAAACTCCAACTAAAGCCAATAGGGTTGCCATCAGCACTGGGTTGCAACCAAGGCCAGACAAATTGAGGCAGGTAAGGCGGTATGCCAGCGCCTGTAGAGCCATCAGGCAATAAGTAGCTAAAGCGATTACCAATGGTATCCACCGAATGGCCTTGAGAACTAAACAGCCAAGCAACGCCAACACCAATTAAAAGGGCGGGAATGTGTGGCGGAAAGCGACTAATCTTCTTCCAAAAAACGAGCGTTAAGAGCGTTGCTATGCCTACTAAAAAATTAGTCCAGTCCAAGCCGGGTACCCCAATAACAATTTGCTGTACTTTGCCCACGTATGACTCAGGGTAAGAAATGGCTAAACCAAAGAAGTCTTTAAGTTGAAGTGTGGCGATGACAATGGCGATACCGGACGTAAATCCAAAAGTGACGGACTGAGGAATATACTCAATCAATCGCCCTAGGCGTGCAAACGCTAGGATTAATAGAATCACCCCCGACATGAAGGTAGCTAGTAATAAACCACCTAAGCCAAATTTTTCAGCCACAGGGTAAAGGATAACTACGAAAGCGGCCGTTGGTCCTGAGACACTGTAACGCGATCCACCAGTAAGAGCGATAATAAAGCCAGCAATAATGGCTGTGTACAGACCGTATTGAGGCGCTACGCCACTAGCGATAGCTAGGGCCATAGATAAAGGGATGGCAATAATACCGACAGTAATACCGGCACTTAGATCACCAGCAAAGCGCTGCCAAGAGTAGGCCTTTTCAGTCAGAGATTCTCTGACAGCATGACCGATACGTAACGAAAATAATTGTGAACGAGACATGTGATTACCAATACATACTAATAAATAAATACTATTAAGTAAGAGCGGTTGGGAATCGGTTAGTGATTTATATAGTCAGGAATGACTTTAGGGTTATCAATCTGCACTCTTTTATGGCGAGATAACTCACCACTAATAAGAGATACGGCCCTTTTACTAACTGCAAATTCCTTTGCTAAAAACCTAATAAGTTCGGTGTTGGCTTTGCCTTCTACTGGTGGTGCTTTAATGCGAATCTTTAATGCTTCACCATGCAAGCCAACGACTTCAGATTTCGATGCTTTCGGTTGTAAGTGGCAGGTGAGAATTAAGTTATCCCCTTGCCACCGAAAAAACGTGCTCACAGCCCAAAAAACAATCCACGGGGAACACCTAAGGAGGCAGCTATAGGTGTTACCACGAGAATTTCTGACATTCTAATGGCTAAAAATAAAACAATAGGGGAAAGATCAATACCGCCTAAGTCAGGCATTATTCTGCGAATAGGACGGATAGCTGGTTCAAGTATTTGATTAACAAGAATAAGTGCAGGGTTGTACGAGTTAGGTGCAATCCAAGAGGCTATCACGATAATAATTAATCCCCAGAAATAAATGTTTAGCAATAACGACAGTAAACCGACAGGTGCCCAAAGAAAGAAGTTCGCCCAAGGCATGATCGGTTGTGATGACACTAAGAAAATCAAAGCAATAATAACAACCTGTATGATATAGGCTAACAATAAAGAGGCTATATCAATGCCACCATAGCCAGGAATAAAGCGACGTAAGGGAACAAGAATAGGACTGGTCGCTTTTACCACAAATTGTGAAATAGGGTTGTAAAAATCGGCACGTACTAGTTGTAGCAAGAAGCGTAGCACTACGACTAATAGTACTAAGCTGCCTAGACTATTAATTAGTAACATACCGGCACTTGATAGTTGGGACATAAGCTCTCCGCGCTTAATTTATAACTGCGTATTAAAAAAGGATCTTACTCTTAGTTGGCAAAATCTTCACTGAGTTCTTCGGCGCGGGTTTGTGCGGCCTTTAGTGCGTTTTCTACCATTTCTCTAAAGCCTGCCTTCTCAAATGATAGAATGGCTTGCTCTGTGGTGCCACCGGGGGAGGTTACTCGTTTGCGCAACTCGGCAGGCTCTACATCAGAGTTTAATGCTAACTGGCTAGCGCCTGCGGCGGTTTGTAGTGTGAGAAGCTTTGAAGCTTCAGGGCTAAGCCCCATTTTTTGGCCGGCCTCTATCATGGCTTCAATAAGAAGGAAGAAATAGGCGGGGCCGCTTCCTGAAACCGCAGTGACAGCGTCAATCTCGGATTCCTCTTTTAGCCATGCGGTGGTGCCGACGGCTCTTAATAAGGCATCTGTTTTTTGGCGCTGTTCAATACTGACTTCATCGGTAGCATACAAGCCGGTCGCACCTTGGCTGATTAAAGCAGGAGTGTTAGGCATGCAGCGAACAATAGTGCTGCAGCCACTCCATTGTCTGAGACTGCTTGTGGTGATACCAGCGGCAATAGACACTATCAGGCTATTTTGTTGCTTAAGGGTGCTGGCTAAAGGTGACAGGACAGACTTCATTACCTGAGGTTTTACGGCCAGCACCACAATGTCGGCGTTTGTTATGGCGGCGCTGCCATCTGCATGAGTGGTTACCTTGAACGTCTTTTCTAGATGCTGACACTGCTCTTCGTTCGGATCTGCGACATGAATAAGCTGAGGGTTGATGTCCCCCTGTCTTATGAGTCCGCCGATAATGCTGGTGGCCATGTTTCCCCCGCCGATAAAAGCAATTTGAGTCATTGTTGTATAAATCCTGTAAATTCTATAAAAATTAAGACAGTTTGCGCCTTGATTGTTAATCCTACAATATCAGATTTGAATGCAGAATAATAAAAGACTATAAATTGACTAGGCGCAGTTAGCTGCGCTATCGCAGTGTTGAGATTAGTGCCATACTTGTGTTCAATATGATAACGAAATTTAGCATGCGCTGGCTTGATGTAAGTCTAATCGTTAAGCGTTAATGCTGACCATAATAAGAAGATGGCTCGCGCATAAGAGCGCCTCGCGCGGGTATTTATAGAGACATTTGGAGAGACTATGGATATTACTGAATTATTGGCGTTTAGTGCTAAGCAAGGTGCGTCCGACTTGCACTTATCAGCCGGTCTGCCACCTATGATTCGTGTGGATGGTGATATCCGTCGAATTAATCTACCCGCCCTTGATCATAAAGAAGTACACCGTCTCGTGTACGATATTATGAACGACAAACAGCGCAAAGATTTTGAAGAGTTTTTAGAGACCGACTTCTCGTTTGAAGTGCCAGGTGTTGCACGCTTCCGTGTAAACGCATTTAACCATAACCGTGGTGCAGGCGGTGTATTCCGTACCATTCCATCCACCGTTTTAACTATGGATCAACTCGGCTTAGGTCAGGTGTTTAGAGATTTATCTGATTTGCATCGTGGGATAGTGCTGGTAACAGGGCCAACCGGTTCGGGTAAGTCGACGACTTTAGCAGCGATGGTCGACTACATTAATGAGAATAAATACAACCATATTCTAACCGTCGAAGACCCTATTGAATTCGTCCATGAGTCAAAAAAATCGCTAATTAACCAGCGAGAAGTGCACAGAGACACATTAGGCTTTAACGAAGCCTTGCGTTCAGCGCTGCGTGAAGACCCTGACGTTATTCTAGTGGGTGAGTTGCGTGACTTAGAAACGATTCGATTGGCGTTAACTGCTGCCGAAACCGGTCACTTAGTGTTTGGTACGCTGCACACTAGCTCAGCAGCAAAAACCATTGACCGTATTGTTGACGTATTCCCTGCAGAAGAGAAATCGATGGTGCGCTCGATGCTTTCGGAGTCTCTACAAGGGGTTATTTCACAAACCCTTCTGAAAAAGCGTGGCGGTGGCCGAGTAGCGGCGCATGAAATCATGGTCGGGACGCCAGCCATTCGTAACCTAATTCGTGAAGATAAAATTGCTCAGATGTACTCAGCCATTCAGACGGGTTCTGCCTATGGCATGCAGACGCTTGACCAAAGTTTGTCTAACTTGTTGAAGAAAGGCGTTATTACCCGTGAGTTAGCGCGTGAGCAAGCCAAAATTCCTGAAAACTTTTAAGGTGATTTAATATGTCTATGGAAAAGTTTTTACGGTTGATGGTGGAAAAAAGCGGTTCTGACCTGTTTATTACGGCGGGTGTGCCACCTTCAATGAAAGTGCATGGCAAAATTTTTCCGCTTAACAAAAATCCGTTGTCGCCTGAGCAAGTGCGAGAGATTGTTTATGGATTGATGAACAGTAAGCAGCAGCAAGAGTTTGAGGAAACAAAAGAGCTTAACTTTGCAATTAACGCCACTGGGATAGGTCGTTTCCGTGCCAGTGCGTTTTTTCAGCGAAATGTGTGCGGCTTAGTGCTGCGTCGTATTGAGACGAATATTCCTACCACTGACCAGTTAGGCTTGCCAGACATTATTAAAGAAATTTCTTTAACGAAGCGTGGTTTGATTTTGTTCGTGGGTGCGACAGGGGCGGGTAAATCAACCTCGCTTGCGTCTATGATTAACCACCGCAACAAGAACAGTCATGGTCATATTCTAAGCATTGAAGACCCCATTGAGTTTGTGCATAGACACCAAGGCTGTATTGTTACACAGCGTGAAGTAGGTATCGACACCGAAAGTTTTGATACAGCGCTTAAAAACTGCTTACGACAAGCACCAGACGTCATCATGATTGGTGAGGTGCGTAGTGCTGATACTATGGAGCACGCAATCACCTTCGCTGAAACGGGGCACTTATGCCTAGCCACCTTGCACGCAAACAACGCGAACCAAGCCTTAGATAGGGTTATTCATTTCTTTCCACCAGAACGACACAGTCAGATCTGGATGGACTTGTCGCTTAACTTGAAAGCCATTGTTGCGCAGCAGTTAGTGCCGACGCCAGATGGTCGTTCACGTCGTGCGGTTGTTGAAGTGTTGCTGAATACGCCCTTAGTGGCCGATTTGATTCGTAAGGGTGAAGTGCATGAGCTGAAACCTTTAATGATCAAGTCTAATGAGCTCGGTATGCAGACCTTTGACCAGGCGTTATATGCACTGTATGACCAAGGTGAGATCACTTATGAAGATGCTCTCTCTCACGCAGACTCGCCAAACGATCTACGACTAATGATTAAGCTTGGTTCTGATTCAGATGCAGACCAACTTGACGACGCAACCCGTGATCTAAGGTTGCAAGAATAGTAAGGCGTAATGACTTAATGCATGTTGCGAAGGCTAAACCGAAAACAGTGTTTAGCCTTCGTGGTTATTGGTGTTGACTAAGCACTGGTTAAGTATTATCCTTCCGCCCCCTTTTATTGCGTCAGATTCCCTGATGCTTTTGTTAGTAATAATTGGAGTTGCTTAATGGCTACAATCAACCAATTGGTTAGACAGCCTCGTAAGCGCAAAGTGGCTAAGAACGACGTACCTGCTCTGCAGGCATGTCCTCAGCGTCGTGGTGTATGTACTCGCGTATATACAACTACACCTAAAAAGCCTAACTCAGCATTACGTAAAGTATGCCGTGTGCGTTTAACGAATGGCTATGAAGTAAGTTCTTACATCGGTGGTGAAGGCCACAACTTGCAAGAACACAGTGTGGTACTAATTCGTGGTGGTCGTGTTAAAGACTTACCTGGTGTTCGTTACCATACAGTTCGTGGTGCTCTAGATACATCTGGCGTTGCGAATCGTAGACAGGGCCGTTCTAAGTACGGTGCTAAGCGTCCTAAGTAATTAGAGACATTAAGATAAGAGTAAGGCTGAACTGTTTGTTATGCAGATGTTCAGACTGACCTGAAGACCAAAGAGGGCTTATCATGCCAAGAAGACGCGTCGCTGCAAAGCGCGAGATATTGCCAGATCCAAAGTTTGGAAGTGTTACACTGGCTAAGTTCATGAACCATGTAATGGTGAGTGGTAAAAAATCTGTTGCTGAACGTATCGTTTATGGAGCTTTAGACTCTATGACCGAAAAGAAAGGTGGCAGTGCAATCGAATTATTCGAGCAAGCATTAGAAGCAATTCAACCAATGGTTGAGGTTAAGTCACGCCGCGTTGGTGGTGCAACTTACCAAGTACCTGTTGAAGTTCGTCCTAGCCGTCGTCAAGCATTAGCTATGCGTTGGTTAGTAGATGCGGCTCGTAAGCGTGGTGAAAAATCCATGGCACAGCGTCTAGGGAACGAAATGCTAGATGCGTGTGAAGGTAAAGGCGCAGCGGTTAGAAAACGTGAAGACGTTCACCGTATGGCTGAAGCGAACCGTGCGTTCTCTCACTACCGCTTTTAATTAGAAAGACAGAGGAAGCTAAAGTGTCACGTACAACCCCCATTGAGAATTACCGTAATATAGGAATTGCAGCGCACGTGGATGCGGGTAAAACCACCACGTCCGAGCGTATTCTTTTCTATACGGGTAAGTCCCACAAAATGGGTGAAGTTCATGATGGTGCGGCGACCATGGACTGGATGGAGCAGGAGCAAGAGCGTGGTATTACGATTACATCGGCTGCGACCACTTGCTTCTGGTCAGGAATGTCCAAACAATACCCCCAGCACCGCATTAATGTTATTGATACTCCAGGGCACGTAGACTTTACCATTGAAGTAGAGCGTTCATTGCGTGTTCTTGATGGTGCTGTGGTGGTGCTTTGTGGTTCATCAGGTGTGCAACCACAGACTGAAACTGTATGGCGACAAGCGAATAAGTACGAAGTACCAAGAATTGTTTTTGTAAACAAGATGGACCGTACCGGTGCCGACTTCTTTAAAGTGGTAGGTCAACTAGAAAAACGCTTGCAAGCAACAGCAGTCCCTATTCAAATCAATATTGGCACTGAAGATGAATTCAGAGGCCAAGTTGATCTAGTGCGAATGAAATCGCTTATATGGAATGAGGCCGATCAAGGGGCAACCTTTGAAGAGGAAGATGTTCCAGCTGACTTATTAGAACTAGCTAATGAGTGGCGTGAAAAGATGATTGAGGCCGTGGCAGAAGCCAATGATGACCTCATGAATAAATACCTAGAAGGTGAAGAGTTAACTGAAGAAGAAATCAAGCAAGGTCTGCGTCAGTTAACGCTCGCAAATAAAATTGTACCAGTGTGCTGTGGAACTGCATTTAAAAACAAAGGCGTTCCAGCGTTGTTAGATGCGGTGATTGATTACCTTCCTTCACCAGTTGAAGTTAAGGCGATTGAAGGGCATTTAGAAGATGGTAAAGAAACGCCTGCGATTCGTAAATCGAGCGACGATGAGCCATTAGCTGCACTTGCGTTTAAAGTGGCAGTAGATCCCTTCGTAGGTACGCTAACCTTCGTGCGTGTATATTCTGGCGTATTAAGCTCAGGTGATGCTGTACTGAATCCTGTGAAAGGAAAGCGTGAGCGTGTTGGTCGAATGTTACAAATGCACGCGAACGATCGTGAAGAAGTAAAAGAAGTTCGTGCAGGTGATATTGTCGCTTTGGTTGGTATGAAAGATGTAACCACAGGCGACACTTTGTGCGACCAAAAGAATCCAATTACACTTGAGCGAATGGATTTCCCAGATCCTGTAATTTCAGTGGCAGTTGAGCCTAAATCACAGGCCGACCAAGAGAAAATGGGTATTGCGCTATCGCGATTAGCACAAGAAGATCCATCGTTTAAAGTAGAAACCGATGAGGAAACCGGACAGACCATTATTTCAGGTATGGGTGAGTTACACTTAGAGGTACTGGTAGACCGCATGCGTCGTGAGTTCAAAGTTGATGCGAACGTTGGTAAGCCACAAGTGGCCTATCGTGAAAAAATTACCAGTAAAGTTAAGATTAATAACAAATTTGTTAAGCAGTCTGGTGGTCGCGGCCAGTATGCACATGTTGTAATTAACTTTGAGCCTTCAGACAGTGAAGGGTTAGAGTTTGTTAGTGAAATCGTTGGTGGTGTTGTACCAAAAGAATACATTCCATCTGTTAAGACAGGTATTGAAGAGCAGATGAAAAACGGTGTTCTTGCCGGTTATCCGTTGCTAGGCTTAAAAGCCACGTTAGTAGATGGATCATACCACGAGGTTGATTCTAACGAGATGGCGTTTAAAATTGCGGCTGCTCAGGCCACAAGAATGTTGTCTAAAGAAGGAAATGCGGTACTGCTTGAACCTACAATGAAGGTTGAAGTAACTACCCCAGAAGAATACATGGGAGATGTGGTAGGGGACCTAAACCGTCGACGCGGTTTAATTTCAGGTATGGAAGATGGCTTGTCAGGTAAGTTAATTAATGCAAGCGTACCATTAGCTGAGATGTTTGGTTATGCCACGGATTTGCGTTCCGCTTCCCAGGGGCGAGCAACTTATTCCATGGAATTTGAGAAATACGCGGAAGCACCTCCAAGTGTAACCGATGGTATTGTCAATCGAGCTTAATTTTAAAAAACTAAACGAGGTGTATCATGGCTAAGGAAACATTCGAACGTTCCAAACCCCATATTAACGTAGGTACTAT
>Ga0209075_1002336_pt1 | contig 16788 bp, 14 predicted proteins | sample Stecom2011_FD_187523 | JGI IMG/M metagenome (GOLD analysis project Ga0209075, IMG submission 187523) | Agricultural soil microbial communities from Utah to study Nitrogen management - Steer compost 2011 (SPAdes) (version 2) | ecosystem: Environmental > Terrestrial > Soil > Agricultural land...
TTTTTTGCGGTTGATGAGGCGATTGAGCAGAGAAGATTTACCTACATTAGAGCGGCCTACAAAGGCAAACTCGGGTAAACCTGGCTCTGGTAACTGAGACTTCAGACCCACGCAATGGGCAAATGTAACATTATTGACCTTCATCTTGGATAACCACCCGGCTCAACACCGAATCCACTTCCTCAACCCAGACAAGCTTTAGCCTGCGTCGGATGTTGGTTGGAATATCTTCGCTGTCTTTCTCATTTTCCCGGGGCAAAATAACCGTTTTGATGCCGTTGCGATGAGCAGCTAAGACCTTTTCTTTTATCCCCCCCACCGGCAAAACCCGGCCCTGGAGAGTTATTTCTCCCGTCATGGAGATATCCCGGCGCAGCTTTTTTCCGCTGATGGCAGAATACAAGGCGCTGGCAATGGTAATCCCCGCCGATGGACCATCCTTGGGAATAGCACCCTCGGGAACATGAATGTGGATATCATGGTTTTGGAAATAGTCTTCTTTGATACCCAAATTAACGCTACGAGAACGGACAAAACTCAGGGCGGTCTTGGCTGATTCCTTCATGACTTCCCCTAATTTTCCCGTCAAAATTAGCTGCCCCTTTCCGGGCATGATGGTGGCTTCTACATTCAGCACTTCACCGCCCACCTGGGTCCAGGCCATGCCCATGGCAATGCCCACGGCAGGCTGTAGTTCATGTTCCCTCTGCTTGTAGCGGGGCACCCCTAAGTACTGATGCAAATTCTGAACAGTAATGCGAATGAGGCCCTGACGTCCTTCCACCACTTCCCGGGCCACCTTTCGGCACACCCGAGCCAAGTTGCGCTCTAATCCCCTGACACCAGCTTCCCGAGTGTATTCCCGGATAACCTTGCTAATGGCATGCTGGGAGAACTTCAGTTGCTCTTTGCTGAGCCCATGTTCTTTGAGGAGCTTTGGCACCACATGACGACGAACAATCTCGATTTTTTCTTCTTCGGTATAGCCGGAAATGTAGATGATTTCCATTCTGTCCTGTAAGGGCTGCGGAATGGGATGTTGGGCATTGGCAGTGGTAATAAATAAAACCTTGGATAGATCGAAGGGTACTTCGATATAGTGGTCGCTAAAAGTAACATTCTGTTCTGGGTCCAAGACCTCTAACAGGGCCGCCGAAGGATCGCCCCGGAAGTCGGTACTCATCTTGTCAATCTCATCCATGAGGAATACCGGGTTAGCAGTCCCGGTCTGGCGCATGCCCTGGATGATTCGACCCGGCATTGCCCCCACATAGGTACGGCGGTGACCGCGAATCTCGGCTTCATCCCTGACGCCACCCAGAGAAATGCGCACGAATTCCCGCTGCAACGAACGAGCAACGGACTTTGCCAAAGAAGTCTTGCCCACCCCCGGGGGGCCAATCAGGCAGATGATGGGACTGCGCAAGGATTTGGCCAGTTTGCGCACCGCCAAGAACTCCAATATTCTCTGCTTGACTTTGTCCAAGGCGTAATGATCCTGGTTTAAGATATTTTCTGCCTTTTTCAGATCCAGGCGGTCGCGGCTGTACTTGCCCCAGGGCAGGGCCAGCACCCAGTCCAGATAATTACGCAACACAACATTTTCCGGGCTGGCCGGTGGGGTTCGCTCCAGGCGATTGATTTCCTTTTCGATTTTTTCCCTTACATCATCGGAAATCTTGATTTGAGCTAATTTTTCCCGGAAGGCCTCCACATCGTCGCTGGCACCATCACCGTCACCCAATTCTTTTTGAATGGCCTTGATCTGCTCCCGTAGATAGTACTCCCGTTGGTTCTTCTCCATCTGTTTGCGAACCCGGGCTCCCAGCTTCTTCTCCATCTCTAACATTTCATTCTCTTTGGTCAGTATCTCTGTTAGGCGCTCTAGGCGCAGGGAAGCGCTGGATGCCTCCAGGATTTGTTGCTTTTGGTCAACCTTTAAGGTCAGATGCGAGGTCACCAAATCAGCGAGCCGCCCTGGCTCTTCGATCTCAGACACCGACACCAGCGTATCGGCAGGAATTTTTTTACTCATTTTTATGTAGCGCTCAAATTGATGTAATAGCGCGCGCATGTATGCCTCGGTTTCAGGGGTTTGGGTCTCATCTTCTTCCAGCACTTCGGCTTCCACCAAGAAAAAGGGTTCCCTGTCAACAAAGTTGGCAACCTTGGCTCTGTGAATACCTTCCACCAGTACCCGTACGGTTCCTCCAGGAAGCTTGAGAACCTGCTTGATGCTGGCCACCGTGCCCACAGAAAACATATCATCGGGCTGGGGATCGTCGAGATTGGCCTGACGCTGGCTGACCAAGAGAATTTCATTGTCGTCCACCATGGCCTTTTCCAAAGCGGACACAGACTTCTCTCGGCCCACATCCAAATGTATTATCATATTGGGGAAAACTAGTATACCCCGCAAAGCCAGCAAAGGTATAACCTTAGTATTAGTATTACTCATTGGTCCACCTCCATAATAAATCTTAACCTAATATTGGCAGAGAAACAAGTCATCCAGCACCTTGGGCTGTAACGGCTGCCAAACCCGTTTTATCACCGTACACCGGCGGTTTTGCTACGAGGGCCTTCTCTAGTATTTCATCCAAGGTATCCACCGGCACTATTTCGATTCCAGCATCTTGCCGAAACAAATTCAGGTAATTTTCCCGGGGAATAAACACCCGCTTTACTCCAGCCTGACGAGCGGCTTCCACCTTGGGAACTATCCCCCCCACGGGCTTCACCTTGCCTAGGATGGAAACTTCACCGGTCATGGCACAGGAATTGTCAACATATTTGTTGGTCACAGCGGAATAGATGGCCACTGCCATGGAAACGCCGGCAGAAGGACCGTCAATGGGTGCTCCGCCGAGAAAATTTACATGAATATCATAGTCACAGGGCTCAGCTTCCAAACGCTTTTGTAGTGCAGTGAGGACATTCTCCATGGAAGAGCGAGCCATACTCTTTCGCTTCATGGTCCGGCCCTTTCCGCCTCCCAATTCTTCTTCGTCGATAACCCCGGTCACGGTAAGCTTACCGGCCTTGGCTCCGACATAAACAGCGCTGGCCTCGATTTCCAGAAGTTTGCCCATATTGGGGCCCATCACTGCCATACCCGTCACCGTACCAATCTGCGGAGCAGGCGGCAAGGCCACCTGGGGCCGAGGCTGGATTTGACTGCTGTTGACAACCCATTCCACATCGGCAGCGGTAATTTCTGTTCGACCGTCATTTATCGCCAGCCCAGCAGCCACCTGAACAATATTCACAGCTTCGCGACCGTTGCTGGCGTAGGTGGATAGAACATTGGTGGCCGCCTCCTCCATGGGCATCCCGATTTTCTTTGTGGCATTCTCGGCAATCAAAGCAACTTCTTGAGGTAACAAGCTGCGAAAATATATCTCCACACAGCGAGAACGAATAGCTGGTGGAATCTCTTCAGGACGGCGAGTAGTGGCGCCAATCAGGCGAAAATCCGCCGGCAATCCCTTGGTAAAAATATCGTGGATATGCTTGGGGATATTTTCATCCTCGGAGCTATAGTAGGCACTCTCTAAGAAGACTTTGCGATCCTCCAGAACTTTGAGCAATTTGTTCATCTGGATAGGATGCAACTCGCCGATTTCATCGATGAAGAGCACCCCGCCATGGGCCTTGGTTACCGCCCCAGGTTTGGGTTGCGGGATGCCTGCCACACCCATGGCACCAGCGCCCTGATAGATAGGATCGTGGACAGAACCGATTAAGGGGTCGGCGATACCCCTTTCATCAAATCGGGCGGTGGTGGCATCCAACTCGATAAATTTTGCCGATACCGCAAAGGGAGATCGCGGGTTGGCCTTGGCCTCCTCAAGAACCACCCTGGCTGCCGCAGTCTTGCCCACACCCGGGGGACCATATATGATTATGTGTTGAGGATTGGCACCACATAATGCAGAACGCAGCGCTCGTAACCCATCCTTCTGTCCCACAATCTCGGAAAAATTCTGCGGCCTGGTCTTTTCAGACAGGGGTTCCGTCAGATATATCTCCCTCATCTTCTCCAACTTCTCCAATTCCCGCTTGGACTCCCGATCCACAGCAGACTTATTGGACTGTTGCCCTCGGAGAAGATTGAAGAAATACAAGCCTATGATAATAGCAAAAAACACCTGGATAATGGTGAATACACCCATGAGTTCGCCCATATGTATGCCCCCTTAAGAAATTGTCCGTTTTAGTATTGGCAAGGGGCATTCAAACTATCCAATGAATAGCAAAAGACGGGGGATACCCGTCTAGGCTGTTACATTTTTCTTTTTGCCTCGTTGATTTTTAGAAACAAAGAGGGGTTCCTCACCATCACTGACAACCTCCTGGGTGATGACGCATTTTTCGATATCATCCCGGGATGGAATATCGTACATGATGTCCAGCATGATGTTTTCTATGATGGAACGCAGGCCTCGGGCACCTGTGTCTCTGTCGATGGCCTCTTTGGCAATCAACTCCAGGGCCTCAGGTTTAAATTCCAAAGCCACATTGTCCAGGGCAAACATTTTCTTGAATTGTTTGACTAGAGCATTGCGGGGTTCTGTGAGAATCCGGACCAGGGATTTTTTATCCAAGGCGTTGAGACTGGTTACCACCGGCACACGGCCGACAAATTCGGGAATCAAGCCAAATTTGACTAGGTCGGTGGGCTGAATATGCTTGAGGGTCTCACCTATATTGGTCTCGTGGCGCTGATGAATCTCGGCACCAAAGCCCATGGTCTTGTTGCCAATTCGATTCTGTATGATTTTGTCGATGCCGTCAAAGGCACCCCCACAAATAAAGAGAATATTTGTGGTATCAATCTGAATGAATTCCTGGTGGGGATGCTTGCGACCGCCCTGGGGAGGAACGCTGGCCACAGTCCCCTCAAGAATTTTGAGCAAAGCTTGCTGTACGCCTTCGCCGGAAACATCCCGGGTAATGGATGGGTTCTCGGATTTACGGGCAATCTTATCAATCTCATCGATATAGATGATACCCTTTTCAGCCTTCTCCACATCGTAATCAGCCGCTTGAATAAGTTTGAGCAAGATATTCTCCACATCTTCGCCCACATAGCCAGCTTCCGTCAAGGAAGTGGCGTCGGCAATGGCAAAGGGCACATTCAAAATGCGGGCCAAGGTCTGGGCCAACAAAGTCTTGCCCACACCGGTGGGTCCCAAAAGCAGAATATTGCTTTTATGCAGTTCCACTTCATCGCTGGACTCAACCTTAATCCGCTTGTAATGATTGTACACCGCCACCGCCAGGGATCGTTTGGCGCGATCTTGGCCAATTACATACTGGTCAAGTATCTCGTTAATTTCTTTGGGCTTGGGCATATCCTCTAAATTGAGGTCGGTAGTCTCGTTGAATTCTTCGTCTATAATTTCGGTGCATAGTTCAATGCATTCGTCACAAATATAGACCCCCGGACCGGCAACCAGCTTCCGCACCTGTTCCTGAGGTTTGCCACAAAATGAACACTTCAGGTGCCCCTTATCTTCACTATACTTCATAGTTTCACCCCACTATTTGCCAGTCTTGTTTCGCTCCATAATGGCGTCTACGATGCCATACTCCTTGGCCTCATCGGCATCCATAAACTTATCCCGTTCGACATCGGTCTCTACCTTTTCCAGGGGTTGGCCGGTGCGCTCAGCGAGGATGTTGTTGAGGCGCTTCTTGACCCGCAGCAGTCGTTCAACCTGGATGTGCATGTCAGTGGCTTGCCCCTGGGCGCCAGCAGAAGGTTGATGAATCATAATCTCGCTATTGGGCAAGCAAAAGCGCTTGCCCTTGGTGCCTGCGGCCAGAAGGAATGCTCCCATACTGGCTGCCAAGCCAACACAAATGGTTGTGACATCTGGCCGGATGTACTGGATGGTATCATAGATTGCCATACCCGCAGTAACCGAACCACCGGGACTGTTTATATAGAGAAAGATATCCTTATCGGGATCCTCAGCCTCTAAAAACAGCAATTGGGCAATGATTAAATTGGCCACATTGTCATCAACAGCACTGCCTAAAAAGATAATGCGGTCCTTGAGCAGCCGTGAATAGATATCATAGGACCGTTCACCGCGATTGGTTTGCTCCACCACCATGGGTACCAATGGCATGTTATTTCCCCTTTCTACGAAATATATTATTCTTCCTTGCAGTTGGCTTTAGCCAAGAAATCAATTACCTTTCTGTGCAAAACTACCTGTTCAATACCGGCAATCTGACCACCAGCAGCCAGCGCTTTGCGCAGGCCATCGGCTTCCTGGTTATATGCCTTGGCCAACTGGGCAATTTCTTCGTCCAACTCGGATTCTTCCACATTGATATTCTCGGTGGAAGCCACCGCTTCCAGCAACAATTCCGTTTTGACATTCTTCTCTGCCTCGGGACGCATTTCCTCTTTGATATCGTCCAATTTCTTATTGGTATAGTTGAGATAATCGTCCAATTTTAAGCCTTGCTGGGCAAAGCGATTCTCCATTTGCCTGAGCATGCTGTCAACTTCATTGTCAATCATTGCATCGGGAATGTCAACCGAGGCATTTTCTCGGGCAGCAGACAAGACCTCTTCTCGCAATTTGCCTTCGGCCTCATTTTTAGCCCTGTCCTCCAGTCTTTCCCTAAGAAAATCTTTTAATTCAGCCAAAGTTTCGTGGTCACCCACATCCTTAGCAAATTCATCATCCAGAGCGGGCAATTCGTTGCGCTTTATTTCCTTGACGTCCACTTCAAATTCCACTTCTTTACCGGCCAGCTCTTCACTATGATATTCATCAGGCATGGCAAGTTTGACATTCACCTTGTCCCCAATTTTGGCCCCGATCAACTGATCTTCAAAACCGGGCACGAAGGAACCAGAACCCAAAGTTAGGGGGTAGTCGCTACCCTGACCACCTTCGAACTCTTCTCCATCCAGGCGCCCGACAAAATCGATTACCACTTGATCGCCCTGCTCAGCAGAACCAGCCTCCAAAGCAACTAACTTGCCCTTGCTGTTACGCAAACCGTCCAATTCCTTTTCCACATCTTCATCGGTGACTTGGACCTTTTCTTTTTCAAAATTCATGTCTTTATACTGACCCAACTCCAGTTGGGGCTTTACCGTAACGGTGGCTGTATAGATAAAGGGCTGTTGGCTGTCAATCTGTTCCACCTCAACCTCTGGCTGATCCACAGGCTCCAGTTCCTGCTCTTGAATGGCCTGGGGATAAGACTCCTGCAAAAGAATATTGGCTGCGTCTTCATAGAAAATCTCTATGCCATAACGTTTCTCCAATATGTTTCTAGGCACTCTGCCCTTTCTAAATCCAGGCAGCGAAAAATCCTTGCGAATTTTATGGTATGCCCGCTCAATGGCCTTTTCTACTTGTTCTTGGGGAAGTTCAACCTTAATTTCGACGACATTTGTTTCTTTGTTAGTCAATTCTACTTTCAAACTAAAAAACCTCCTTCTACAAAACATGCCAGTTAATTATAACATAAAGCTTTGCATAGACAAGCATTGCTACAAAAAAAACGCCGTTAAGGCGTCAATAGTCAAATGGAGCGGAAGACGGGATTTGAACCCGCGACCCTCGCCTTGGCAAGGCGATGCTCTACCACTGAGCCACTTCCGCGTGACTTACAGTCATAATTATAGACTGCTGCGCCAGCCTTGTCAAGCCCTTATTTTAGAAGTTGTCCTGTTAGGGTAATCACCATCCAACTGCTGGCCTTGAGGGATTCCTGGCCATTTTCTAAGACACCTTTGCCTGTATGCAATTCTGCCAGCTCCGGCAAGTCTTTGGGAAACTTACCCAATGCCGCCGGCAAATTGTAGTGTATCCAGTTTTTGGTGTCAAATTCGGATTTAAAGTCTAACCAGTTAGCTTTCACTAAAATACAAAAAAACCGGGGTTATACCCGGTTAATTGCAATGGTGCGAGAGGAGGGAGTCGAACCCTCACACCTAGGGCACTAGATCCTAAATCTAGCGTGTCTGCCAGTTCCACCACTCTCGCATGGTGAGCCATGATGGATTCGAACCATCGACACCCTGATTAAAAGTCAGGTGCTCTGCCAACTGAGCTAATGGCCCAAAATAAAAAATGGCTGGGGCGGCAGGACTCGAACCTACGCATGCGGGAGTCAAAGTCCCGTGCCTTACCGACTTGGCTACGCCCCAGTATTTAATTTGGGGTGAGTGAGGGGATTTGAACCCCCGGCCCCCAGAGCCACAATCTGGTGCTCTAACCAACTGAGCTACACCCACCACGTCTAGGCAAAAACTAAAAATCGAAAAAAATGGCACGCCTGGAGGGATTCGAACCCCCGACCCACGGATTAGAAGTCCGTTGCTCTGTCCCCTGAGCTACAGGCGTATCTATTGCCCAGAAGCCACGGACAAAAACTACTATACCATCCCTGACGACTCAAGTCAATAGCATTCTTTTGGGAATTAAATGGAGCGGGTAATGGGAATCGAACCCACATAGCCAGCTTGGGAAGCTGGAGCTCTACCACTGAGCTATACCCGCTCAACTGCCTATTGCATTATTTATTATAGCTAAAAAAACAAATTTGTCAAAGGTCCTTGGCCAAAAAAAAACGTTTTTATTTAACTTGGACCAGCTGGAGTTTGACATCATTCTCCACTGTGAGTCTAGCATATCCTGGACTACCACCCCGAGGTAAAGGGATGCTGCCCGGATTGACCAACCAAATATCGTCCTGTTGCTCTACCATGGGCGAATGGGTATGTCCAAACACCACTACCTGGACCGCCAACTGCTTGGCCCGAGCCCAAAGTTCCTGGGTGGAGTATTTCACACCATATTGGTGTCCATGCACCAACCATATTTTTTTTTCCCTATAGTCAAAAACAATCTCGTCCTTCGCACCGGGAATTATCCCTAAATCACAATTTCCCCGCACGCCAAAGCCAGGAATACCGGTGATTTTTTTTAACCAGACAAAATCACTGAAATTGTCTCCGGTGTGAACAAAAACTTCCGGCTTCTGGTCTTGAAGAATTTTTGCTATTTTTTTCAGTGCAGGTCGGTTATGATGACTGTCACCAAAGGCCAATAACATTACGCCCACCCCCTGACTTTGAGCTCCTGGACCAGTGCGCTCAAGGCTTTACCCCGGTGACTAATTTTATTTTTTTGTTGCTGATCCAGTTGAGCCATGGTTAACCCCAGCTCTGGTAACCAAAAGAGCGGATCATAGCCAAAACCGCCGCTACCGCGGAGGGATTCCAATATTTCCCCGGAGCAACTCCCCTGGGCATAAACCGTCTCCGTGCCCGTCACCAACACCATAGCGCAGCGAAAGTGGGCGCTGCGCTGAGATACACCCTCCAATTCGGCCAGAAGTTTGCGGTTGTTGTCCTGATCATCGGCATCCTCCCCGGCATAGCGGGAGGAATAGATCCCCGGCTTCCCGGCCAGGGCATCAACCTCCAGGCCAGAATCATCGGCCAGACTGGGCAAACCTGTAACCTGGTACCCATAGCGAGCTTTGATCTCGGCATTTTCTCCAAAAGTGCTACCAGTTTCCGCCGGCATATTTTGGGCGTATTGGGATAGTCCCACCAAATTGATTCCCAGGGGAGCAAACCATTCCTGTATTTCCGCCACTTTGTGCTCATTGCCGGTGGCAACCACCATCTTACTCAGTTTCATCATCATCACCAGTGGGCGGCACCCACAGCTTTAAATTCGGCAACGCCTGGGCCTGCTTATCCACCAGCTCCATGATTCCCGAATTGGCCAGGGCCAACAGCTGGGTAAGCTGTGCTCCAGTAAAGGGATGTTCCTCAGCGGTACCCTGCACTTCCACATATTTCCCCTGCCCAGTCATCACTACATTCATATCCACCTGGGCTTGAAAATCTTCTTGATATTGTAGGTCCAGCATGCACTGACCACCTACAATTCCCACACTGACAGCGGCCAAATAATCTGTGATGGGGATGAAGTCAATTTTGCCTTGCTCCACCAAATTTTCCATAGCCAAGGCCATGGCGACAAAGGCACCGGTCAGAGAAGCAGTCCTGGTCCCTCCATCGGCCTGGACAACATCGCAATCCAACCACAAGCTGCGTTCCCCCAAATTCTTCAAATCGACGACAGAACGCAGGGCCCGTCCGATTAAACGCTGAATTTCATAGGTTCGTCCCCCGATTTTTCCCCGGGCAGCCTCGCGAATATTGCGCACACCAGTGGCGCGGGGCAGCATAGAATACTCCGCAGTCACCCAGCCTTGCCCACTGCCCTTTAAAAATGGGGGAATCTTCTCTTCCACTGTGGCTGTACAAATAACCTGAGTATCCCCCGCCTGGATAAATGCCGAGCCTTCAGCAAATTTGTTGATGCCGGTGGAAATTTTCACCGGCCGTAGCTGTTCATAATTTCTTCCGTCGTTTCGCATCAATACACTCCTCCCGACTCGGCCTCTCCCACGAGGCCGGCCATTACATACTTTTCATTTACAAAATCCCATTTAAATTTCTTAAGCAGGCGGAATCCTTGGATATCACCGGTGCGGGCCACATGAATCCTAGGCCCAGAGCAGGGAAATATCGTGCTGCCAATCCGAATATGTTCATCATCATAGCAGTGAATTTCCAAGTCCCGGGCAATCAATCCCAGAACCCTGCGCTCCACTTCATCTAAATCAAAATCAGGCTTGCTAAAAAACTCCAACAGAAAACCGTGGCGAGTGTCGCTGTGAAAGCGCGGTCGCTCATATCCCATATCAACCAACACCTTGGCAGTAAGGTCTTCGGCAGAATGAGCCATCTTGCGGAAGTCAATAGACTTGGCCACAACGCTGACAATGTCCTCCGGCTCAGGTCCGAAAATACCAGGCCGAGTGACCAGGACCTCTTCCCCCACACCGATGAGAACAGCAGCATTGACTTTCAACTGTGGATACAGCTGATCAAAATGCTCCACCACCACTCTCTTCCCGCGGCGGATGGCCTCCTTTATCGCCTCAGCCAACTGCCAACTCTGTTGAAAGGCCAGCTCAAACCTGGCGTCCACATGATAGGTATGAAATCGAAAGTGACCGTCCTCATGGTGGGCAGTCAAGGGCAGGGGGCGAATATTTACCCCCTCATCATCATTGGTAAGTTCCAGACCTGGAAACATGCCCTGAATCAACAAAGATTTTCCAGCGCCGCCATCGCCCACAAAACCCACCAGACAGTCAGCGGGACTGAGGTAGCGTTGGGCAAGTTGGTTGCCCAGAGCCTGCAATCGCTGCCTGCCCCGGGGGGCGAAATAGACAGCATGAATCAGAGCCTCTTGCGATATGGAGTACATTGGTCCCCCCTCTTCTGGGTAGCATACCCGAAACATAGGTCATTATATTTCTTCCGCTCCAAAGTGTACTGGTTTTACGCCCCACTGTCAATCTTAACCAACACAACCTCCATCCCAAAACAAAAAAACCCTTGCTAGAAAGCAAGGGGATTAGCTGAACTGGGTCGGAGCACTGGTTCTGCTAGCACCGAGCCATCGGACAGCGTTACCGGCTCACCGTCGATGGTCATGACAACGCTATCTATACTGGGCAACTCAGTCAAGGTCAACACCACTGCCGCCACAGCCACATCCATGTCGTCGGCGGTGGCCAGTTCAGAACTAAAGTCCACTTGGGCAGTGCCTTCATTTGCCGTTAAATCCTGGACACGGGTTCCCGCTGGCAACGCCCCACTCAAATTGGAATCGCCACTGGGACCGCCAATTAACTGTTCTAGCGCTGATTCTACCGGATTAATGGCCGAGGCCACCGGTCGGGTAACAGGAACCAACAACCTGCTGCCCATACTGTCCAAGCGCATATACACCGTAACGGCAGCGCCTGTTCCCTTGGCCGAAGAAGTAGAGTTGATCCCTCCGTCCCGGGTCAACTTTGGATCCACAATTGTACCGTGGGGCATTTCCGTCAGCGGAAAACCGTTTACCCAGATGGTCATCGAGTCTATGTTGGGAAACTCAGTGAGGGTATAAGTTAGGGCCTCCAGCATCAAACGCTCGTGAACCTCATCAGCGGTTTGCAAGAACTCCTCACTAAAGTCCACAATGCAATTGCCCTCATCCACCTTCATGCCTAGGATATCCGTTCCGGCGGGCAGAACCGCCTTAAACCCATTGGTGCTCAGATATTCTTGGGCAGGTCCACCCTCCACCAAGTGCCGAACCACAGCCTTGGCAATGCCTTCTTCAAAGGGAATATCATAGGTAACGGGCAGACAAAAATTGCCCAACATATCAGCTACATAGAGGATACGGCCATCCTCTAGACTGGTTTCACCCTCATTTTCAGTCTCCGGAAGCTCAACATAATCCTCTCCATTCTCTTCCGGATCAATTTTATCATCGGGAAAAATCCAGTCCATTATGCCACAGCCGCTGACCATTACCAGCGTCAACGCCAGAAAGCAGCACAACAGTTTGCGCAAGCTATTTCCCTCCCCTGTTTTTTTAATATATATGCAAGGAGAGGAGGGTATTATACACACCGTTAGCGCAACTTCCTAGTCTGGGGCCTGCCTACCAGCAAACCTTTGCCAACAGCGTAAATATCATCAATCACCATCTGGAAGCTGGGTTGGCGTCCCTCTTGCCGGCCTCGCTCCACCAATTTCTGGCGATGAAATTCTTTTATTTCTGCCGTATAGGGTAGATTACCGGTATCCAGCAATCGCACAGCCCCGGTATCATCCCGGGCTGGGAGGAGCTTTCCACTATTGTATTTGCTGGGAGCAAAGGGAATATCCAAAGCACCGGAGGCAAATGCCCGAATTGCCCCCACAGCCCAATCCCCTTTGCCCAGAATACGGACATTTTCAAGCAAAGATCTGGTCTCAGCAAGGATGATTTCCTTTTCCGCGTCCACCGCGTCGGTGGCAGCCACCTGTCCCTGCAACATGGTGACAATCTGCTTGGTGGTCTTGATTCCCTGGCCATTGGTTTCCTTGGTGGGAATGCCGTGGGCCTCATGGGGTGTCTTGGTCACAACCTTGGTAGCACCTGCCAAAGCGGCCACCGTGGCCCCCACCCCAATTAGCCCAAAGGCCTTGGCCTCATCCTGGGGGAATCCGCCCATCCACTGGTGAAACACTGTGGATACCTGTACGTCATAACCTTCCCATCCCAGGTAATCCTGGGCCGCATCCTTTAGAGCCTGAACGGCGGCGATATCTTGGACAAAGTTACCACATTGTCCGTAGCCCAAACTGAGAAATTTGACACCCTGTTCCGCCGCCAGCAGGGCCTCCAAAATTGCCACGGCATGGGAGATTGCCGGGGGGACCAGGGTACCAGTCAACGGGCCAAAGGGCTCACGATTGATCTCCACCCCCTGTTGCTGATACCAGCCCACTAGTCTGTCCACATACTGCCAATACTCAATGGTCTTGGCCAAGGGCACATCCTTTGCATAGGGTATGTTGTAAGAAATTGCGCCCCCCTCAAAATCGGTGAATCCGCCGGCCAAAGTGATTTCCGCCAACAAGCGGGAATCAAGGGCTCCTTGACGCAGCTGGACAGGCACAGTGACACTTTCCACAATCCTTCGACAGGCGTCAACACCATAGTTCACGGCGGGAAATCCGTTGAGCATAGAGCGCTGGCTGGCACAGCTTTCCTCAATCCCGACTTGGGCCTGGTGGTAATTATTCTGGCGAGTATAGTTATCCACAGTTGTGGACAGACAATCGGCGCCCTCCATTTCCAAATAGCGCATCAGGCCGATATGATCTTCCACTAATGCCACGCCGGCCCGGGGCTGAACCAGAGTAAGTCCTTCCTGTGCTGCCGCTACCAACATCCGGGTAACCCGCTTGGCCTGGGGAAGCTCTCCATGATAGCTCAGGGCTTCGTCAAAATCCACATCCTTCCCAGTTGGCCAGGCCTGCAAAACCTTTTCCCTGGTGGCAAAGAATTTATCCTGGGACCAGCACTGATTTGCTGTATCCATCTCGCATCCTCCTCCCAATTCACAATGCCTAGAACATAACCCTATATGCCTTTACATTGTAACCCAGTAGGCGTTGGCCAATCTTTTCAAAATTCGTCGACTCTCCGCTGACAAAGAAGCGCTGCCAACCTTGGTGCCCATCGCTGAGCAGCCCCTGAGCACGCAGAATTTCCTGGGCGGCGTGGGCGGTGGCCCGGGCCGAATTCACCAAGGCCACCTGCTCTCCAACCACCTGAGCCAAGATATGCTCCAGCAAAGGATAGTGGGTGCAGCCCAAAATCAAGGTATCAATTCCCTGGGCCACCAGGGGGTCCAAGTAACTATGAGCAATCTTATAGGCCTCAGAAGTGTTCTCCAATTGATTTTCCACCAACAGTACAAAGAGGGGGCAAGCCTTGTCATATACTGTTGCAGTGGGCTCTAGCCCTCGGATTGTCTTTGGATAAGCCTTGCTGGCAATGGTGCCATCGGTACCGATGACACCAATAGTGCCAGTAGAGCTGGCCGTCAAGGCCGCCCGAGCACCGGGCTCCAGCACTCCCAAGATGGGAAAGGGGAATAAGCCCTGGTAATGGCTGAGTCCCACGGCGGTGGCGGTGTTGCAGGCGATAATCATCAACTTTATATCCTGGGTGGCCGCCAGAAAATCAATAATTTCAGTGGCAAAGTCCCGCACCTCTTTGGCCGGCCGGGGCCCATAGGGCATCCGACCAGTGTCGCCAAAATATACTATATTTTCTCCGGGCAAATGCTGATTCAGCTCTCTAACCAAGGTCAAGCCACCCACCCCGGAATCCAGCAAGCCGATGGCTTTATGTCTCTCCTCCACATTCCTACCTCCATTCCAAATTGGACCAATGGATAGGGCCAATTGATATTATATCCATTCTCTATTTTATCGCTTTCTCCTGCCTAATAATATTAAAATTAATGCCTTAGTACATAAAAAAGAGGCCCCCGGCCTCTTTACTTAGATTTAGCCCGTTGATAGTAACCTCCCATGGTTTTGCGAGCATCCATGACGATGGTAAAGGATTTGCTTTCGTGACTATTGACCAAGCTCATAAGCTGAGGCATCTGCCGGCGAGCCAGAACCACTGTGAGAATATCCTTGGGGCCCTCTCTGCCCCAGCCTTGGGTAACCGTTACCCCAAAACCATTTTCCCGCAGAAAACTGACCAAGCTATCACTTTCAGATTGAACCACGATTTCTACACCGGCATAACCCAGGGCCATCTTTTCCTCCAGGTAAATGCCCAGATAGTTGCCCGCGGCAAAGCCCAAGGCATAGACCAGCATGTATTCCCAACGGTCCAGCTGGTTGACCACGGCCCCCAGGGCATATACATAGATCAGCATCTCAAAAAAGCCGATGGCGGCAGCGGGAATGCGCCGCCCCTTGACCAGCAGCAGCATGCGCAGGGTACCCATGGAAACATCCACTACCCTGGCAAAGAATATCAGAACAGCAGTAATAAGAACTTCCATTTACACGCCCTCCAATCAGACTAAACCTTTATGGACTTCCAGCGCCCACCTTTAAAACGCAGGAAGGTAACTACACCCCGCACCCACAAGTCCACGACCATGGCTGTCCAGGCCCCCAACAGCCCCATATCCAGCTGAATTACCAAGTACCAAGCCAAGGTCAGGCGCACAACCCAGCGGCCCACTATCGCAATAATCAAGGGTGGAACGGTATCCCCGGCACCCCGTAGAGCTCCAGTCAAAATAGAAGATGCCGAAAAGGGCAGTTGGGCCAAGGCTTCTAAGCGCAGACACATGGCTCCGTAGCGAATTATCTCCGGATCCCGGTTAAATATCATAATTAAGTATTCAGGAATGGTTAAGAAGAGCACACCCATGGCACACATCACAATTGCACCCAATTTCCAAGTAGTAAAGCCACTCCTCTCTGCCAAATCCGGATTACCAGCCCCCAATCCCTGCCCCACCAAGGTGGTGGCAGCCATGGAAAAACCAAAACCCGGCATATATGAGAGGGATTCCGCCACTATAGCCAAGTGATGGGCTGCGTACTGGGCTGTACCCAGACCCAAGACTATAACAGAAAAGAGCATCTGGCCCCCGGACATAATAAGGCGCTCGCCGCTGGCGGGCAAACCAATTTTTATTACCCGCCGCAGAATAGCAAAATCTGGCTTGAGAGTAAAGTTCACCCTCACTCCATTACGCCCGGAGAACATAATATATAACACTATGACGCCGGCCAGCCCCCGGGCCACAGCGGTGGCGATGGCCGCCCCAATGATTCCCAAACCGGCCCCAGGTACCCACATGGAAATTTCGCCTAATATGGGCAAATCCACAGCCAACTCGCGACTGGGAAAAATCAAAAAAAAGTTGCCGGCAACATTGACAATATTAGCCAAGGCGTTAACATGCATGGGAGTTTTGGTATCTCCGGCCCCCCGCAACACCCCTGTAAGGATAAAAGACGAAAAGGCCAAGACAAAGGTGAAGCTGAGAATTCTGAAATAAGATCCCGCCACAGGAATGACATCAGGTTCTGCTCCCATCAAACGGGGAATAGCCTCGGCAAAGGGCACCACAAGTAGCGTAACCAACAGAGCCAGGACAATGCCCATGAGCAGTGATTGTTGGGCAACCTTGTTGGCGCTATTTCGATCTCCAGCCCCGATGAATCGGGCCACCAAGGCGGTGGAGCCAACACCCAGGGCAGCAAAAAGACCGTTCAGCAGCATCATGGGGGAATTGCTCACTCCCACCGCGGTGATGGCCACCTCCCCCAAGCTGCCCACCATGGCC
>Ga0209075_1002337_pt1 | contig 16785 bp, 12 predicted proteins | sample Stecom2011_FD_187523 | JGI IMG/M metagenome (GOLD analysis project Ga0209075, IMG submission 187523) | Agricultural soil microbial communities from Utah to study Nitrogen management - Steer compost 2011 (SPAdes) (version 2) | ecosystem: Environmental > Terrestrial > Soil > Agricultural land...
ATATTTCTATTAATATTTTAAATAGTTATTTATTTAGTAATCAAATAAGTGGTTAAAACCACTGTTGGAGTTGATATGCCCTTATTAGTTAGGGATGAATCCCCCACCAATAGGGCTCACACGTTCTAATTTAATTCTGATAAGAACTTTTAATTGTTGAAGTTGGGATTTACTCTTTATTGTTGCTTGTTGCGGGATTTATCCCGCATTTAATAAAGCAATTCTTTTCCTAGCCGTTTTAACGGCTTATAATTATCTCAAATTAATATTCTAAGATTATTTTTTTTATTTCATCTATTTTCCTAACTTAAATAGGAATACGAACTTAAATCATCAAATTATGCCTAAATCATTCAATAGAATCTGGATTCATGCCATCTGGGCTACAAAAAACAGAAGACCTTTGATTCATTCCAGTATGGACAAACAACTACACGATTATATCATAGAAAAATTTAAAGAAATAGGCTGTCCAATTCGAATTTCAAACGGATATCATGAACATGTTCATTGTTTATTTTTACTAAATCCAAAGATGCCGCTCGATGATATTGTTCAACGTGTCAAAGGGAGTAGTTCTCATTTTGTGAACAGCAACAACCTCATTCCTGAAAAATTTATATGGCAAAGAGGTTATCGTTCTTTTTCAGTTTCTGAATCTGTTTGTGATAAGGTATATCATTATATTAAAAATCAAAAAGAGCATCATCAAAAGAAAACGTTTATTGAAGAATATAAATCTTTTCTTCGATTGCATAATTTAGATATCGAAGGAGATAGTTTGTTAGAATAAGTGGTTAAAACCACTTTTAGATAAACGATGAATCCTATTATTGAGGGATGAATCCCTAACCAGTAGGGCGCAGTAGCACTAGAGGGCTGAGAAATAGTTCAAAATTTACTTTAGTTCTTATAAGAGCTTCTTTATTCATAGGAATAAGGACTCACTCTTTATTGATGCGAGATTTATTTCCAAATGTAAAATCAAGATTTAAAAACCCCTCGTTTTAAATAGAGCTTAAACAACTATTGATGTGGAATTCATTCCGCATCAATAGATTTCTTCAATTCTGCTTTTTAGCCGTTTCAACGGCTTATATTTCTATCTCTATTTTTAAATAGTTATTTATTCAGTAATCAAAAAAGTGGTTAAAACCACTATTGGATTTGATACGCCCCTATTGGTGAGGGATGAATCCCTCACCAATAGGGCTCACTTGTTCAAATTTAATTCTAATAAGAACTTTTTAATTCTTGAAGTTAGGACTTACTCTTTATTGATGCGGGATTTATTTGCCAAATGCAAGATCAAGATTCAAAAACACCCTCGTTTTAAATAGAGCTTAAACAACTATTGATGTGGAATTCATTCCGCATCAAGAGATTTCTTCAGTTGTACTTTTTAGCCGTTTCAACGGCTTTTAAATTATGAATCATCTATAGCGAAGTAATTTTTTTATTCTTTTATTGAAATAATTTAGCCTCGTCTAAACTTGTGTTGTGTATTTGTAAAAAATATAAATTAAATAGAATGAAATATAATATACGTTGCGCAGTTTTCATATTGTTTTTAGGGGTCTTTTCAGGAGCTTCTTATGCTCAAACAACCATAATGGGTTCAGTTCAAAGTAATGAAGGTGAACGTTTGGCTTGGATTGATATCGTTGTCGATGGAATGAACAAAGGTGCTACAACCAATGCTGCTGGAGAATTCACGCTTTCTGGATTACCAACAGGGCAGTACAATTTAATTTCTCGTTCCTCAGACTTTCATAACGACACGGTTAGCGTTGTCTTGAAAAATAGCGATCCCGTAAGTGTTGCTTTTAACTTGAAACCGGTAACCACGAATTTTGACGAGGTGGTTGTTTCTGGTGCTATGCGAAGCGTGCGACGATCAGACAGTCCTGTTCCAATTGAAGTATATTCTAAAGAATTCTTTAGGTCCAATCCAGTTCCCTCAATTTTTGAATCCCTTTCACAAGTAAATGGAGTTCGTCCACAAGTAAACTGTAGTGTTTGTAACACAGGTGATATACACATTAACGGTTTAGAAGGTCCTTATACAATGATCTTAATTGACGGAATGCCTATTGTGAGTGGTTTGTCAACAGTTTATGGATTAAATGGAATTCCACAGGCACTTATTGAGCGTGTTGAAATCGTAAAAGGTCCAGCTTCGACATTGTATGGTTCTGAAGCAGTTGGAGGGTTGATCAACGTGATTACAAAATCTCCTGAGCAAGCGCCTTTGCTTTCAGCAGAAGTGTTTGGAAATTCTTGGGGAGAAATCAATGCGGATTTAGGATACCGCGCTAATCTTGGAAAGAAAGTTTCTACCTTAATTGGGGTGAACTATTTTAATTACAGTAATCCGATTGACAATAACGGTGATGGGTTTACAGACTTGACTTTACAAGATCGTTTTTCAATTTTTAATAAATGGAATTTTAAACGACCAGAAGGACGTATTTTCTCTTTGGCCGGAAGGTATGTTTATGAAGACCGATGGGGTGGAGATATGAATTGGACTCCTGAATATAGAGGTAGAGACGAGATTTATGCAGAAAGTATTTATACCAGTCGTTGGGAAATGTTTGGTACCTACCAATTGCCAATGAAAGAAAAAGTGTTGTTTATGTTTAGTGCTAACGGACACGATCAAAACTCTCGTTACGGAGATGAGGTTTACGATGCAGTTCAAAACATTGGATTTGGTCAGTTCACATGGGATAAGAAAATTAAAAGACATAATCTTCTTGTAGGTGCATCGATGCGCTATACATTCTATGACGACAATACGATAGCAACAGAAAAGGAAGTGGATGGAGAAATCATCAATCAAGCTTCGGAAACGTATTTGCCGGGAATATTTATTCAAGATGAACTCTTTACACGGATCTATTTTTACACCCCGTTTGAATTATAAATGGACCTCAAGAAACAAGATGAATACCTTGCGTGTAAGTGGAGGTTCAGGATACCGTGTAGCAAATGTATTTACGGAAGATCACGCTGCACTTACTGGAGCAAGAGACGTAGTTTTTTTATCTGAGTTGCGTCCAGAGACCTCTTGGAATGGTAATATTAACTACGTAAGAAGATTCAGCTTCAAAAATGGCTTGTTCCTTAATTTTGATGGCTCTGTTTTCTATACGTATTTTAACAATAAAATTATTCCAGATTACGATACTGATCCAAGCTTGATTATTTATGATAACCTGAATGGTTATGCAGAATCCAAAGGAGTTTCTTTAAACTTTGAGGCCCGTTACAAAGGTTTTGACGCAAGAATCGGTGGAACTGTAATGGATGTTTCTAGTGTTGAAGAAGGCGAGCGTATCAGGCAAGAATTCCAAGAGAGATATACCATGGTTTGGACTTTAGGATATGACTTTGCGAAAGCGGGAGTGAAAGTTGAATATACAGGAAACTTATATGGACCTATGGTGTTACCTTTATTGGGTGAATTAGATCCACGGATGCCAATGTCAGAACCATTCAGTATTCAAAACATTCAAGTGACGAAAGTATTTAAGAATGATTTGGAAATTTTTGCAGGAGTGAAGAACTTACTAAATTGGACACCAAACAAAGGAAATCCATTCATCATTGCACGAACAAATGATCCTTTTGATGACAATGTTCAATACGGTACCGATGGGCAGATTTTAGCTACTCCTGATAATCCTTATGCGTTAAAATTTGACCCGGATTATACCTATGGACCTAACCAAGGGATTAGAATGTTTCTCGGGTTGCGTTATATGATAAAATAGTTTTTCTAACTAAAAATCAGTTTTTTATAAAATAAAAGATATAAAATGAAAACTTGGATTACTATATTTTTTTTTATGCTTTTGCCTTTGCTATCATTAGCTCAGTTGAATACCTATTCTGCAAATGAATTGGATAGTTTACAGTATGCTGAAAAGCGTCCGGTGCTGTTTTTTGTCAACACAGACTGGTGTTCGATATGTTTGGCAATGGAAAATAAAGTACTGAAAAGTGAAGCTGTTTCTAAGGAGTTAAACGAGAATTACTACTTAGTAATTTTGAATGCAGAAAGTAAAGAAGATATTGTTTACAAAAGAAAGCGTTATGTCTACGAAGCAAGCGGAATCAATGAAGGGAAACATCAGCTGGCAATGAAGCTGGCACGAAAAGATGGAACCGTAAGCTTTCCGAGCACAGTGATTATTTTAGGGAATGAAACCGTGTTTAAAAACAATAGTTTTATGTCTGAAAAGGATTTGATAAATGTGTTAACGTTATTGAATGAAAAATTAAAAGAATAAATAAAATTCAACTCTGGCAGTTCTTCATCTGTTTTGTGTTATGGTTATAAGAGGAGCTGTCAGAGTTGATTTTATATTTTAATAATTTGAAGCCTATTTCTTTATAGAGATAGGCTTTTAAATTTGTATGTGTCGATCCAGAAATTGATTATTCATAAACGAAATAACTTTTCAATATACTCAGTTGATAATACTCCTATGAATTAGAATAGATATATTTCTGTTTATTTGCTAACTTTCGACTTTACTTGACGCTTAGCTATCTGTAATTACATTTTATCCCTATCTGTAGATAAAGTAAAAGAGTATATCAATAAAAGCTTCAAATAGGAATTAAAGTTTAATATTTATGAAAAACACAGCGTACTTTTTTATATCTGCAATTTCCATAGTGATTATGTTGGCGTATGGAAAAAGCTTATTGATTCCATTTGTTTTTGCTATGTTATTATGGTTTGTCGTTCGTAAAATCAGACAAGAGTTGAACAAAGTGAAGTTTATAAATAAATACTTTCCTACGTGGTTGAAAAACTTAATTCCTTCAGTTTTATTAGTGGTTACGCTCGCATTTATTGCTAAGTTATTGACGGCTAATATTACTGTATTGACAAAGTCTTATTCTTTATATGAGGGTAATGTTGAGGTAATGATTACACAGTTGAACGAGCGTTTCCAGATTAATTTAATAGATTTTTTTAAATCAAATTCAGGAGCTTTCAATTTTGGTGCCATTCTACAAAAAATCATTGAGTCACTTTCTAGTTTAGTGAGTAATACCTTCATTATTCTTATTTACTTCCTTTTTATACTTCTCGAAGAATCACATTTCGATACGAAGCTAAAAACCATTTTTTATGGAAATAATCAATTCCTGAAGTTGGCAAATGTCTTAGAAGAAATTGAATCATCGGTGAGTAAATACATAGGATTAAAAACTTTGGTGAGTTTCATCACTGGCTTTGCAAGTTATGTAGCGCTGTTTTTTATAGGTGTTGACGCTCCTTTATTTTGGGCGTTTTTGATCTTTCTATTGAATTTCATCCCTACAATAGGATCTTTTATAGGTACGATATTTCCCGTAATCTTTTGTTTACTACAATTCGGAGATTTCTCTAAAGGACTGTTGGTTTTAGGAGTTGTTGGAAGTATTCAAGTTCTTGTAGGGAACGTGTTGGAACCCAAATTGACAGGAAATTCTTTAAACGTTAGTCCTTTGGTCACAATAATAGCGTTGTCCTTTTGGGGCGCACTTTGGGGGGTTACTGGGATGTTAATCAGCGTACCTATTACTGTAATCATGATTATTGTTTTTTCTCACTTTAAGAGCACTAAAGCCATTGCTGTTATGTTGTCTGAAAAAGGTAAGGTTTGACAGAGTAAAATTGTTTTTTTATCGATGTAACTATTCTTTACTCATCTCGAGCGCTTTAAAGTCTGTTGAATACCAAGGCTTTGATTGTGTTTTTAAAAGCGTAATGATTGAAAACTGAACAAAACAAAATGTTGCTTTGTTTTTAAGCCATACCCAATCAATAATTCTCTAATTTATCAATGGTATCTAAATGACTTTTCGAATCCCTTTTAACTCAACTATTCAACTTTTTATAGTCTTTATTGTTTTAGGAACTTGTTTTTCAAGTTGCTCTTTAATTAAAATTGAAAGTGAGCAACAACCTCTTACAAAACAAGACTTAAACATTCGAGTGCTCACGCAGTCCATCGTTAACGAGGCCAGTAATCGTATTGAATTTGCTGCGGACAGCATTATTGAGGCAATAAGTAACACTGATTTACAAATTCTTGCATATCGTTGGAAGATCGAAAGTTTGAACACTTTTAAAAGCACTGCTTTCCAAAGCTCTCCTAAACTGTCCTTAATGGACACCTGGACCTATATGGTGCAAGTTTTAAAGTTTATGCAAACAGATGGTGCAAAAGATTATTATGGTGATTATGCATCTTATGTAGAGCAAATATCTCAAAATAACGTAAATGATATAGAGGAAAAGGCACGTGGATTTTTCAAACCTGATAGATTTAAAGAGTACCAAGATTTTGCACATAAATATGCTGAAACACATCCTCTTTCTAAGGACAATCTAAAACATAGTTCAGTGAGGAGTGAGTATATAAACTTTTTGGAAGTTCCAGATAGTTTAGCTTTTACGACTGTTGGAACGTTGTCTGAAGTGATGTCCAATTTCTCCGAAAAACTAAGTTACTCCACTGATGCCGCAGGTAAGCAGCTTAAATGGAATCTAGAATTAATGTTGAAAGAAAAAGGATATACTGTCGATCAAATAAAGAACATTATGGGATCCATGGAGACAAAGATTGATAGGATAAGCGCTATTGCAGAAAATACTCCCGAGAAACTTGATTTGGCCATGCAATCCTTTTCAAGAGATATGAGATTTTTATTTTTTAGTCTGAATGATCAAATTGAATCAGTGAGTGAACGTATATCTGAAGAACGGAAAGCAATTGACACCATCGTTAGGCGTGAAAGAGTAGCTATTGCTGCAGAAGCAGGTGATATATCCGTTAAAGTAGTAGATAGTGCTATGGCGCATCTTAAAGGTTTAACAGGAACAATTTTATTCTATACCGTCTTGCTGTTTGCTGTACTTTTATTTTTGCCCTTTGCAATGGGTTACTTTACTGGGAGGATCCGTCAAAAAATCAAAGAAAAAAAACAAGAAAAGCTCTCTTAAAAGTCCTTTTTAGGAGAAAGATTGTCTGCTTTAATTCAGAATTAAAGCAATCCGAAATCACATGCGTTCAGCATAGAATTTGACCAATGATTATTCGTAATGCCAAGTTTCTCCTTGGTTAAATTGTGTTCTAAAGAATAAAAAGGCCCATCTCGATGAAACGAAATGGGCTAATATCAACGGAGCATATTAAGCCTAAAACTTTTAATTATTAACACCTAAAATTTTATCTACTGTATTGAATGAAACAGCATGATAAAAAGGACGCGCTTCTTTATATACTTCCTTTCCCCATGCTAAAGTCTCCTCTGTGCTCGCCAGTGCAATATAAAGTGGCTCTAAATATTTTCTTCTTCCCACTTTTTTTAGGAATGCTTTAATTTCTGGACGAATTTCAGTGTACTCATTCTTAATTGCAAGCACATACCACTCAGCCATTATTTCAGAGTTTCCACTACTCTTGAAGTTCAACTGTTTGTCAATTGTTGCCATTTTTTCTTTTGAAAGTTTACCGTTAAATGCACGAATAAAAGCGAGCCATTCTTGAGTGATTTTATCTGCTCTTTTCAGACTTTTAGGTAATCCACCTTCATTTTTGAAGTCTACAGCAAGGTCTTGTGCAATCTTAAATCGCTCAGATTCGATCTTGACAACATTATTCGGAATCCCTTCTCCGTAGATCCATTCATCAATGTTGAACTTAATGTTTTCTTTATTAATTAAGTTTTCATTGAGATAAATTACAAATTCTTCAGTTGTTAGGGTTTCGAACTGATAAGCATTAAAGTATGAACTTAAAAACTCATCAAACTTCTCTCTACCAACCTTTTCTTCAATTGTTTTAAGGAAAAAGGCGCCTTTAACATACGCCACATCCGTCATTCCTTCATCTGGATCACGATCGTGCAACTCCAGTTTCAAGTGGGTGTCTTTCTCACGGCCAGAAGCCATTAACTCATTTACACTTGTTTCAAGTTCCTGGAATTCAATAAGTGATAACATATCAGCTACTTCTTTACCATACACCTCTTCCATAATACGATTCTCAAAGTAAACCGTGAAACCTTCATTTAGCCAGAAATCATTCCAACTGGCATTGGTTACTAAGTTACCAGACCATGAATGTGCAAGCTCATGTGCGATTGTACTGACTAAGCTACCGTCTCCTGCAATTAATGTAGGAGTTAAAAATGTTAACCTTGGATTTTCCATACCTCCGAAAGGGAAGGAATAAGGAAGTAGGATAACATCATAAACATCCCAAAGGTACTGACCATATAACCCTTCTGCAGCGTCAATCATTTTTGGGATATCTTTAAATTCCTTTTCTACCGCATCAATCATGTGAGGTTCTGCATAGACTCCACTTTTTTCGTTCAATTGGCGGTATTCTAATTCACCTACAGCTAAAGCCAATAAATAGGATGGAATGGGTTGCTTCATCTGGAATGAATACTCTCCAGTTTCATTCTTTTCCGTAGGATTGGTAGCACTCATAAGTGCAATTAACTCACTTGGTACTTTTAGTTTTGCAGAATAGGTAAAACGGTTGGCCGGTGTATCTTGAACAGGAATCCATGTTCGTGTAAGAATTGCCTGACCTTGCGTATATAGGAATGGGTATTTCTTACTTCCTGTTAGTTCAGCAGATAACCAGTCTAAAGCTTCAGCATCTTCATGAGTGGAATAGTAAATATTTACTAAGCGATCATCTTTCTTTAAGTCAACTACCAGAGGAGCACCTAACAAAGAATCATATTCTCCGATGGTATAAGTAGTTTCTACTTCACCTCCTTCCACACCTAAAGTAACTTTTTCAATGTTTAGGTACTTGATGTCAAAAATCGCCTTTTCTGCACCTTTGTTATTCATTTTATGACGGGCAACACCTTTAAGTGTCTTGTTGTCAAAGTCAACATTGAGTTCTAAATGTAAATGACTTGTGCTTATTTCATCAATATTACCGTAACTGTGGTTGGTGATTTCATAAACTGTTTGTTGATTTTCTTGTTGATTTTCTGCTTGTTCAGTCTTCTGGTCTTGATCACAAGAGAACATAGCGAGTGCAATAAATGCAGGGAGTAGTCTTTTTATCATAATTGTTTCACATTTTCAATTTGTAAAAATAAAACATTATTCCTGTTATCAGTGAATAAATTGCCTAATGAACTAGTTTTCTCGTTAAGTCCATTGAATCAGTCGATTGTTTTTTTTGTGACAAACAAATTAACGTATTTTAGCTAAGGCTCAACTATTTTATTTATTTTCACGACCCAATAGTAAAGAATCGATTATGAGTTTAGATGCAAGTGTTAAAAGAGAAGTCATGGGACATCCAATTGGATTGTTCATTTTGTTTTTTACAGAAATGTGGGAACGCTTCTCTTACTATGGGATGCGTGGAATCTTAACATTATATATTGCCGCTTCAGCAACAGCTGCAGATCCAGGTTTAGGATGGAGCAGTAAAGATGCAATTTGGCTTTATGGATGGTACACAATGTTGGTTTATGTGGCTTCTATTCCTGGTGGATGGATAGCAGATAAGTTTTTAGGACAGAAAAGAACCGTTTTGTATGGTGGACTTCTTCTTTGTGTTGGACATGGTGTTCTTGCGATTCCTCAAGATTGGGCATTCTTTACAGGACTAATACTTATTATCTTAGGAGTAGGAGGATTAAAACCAAACATTTCCACAATGGTTGGTGGACTTTACGAAGAGGGTGACATCAGAAGAGACAGTGGGTTTACGATTTTCTATATCGGAATTAACATTGGAGCTTTCTTGGCAAGTATTACTGTTGGAATGGTTGCTTATTACTATGGATGGCATTATGGTTTTGGTTTAGCTGGAATTGGTATGTTATTAGGTCAAGGTGTTTTTATGTGGGGACAAAAATACCTCAAGGGTATTGGAGAGTTTACAGGAGGAGATAAAGCTTCACCGGAAATGAAAGCTGCTGCAAAGCGTCCATTGACGAAAATAGAGAAAGACAGAGTAATTGTATTGTTGATTTCATTCCTTATTGTAATTGTGTTCTGGGGAGCTTTTGAGCAAGCTGGAGGTTTAATGAATCTATATACGGATACGAAAATTGACAGAACTATAGGCTTAAGTTGGTTAGAAGAAATACCTGCTGCTGTATTCCAGTCTTTAAACGCTGCATATATTATCATTTTCGGTACAATCATCGGTGGATTCTGGGTATGGTGGAAGAAAAAAGGAAGAGAGTCTTCTTCACTTTTTAAAATGGCCATTGGAACTATTATTATGGGGCTGGGATATGTCTTTATGATGTTTGCTTCAAAAGAAGCTTCTTCAGAGGCATTTGGTAAGGCAGCAATGTTTTGGATTTTCTTAGCTTACTTGTTCCATACGATTGGTGAACTTTCTACTTCACCAGTTTCTTTATCTTTTATTACAAAGTTAGCTCCAATGAAATATGCTTCTATTATGATGGGGATTTTCTTTGCATCATCTGGATTTGGAAATAAATTAGCTGGAAACATTGGGGAAGCATCGCAACTTACTCCGTATAATGGTGAGCTTGTCTATGATAAAGAACAAATCACACCTTTCTTGGTGAAGGATTCAATGCAGGTTAAAACTGCAGACAATAAACCAACTGTTATTTATGACTATGCAATTAGTCAAGACAGAAACTTTCATATTAAAAGTAATGTCTATTTACAAGACGATAAAATTCAATTCGTAGAGTTTGGAACTGAAAGAGATTTATCAGCGTCTTTTGAATTAGAGGCTGAACGAACAAAAGAGTTGAAAGATTACTTATTAGAGCATAATGTAACGCAAGAAAATGCATATCATGCAAGACTTAATTTTGGAAAAGACGAGGAGGCTGTAAAAGTTATTGAAAACAAAGGAGATGGTAAAAACTACGGTTTATCTTTTGTGATTGAAGAGCAGCAAAACGAACAAGAGTATAAAACATTCTTATGGTTAACAATCTTCACTGTAAGTTTTGGTTTTCTATTGATTTTATTCCTGAAAAGACTTAAAAAATTGACACACGGTGCAGAAGATAGAGAAGTGGAAGGGTTAGAAGCTGAAGGCTACGAAATCGCAAACACAGAAATTAAAGAATAAAAAGTTAAATACGCAATAGAATTATGGCAGCAGAAGTTGATAGAACTCAGCATGATGAGTTTTTTAAAAGTAAAGTTTTAGGTCACCCAGCTGGGTTATTTGTTCTTTTCTTTACAGAAATGTGGGAAAGGTTCTCTTTCTACGGAATGAGAGTTTTATTGATAAACTTCCTAACAATGGCCGTTATTGGAAGTAATCCAGGATGGGAGTGGACTTCTGAGAATGCTGGAGCTTTATTTGGAACCTATGCAGGTCTACTTTACTTAACTCCAATTCTTGGAGGAGTAATTGCCGATAAATTTACCGGATACCGTTGGGCAGTTCTTATTGGTTGTGTAATCATGACCTTAGGACACGCTTCGATGGCGCTGGAGACAGAGTTTTCTCTCTATATGGGATTAGCGTTATTGGTATTAGGAACAGGATTCTTTAAGCCAAACATTACTTCGATAATTTCTGAAATGTACACTTACCTTCCTGAGAAGAAAGATGGAGCTTATACCATTTTCTATATGGGAGTTAACGCTGGTGCATTCTTCGGAATGATGCTTTGTGGATACCTAGCAGAACGTGTTGGATGGTCTTGGGGATTCGGATTAGCCGGTATTTTCATGTTATTCGGAACAGTACAGTTCTTATTGGCTAAACCTCTTTTTGGTAAGGTTGGTGCGCCGCCAGCGCGTCAAACAAAAGAAGAGAAAGCAGCTGAAGTAAAAGATTACAAAGAAAACAAGTTTACAATTATAGATAAAGTGCTTATCGTAGTTACGGCTGTAATTGGTTTGCTGTATTTAATTAATGACCCTGTATCAAAAATTGGAGGTATAAACTTATTGCCTTCTGAACTTTTTAATATAGAATCAATATCTGGTCCGATGGTGATTATTATTGGTGGGTTGATTCTTTTCTTGTATTTAATTATTACGCGAATTATTCGATATGAAAAGGTGATCAGAGACAGAATGATTGCTGTAATTATATTCGCATTCTTTACTGTACTTTTCTTTATTCCTTTCGAGCAGGCAGCAACTTCAATGGTTATTTTCGCGAGGGATTACACAGATCGAGTGCTGACAGGAAACTCTGCCTTAATATTCAACATTGTAAACACTTTGTTAACGATTATTCCATTAATGATCATTACGTGGGTATTGTATTTGTTGAACAAGAAAACATTCAAGCAAATTCCAGGAAGTAACGTTGTTTTGGGTGTATGTTTCTCACTTGTTTGGGGAATTGTTATTTGGATGTTGGTTCAAGATTTCTCAACAAAATCTTATGACATTCAATACCAAGCAGTAGCTGTAGAAACTGTAGTTGATGGTGAGAAACACATAGAGTATGAAGCATTAACACCTGCAAGGCCTCTAAAACCAGGTGAGGTTAGTGAAACTCAAATATTAAGTCTTGCTTCAAGCAGTGACTTAAAAGTCGGTCAAGATATTTATGCACACCTTGAATTAGGAAAGTACCGCTACCTCGATGAACAGACAAAATCAAAATTAGCAATAGACTATTCTAAGAGTGGAATGGAGTCTCAAATTGTTGCAGGTAAGGTATCTGAAATTAAAGAGAACGAAGTTGAAATCACGGTATCGTGGTTCAGTATTTTGAACTCTTTCTTTATTATTGCTTTTGCTTCTTTCTTCTCGAAATGGTGGGAAAGTAAATACAATCCTTCAGCTGCAATGAAGTATTCTTTAGGATTAATTGTAATGGGAGTCGGATTTGCTGTTTTAGCATACGGTTCGAGCTTTATTCCTCAAGGTACCGAAGCAGGAATCGTCCGTGTAAGTATGGTCTGGTTAGTTTTGGCTTACTTCTTCCATACCCTTGGAGAACTATTCTTGTCACCAGTAGGTCTATCTTATGTAAGTAAGCTTGTTCCTGCAAGAATGATTGCTTTGATGTTTGGAATGTGGTATTTAGCGATTGCTATTGGAAATAAAATTGCTGCTTCTATGGGAGGAATGGTAGATGATATTCAAGAGGAGCACAGTATGTCTTTCTTCTTTGTAATTTTCACTATAATTCCAGTTGTTGCAGGTGTGCTTATTGCACTTCTAAATCCATTATTGAAGAAGTTGATGCATGGGGTAAAATAATGACATTAGAATTATCTCTTAAAATATTTAAATAAGTAATACCGTCTCGTCTCATATTTTGGAGCTGAGACGGTATTTTACTTTTATACTGTTATAATTATGGAAAGTATTGAGTTTAATCTTGAAGGAGAATACATAGAACTGATCCAACTGTTAAAGGCTGTTGGAATTGCTCAAACGGGTGGTCATGCGAAGATGATAGTAGAGAATGGAAATGTAATTAGAGAAGGAGAGGTAGAGACGCGTAAAAGGGCTAAGATTCGAAAGAATGATGTTTTGGAGGTTGATGAACAACTTAAGATCATTATCGTTTAATATCAAACAAAGAAAATTGATATAAAGTCCTCTGCAATCAAAATTTGGGACTTTTTTATTCCTTTTATAAACCCTTACCAATAATTTATCATGTGATTCATTATTTATAGGGAAAACCCTTGTATAGATTGATTAACTATACATTACTTTTGAAGAGTAGTTTGGTATGTAATTATATTAGAGTATATTTTACAGTATTACCAATAGTATGATGCTTAGTTTTCATAATTTAAAGAGAAAAGCCTTTGGAAGAGACACCAAAGGCTTTTTTTATATCAAGTTTTTAAGCTTTTCTTCTTTATTTTCTTAACCAGCCTAAAACACGATCGTTTTGTATTTTCCACAGTTGATCTTTCGATTCTTCTAATTTGAATATTTCTCTTGATGGACAGTTTGGACCAGGATTCTGTTGTATAATTTCAATGTGAGTGGCATTCACTTCTGAAATAATAGCCACATGGCCGAAAGGATTTGTTTCAGTTGTGTCCATAACAATTAAGTCTCCGACTTGTGGCTTCGTTTTACTTGGATTTCTATACTGTAATAACGCCCTTTGATTGTTAATTTGACCATCGCTTAGATTTGGTAAATAAAAGCTTAAAGCGTGACCGTAACTATCAGGCATTTTATGATTATAGAATTCATAATAATATCTTTTTACGAATTCAACACACTGGTATTTCAATCCTAAATTATATCCGTTTATTGTATTTCGACCAACTACAGTTCCTACCTTTCCGTTGTAATAAACCATAACGTTATTTAAACTGTCAATTACTTTTCCAATATCCGGTTGATTTGATGTAGGCTCAGGCGCGTCTTTATTGGTAAAGTAAAATGTGGTTACAGAAAGTAAAGAAACCAGAATAATTACTTTCATATTATTTTTTATTTCTGAATGAGAAATAAGACAACAAAGTAAAGCCAAATGTAAGTGCAGTTCTAAATATCATGGCACCAACTGTTTTATCTTCATAAATTCCACCACTAAAAATGTGAATTATTAGATAAATAAATGCGAGTATCAAAAGAACAGTTCCAACACCTAATAGCTTCGTTGTCCAGACCTTTTCCATAAAAAATCCATATGCACCAATTAAATAAAATAGACTCACAATAAAGTTGGCCCAAACAATAAGTGGAACATAATTTCCTTCCATTTCTCTTATTCCGAATAAATCAAAAATAACTGAAGTGCTGAGGAGCAATGTTAACATTCCAAATGCCAAAAGAATGATAGCGGATGCGTATGTGATGATTCTTTTCATAAAAGTATTGAGTTGTTCAATAAAGTTAAGCTAAATCATGCAAACTCTTGTAGACATGTTGTTTTTCTTTTCTTTACGTGATTTTAATCATAAAAAAAGCACCTTTTGTTCCGTTTAAGTTTTACTTATCTGGATCAAAAGGTGCTGCAGTTTTTTACATGTAAGAACTTTACATGTATACTTTATATCTTTTCAATTTTAAATACATGATTTAATGAACTGGACTTAATTGTCATAAAGTATAATCCACTTGGGAATTTACCCATATCAAATTCCTCCTCTAAGCTACCACCATTTACTTTGAAGTCTTGTTTGATAACAACTTGTCCTTGCGCATTTGTAATCGTAATGTTGTGTTTTTCATTCGATAAACCATTTGCTGAAATCGTGAGTTTGTCATGTGCTGGATTTGGATAAGCAATTAAATTTATTTTCTGATCCACATACGATAAACCAACAGTTGATATCTGATTACACGTGGAAGTGTCTGTACAGATTCCTTTCGTAATAATTACAGCATAATTCCCGTTTTGAGTTGGGGTAAAACTTTGACCCGTCTCCCCATTTATTGGATATTGTGTTGTACAATCTATCCATTGGTAAGTAGCTCCTGAAGAACTCGCTCTTAATACACCATTGTTTAAAGTAACATTGTTGTTGATACTGCCCGAAGTTGTTGTTAAGTACCTAATTGGTCCACTTCCACAAGTATTCGTAGCCCTAACACTTAATTGTCCACCAGTACCATTTGTGGTAGCAGTCATTAATGTGCTGTTTGAAGTTCCTGTCCAACCACTTGGTAGTGTCCAAGTGAAAGATGTGGCATCTGCAACTGGACTAATACTATAGTTTTCTTGAGTTCCTCCTTGACAGAGTTCCGTTTTACCTGCAATTGTTCCTGGTCTTGCTGGAATTTTCTTCACTGAAGCTTGAACCGTCTGCACAGTAGTAGTACCACATGAGTTACTTGCCTTAACAGAAATTTCTCCTCCTGTACTTCCTACGTTGGCATTGATTGAGCGGTTTGTAGAAGACCCAGTCCATCCCGAAGGTAATGTCCAAGTGTATGTTGTCGCATGAGCTACAGCAGGAACTGAATACGTTTGTGTCGAGTTCTTACACACTTCTAAGTTTCCTGATATTGCTGAAATAGCTCCAGGTTTTGGACAAGGAATGGTGTGGGTAACTTTAATTTTAAAAGTTGGAGCGCTTGGCGGAGAACTTGAGTAATTCCATGTATAAACACGTACATAGTAAGTTTGTCCTACCGTTAATCCAGTGAATTCTTTGGCTACCATAGCTGGAGTTCCTGATGGATCATAACAGCTTATAGCTGTATTCATGGCACATGCAGTTCTTAATTCAATTACTCCATCAAAGTTACTAGAGTAACCTGATAGTGTAACTTTATGAGCCGAAGCCTGTGCAACGAATTTATAGTAAACATCCATATCGTCTTGAGAAGCACAGTTACAACCAGTACATGTGTTTGGTCCATATGAACCTGTAGCACATTTTACAGTACCTGATAATTGCGCTCCATTCGATGTTATAGTCGTAGCAGAACCACAGTTGTCATTGACTGGCGGGGTACAAGGTGTTCCTGAACATGCACCGTTTGTGTTGGTTGATCTGTAGCAAATTTTTGGTTTAACTTTACAACCACATTCCATGAAGTTGGGATAGCGTTTGTCAGAAAATGCAGCCCCACCAACATCTTTCCATTCAAAGTGTATGTGATCTCCAAAAGAGTTTCCTGTATTTCCACCATCAGCTATTTTACAACCTTGTTGAACTTCTACTGGAGCGGTTACGTGGAAAAAGTCATTATGTGCATAGTAAGTTTGAGTGCCGTCAGTGTGACGTATCCTAACTAAGTTTCCATAACCACCTCCCCAACCGGTGAAAACTACCCTTCCTGCTTTTACAGCACGGACTGGGTCTATTACATTATTAGGTGAATCAAAATCAATGGCA
>Ga0209075_1002338_pt1 | contig 16782 bp, 11 predicted proteins | sample Stecom2011_FD_187523 | JGI IMG/M metagenome (GOLD analysis project Ga0209075, IMG submission 187523) | Agricultural soil microbial communities from Utah to study Nitrogen management - Steer compost 2011 (SPAdes) (version 2) | ecosystem: Environmental > Terrestrial > Soil > Agricultural land...
ATCGCCAGCATCTGAGCAACCTTGGGGTTGGATGGCGTACCACCCGGCATTTTGTAGTCTTTCTCATCCCAGGGTTGCTTGGCGCGGGGGTTGGCTTCAATCCAGGCGCGGGCCTTGCTCATCATCTCGGCGCTGTCCTGGGCCAGGTCATGCAGGATCCCGGCAGCCAGGGCCGCTTTCGGGCTCACTCGCTTCCCTTCGATGAGAAAGGGAAAGGCCTTTTCCAGACCCAGCAGCCGCGGCAGGCGTGTGGTGCCGCCCCCGCCCGGTAACAGCCCCAGGGTCACCTCGGGCAGCCCCAGTTGGGTTTTGTCGTCATCAATCGCAATCCGATGATGGCAGGCCAAGGCCAGTTCCAGGCCACCGCCCAGGGCGGTGCCGTTGATTGCCGCCACCACCGGCTTGCCCAGGGTTTCCAGCTGACGCAGCGGCCCGGTGATCTGGGTGCGGAGCATGGTGAAAAACTGTTCGGCGTGCTCTGGCTGCACCTGGATCAACTCGCGGAGGTCGCCGCCGGCAAAAAACGTTTTCTTGGCCGAGGCCAGAATAATGCCTTTGATACTGTCAATTTCAGCCTGCAGGCGCTGGATGGTCTCGCCAAACGCCTGGCGAAAATCCGCATTCATTGTGTTGGCGGATTGGTTGGGCATATCCAGGGTAAGGGTGACAATGTTGTCCTGGTCTTTTTCGTAGCGAATCGCGCTCATGAATATTCTCGCTTTATGTCCTGGCCGGAAGGCGTGCTCACTTCCGGGCTGATCGGTTTGCGTCCCGTTTAACCGGTGCGTCCTGTTCCTGTTCGCTGGCGCTTAAAGGCGCTCGATAATAGTGGCGATACCCATGCCACCACCCACGCACAGCGTGGCCAGGCCGAACCGCAGCTGGCGCCGTTCCAGTTCGTCGAGCAGGGTGTTGAGAATCATCGCGCCGGTTGCCCCGAGGGGGTGGCCCATGGCAATGGAACCCCCGTTAACGTTCACCTTTTCATCCGGCACGTTCAACTCCCGTTGAAAACGCATCACCACGGCCGCGAACGCCTCGTTCACTTCAAACAGATCAATCTGGTCAATGGTCATGCCGGCTTTGGCCAGCGCCTTGCGGGTGGCGGGCGCCGGGCCGGTGAGCATAATGGTGGGGTCGGTGCTGGTGACGGCGGTGGCAACAATCCGGGCGCGGGGCGTCAGGCCCAGCTCCTTGCCCTTGGCTTCGCTGCCGATCAGGACCGTGCAGGCGCCGTCCACAATGCCGGAGGAGTTGCCGGGGGTGTGGACATGGTTGATCTTTTCCACAAAGGGATATTTAGCGCGGGGAACCGAATCGAACCCCATTTCACCCATCATCTGGAAGGACGGGTTCAGTTTGCCCAGCCCTTCAAGGGTGGTCTCCGGGCGAATGAATTCGTCTTGCTCCAGAATGCAGATCCCGTTCTGATCCCGGACCGGCACCACGGAGCGGCTGAAATAACCTTTCTCCCGGGCGGCGGCGGCTTTTTGTTGGGACGAGAGCGCGAAGCGGTCCACGTCTTCCCGGGAGAAACCTTCGATCGTGGCGATCAGGTCGGCTCCAATTCCCTGGGGCATAAAGCCGGTATGCAGGTTGGTGGCCGGGTCCAGCGCCCAGGCGCCGCCATCGGAGCCCATGGGCACGCGGGACATCGACTCCACGCCGCCGGCAACCACCAGATCCTCCCAGCCGGATTTGACCTTCATGGCCGCCAGGTTGACCGCTTCCAGGCCGGAGGCGCAGAACCGGCTCAGCGTCACACCTGATACACACTCCGCCCAGTCGGCGGCCAGCACAGCAGTTTTGGCGATATCCGCCCCCTGATCGCCAATGGGCGTGACACAGCCCATGACCACATCGTCCACCTGGGCGGTGTCCAGTTGGTTGCGTTGTTGAAGTTCCCGCAGCAGGCCGCTGAGGAGGTTGACCGGTTTAACCTCGTGCAGGGAGCCGTCTTTTTTGCCGCGTCCGCGCGGCGTGCGAATGGCATCGAAAATGAATGCATCTGTGCTCATGCTGGTTCCTTTGTGTTTATGAGTTGTGCCATACCTGGAGCCCGGATGAGTACAACCCGAGCGGATGCTGGACTGCCGTTCACCATAAGACAGCTTGGGGTTGGGCAAAATGGCGCTTTATGCCAAAAGTATTGTCCAAAAAGATCAAGTTGCCACGGGTAAAAGCAGTCACTTACCAATTATGAACAATGTCATTCCCTCTCCCCTTGCGGGAGAGGGTTAGGGGGGCGCCTAGTCTGAGGGGAGGGCGGCAAAGCCGCCCCGAAGGATCGGAATATGCCTAGCAGAAGGGGGAGCCGCTACATAATTTGTAACAGGGCCTGCTCAAGGCGTTTCTGCAAAGCAACGCGTAATCTCGGCTCAACAGGCCCCAGTCCATACCAGGAAGCCAGAATCGAGATCACTTCCTCCTGGGCGGACTGCTTGGACTGGACGCCGGTCAAACCTTCGGACAAGCGCTCCATCTGGTATTCCATGCGCAGGGCGCGCTCTGACTCCGGGGACTCCAGCCCAGCGGCGATTTCGGCCTGAATGGCCAGGAGGCGTGCCGAACGCTCGTTACGCTCATAGTGTTCGGCGGAAGCCTGCTCCGCGTTCTGAAGACGCTCGCCTAGTTGTTGCGCCATGACCGGGGGAAGTTCCTCGGGCAGCTTCAGGGCCACGGGCTGGTCATGGGGTTCACCGGCAATGATGGCGTCTTCATGGCGCGCCACGGCCTCTGCCTGCTGAGCCAGCTCCCGCCACTGTTGCATCGCCTGCTGTTGCTGCTGGTGGCGCAGGTGCTGACGGGCGGCCTGGATGGCGGTCTGGAAGCGCTCTTGCAACTTCTGATGGGCCTCCCGGGGCAGTTGCAGCGATTTAAACTCTTGCTGGATCTGGGGCAATCTCGCCTCCAGCTCATCACCGGATTTGGACACCAGCTGTTCCGCCTCGGTGCAGAGTTGTTCGGCCTGAGTGATTTGCTCCTGCACTTCCCGCTGATGATGGGAGCGCTGATCATCCAGTTTGGCAAAGATCTGGTCACAGGCGGCCCGGAAGGCTTTCCAGAGCTTGCGGTCTTCCCGGTGCTCGGTGATGCCGATTGCCTGCCACTCTTTTTGCAGCGCTTTAGCGGCCTGGGCGGCATGACGCATGTCCTCTTCACCCACCAGCTGTTCCGCCCGGGCCACAATCTCGGCTTTAAGGGCGGCGTTGCGGGCGCGCTCTTCGTTCAGGTGGCCCTCCAGGGCGTCCATCAGTTTTTGAAACTGCTTTTGTAAGGGCTTGTTCTGCTTGTGATCCACCGGATAGAACTGGTGCCACTCTTCCCGGGCCTTGCGGCTGATCCGGTCCATGGCTTTCCAGTCCACGTTCTCCCAGTTAACCTGGTTGAGGAAGGTTTGGAGGTGGTCACGGATTTCCTGGCGTTTTTCCAGGTTGGCCTGTTTGAGGCGTTCCTGCTCTACAAAAAACTCCTGGCAGGGTTCATAGGCCTTGTCAGAGGCCGTTTTGAAGCGGCTCCATAGCGCCTGGTCGGAAGAGCCGCCCAAAGCCCGCCACTCGGCTTGCAGTTCCTTGATGCGGTTGGCTTTGATCTGCGGGTCCAAATGCTGTTCCGCCAAATGCTCCATGCGTTCGCACAGCTCAATCTGCTTGGGCTGGGTGACAAAGCCCTGCCAGTCCCGTAGCTCTTGCAAGCGGCCGTGTAGCAGTTTGAGTTTGCCTTGATAGCTTTGCTCAACCTGGTGGGGCAACTGCTGCAACTGCTTCTGCAAATCCTTGAAGAGCTGGGAGGATGCTTTCAGCGAGCGTTCTTCCAGTTTCTTCTCCAGGCTGTCGATGGTTTTGTCGATTTCCCGGCGTAGTTTGCGGTTATCTTCGGTTTGTTGTTTGCGAAGATCCTGAAGATGGCCGAGGTGCTCCCGAACTTGTCCCAGCAGGGCGGGGGTGGAGAACTCGTCTGGCCATTCGATTTCCCCCTGCAACTGACGCAATTCCCGGAGTTCGTCATGGGCGGGGCTCTCGTCAGCCGGGGCCGCCTGGCAGGTGGTGAGCAACTCTTGCAGCCGCTTTTCCCGAGAAGCGTACTTTTGCAAGGCGGCCAGGTAACCGCGCAGCAGGTGCATGGCCTGCTGGTAACGCTTCTGCTCGGCTTTTTCCACGGGGACATCCCGAGTGGCTTCCAGCCAGCGATTTTCCTGGGTTTTAATCAGCGCATCCAACGCGGTCAGGTTGGACAAGTTCGGCTGCGGGGCCTGACGCAGAGCGTCGAGGGTTTCCTCCAGGGTGGCACAAGTGGCCTCCCGCTCCTGTTGCAGGTTGGAGTGATGTTGGGCGGCTTCCGCCTGTTGCCGCTCTTCTTCCTCTCGCTGGCGAATGCGCTCGCGACAGGCGTTAATGGCCCGTTCCGCACGGCTGACAAGGTCCTGATCCGCTGTTTTTTGCACCTGCTGCCATTGGTTCGCCAACGCATCAAACTTGGCCTGATACAGGTGAGTGGCTTCACTGGTGGCATGAGCTTCCAGCGAGGCGCACAGTTCTTGAGCATGTTCCCGCTCTTGCTGCAGGCGCTTCTCTTCTTCCCGATGCTGGGTGAGCTTGGCCTTGGCTGTTTGATAAACGCCTTTGTCTTTGTTTTTGGAAGCCTTCAGGACTTCTTCCAGCAGTTCGTAATCCTGGAGCTGATCAACTGCCTGCTGACGTAGCCGGCTGGCGTTGGCATGCATCGCCAGATCTGCCAGGTGGCGCTGGTTATTCAGCTGCTCCAGGAGGGCGAGCCGGGCTTCGATGGATTTCAGGTTCAGAATCAGCTGATAGCGCTGCTCATCGTCTTGCAGTTGTCCAGACAACTGGCGTAATTGCTCGGTGGTACCCTTGGCGGTATCCAGCAGGCCCGCCAGTTGCGTCAGAATCACGGTTTGATGGGCGCCGCCGGGGCGGGCGAGTAACTTCAGTAGCGCATCGGGTTCGGCAATTTTCTCGATCGCCCGTTGGCTGACCCGCGTGTCGGGGTCTGTTTCAGCCAGTTTCAGCAGAATGGTCCGCTGTTCTTCCTGTTCCCACAACAGATTGCCAACGGCTTCCAGGCGAGTATCAGGGTTTCTGCTTTGCCACTTGGGTTGAAATATTCTTCTTAGAATAGCCATGGGGTTTGATCCTGTATTCGTCGTGTCCGGATAGCTCTGAAAAGCTATCGCTTGGCGGCCGGACTGGGGAGGCAAATCACGACACCGCAAGGTGCGGGACAGCTGGTGAGTTACGCCTCTGATCTATCAAAGCGGCCAGTTAAGGCCCATTCCATTAAAACCTGCAGCGCCTAAGTCTTAATGGAATGGGCGGTTAGGGAGGCTAGTCTACTCCGGTTGCTGGCAATTCGGAATGCCACGGCGGCAAAGGCGGGGTAAGATGAAATGGCCCCGGGGCACCGGTTGGGGTGGCCTTGATTGAAAGGAGGTGAAATGCCCGAACAAGACGAAGTTGATCTTGAGCAGATACGCCAGCAGGTGATTGGCTGGCTGGCCCGGCGCGAACACAGCCGCCAGGAAGTGCGTCAGAAGCTGGTGCGTCGTTATGGCGCTCGGGCTGACTTAAATAATTTGCTGGACGAATTGGAGCAATCCGGCCTGTTAAGTGACCGGCGCTTTGCGGAAAGTCTCACCCGGGTCCGCTCGGGCCGGGGCTATGGGCCGCTGCGGGTCAGGGCGGAGCTGGCGGCTAAAGGGGTCAGGGCGGCCGCTGTTGAGCAGGCCCTGGCGGAAGAAGAACCCGACTGGTTGCAACTGGCCGGTCAGGCATTACGCAAGAAGTTTGGCCCGCTGCCGGCCACGGATCGGGAGTCTCGAGCCAAGCAGTATCGGTTTCTGGCACAACGAGGCTTTAGTGCCGAGCAAATCAATGCGGCCTTATCCCGCATTGCCGAGAATGACACTCCCACTTAAGCCGGTTTGGCCCTAGAGCATGGGGGGCGTGGCGTAGACCGACAACGGCAGAACGTTGTGCTGGTGACTCTGGTTACTGGCTTCCAGCAGGGTGATGTCGGTATCCAGAGGGGGCTCTGGATCCAGTTCGGAGCGGGTCATCCAGACCAGCACATCATAATAACGGCGGATATTCTGCACATATTTCACCGCTTCCATCCCCCGGGCGTAGCCAAACCGGGTCTGTTTGTACCACTTGGCTTTCTGCAGTAGGGGCAGATATTCCTTGACGTCCATCCACTTGTCCGGATTCAGGCCATTCTGGGCGGTCAGGGTGCGGGCGTCTTCCATATGGCCAAAGCCGACGTTATAGGAAGCCAGCGCCAGCCAGGTCCGGTCCGGCTCTGGAATATGCCGGGCCACGCGCTCGCGGATCAGGCTAAAGTAACGGGCGCCTCCCTCAATGCTGGCAATAGGGTCCAAACGGTTGGCGACGCCCATTTCCTTGGCGGTCACCCGGGTCAGCATCATCAGCCCCCGAACACCGGTGGGAGATACCGCATTGGGCATCCAATGGGATTCCTGATAGCCAATGGCAGCCAGCAGGCGCCAGTCAATATCATAGCGGGCCGCGGCTTCTTTAAAGGTTTGCTCGTAGCGTGGCAGGCGGTTATTAATATGCTGGATAAAAGTCCGCGCGCCGACATAGTTGATTTGCTCGACGTGGCCGTAATAGCGCTCCTGCAGCTGAAGCAGGGTGCCATCTTGCTCAATCCGGGCAAAAAACTCCTGAGCCAGTTGTGGCAGTGAATCATCCCGGGTTGCTGGAAATACCCAACTAATGGAGCGTGGCTCACTAATGTCGAAGGCTTCCCGAACCCTGGGGTAATAGGCTTGATGGGCAGAGAACTCGTTGGAATCGAGAATGGTGACGTCAATTTCGCCGTCCTCGATCATGCGCAGCAGATCGACCGTCTCGTGTTCACGGGTTTCTTCCCATTGCAGTTCGGGATACTCAGGCTTTAGTTTGTGCAAGGTTTCAGCATAACTGCTGTCGGCCAGGACCAGAATCCGTTTGTTGAGGAGGTCCGCAGCTGAGCGCGGCCGGCCGTCACCCAGGCGATACACCACTTTCTGGTGGATTTCCAAATAGGGCGGTGAAAGCTTGAAGCGTTGCTCAAGCTCAGTTGGCAGGCTTAAACCCGTGGCGGCAAAGTGGGTGTAGTTGTTATCCAGAAGCGAGTGAACTTCGCCGAGGTTGCTGGCAACTCTCAGGCGTAGCTCCACACCCAGTTCATCCGCGAACATTTTGGCCAGTTCATATTCAAAGCCAGTAGCCCCGTCGCGACCTTCGAAATAGGTGGTTGGAGCGTTACGGGTAACAACGTGCAGAACCTGCTCTTGCTTGATTTCTTCCACAATCGTGGGGCGGCTGCAGCCTGTTACAGCGATGGCCGCGGTCATGAAGGCAACGGCCGAAAAACTTGCTCGGCGCGTGGATTTTGTATTGCTGGAAAGGCTGTCCAACAGCATGCTCTAGCCCACCTCGTGATGACCAGCAAAAGGTTTTTTGGATCGTCCATTCCTTGGTGATTGGACGAATCCTCACATTTTTGACCGCGCTGACGCAAGTTTTGTTCACGTTCTTCCGAGAAAAATTTGCATAGTTTCACGATCTCCCGGAACTTTGACAGGTACTCCCGTACCGGCTGGGTTCTGGTTGCCACAGGCGTTTTCAAGTATCATAGCGGCCTTTCGAAAAACCTGTCCCTGAATGGCGAGATCTCGATATGCTTGAATTGCGTGGTGCGCCCGCTTTATCTCCCTTCCGCACACAGAAACTATTGAGTCAGATCCAGGCTCAGGTTGATGTGGTTGACTCGATTTATGCTGAATTTATGCATTTCGTCGATGTCAGCACGCCCCTGGAAGATTCCCAGCTCAGCGTGTTAAACCGCCTGTTGCAGTATGGCCCCAGTGCACAAACTCAGTCTGCTGAGGGAGTGCTGTTTTTGGTGGTGCCCCGCCCGGGAACGATCTCGCCCTGGTCAAGTAAGGCGACGGATATTGCCCATAACTGTGGCCTGCCACAGATTCGCCGTATCGAACGAGGCATTGCCTACTATATTCAGGCCAAGGCTCCCCTGAAGGTTGAGCAGCGCAAGCTGATTGCCGCGGCCCTTCATGACCGCATGACCGAAGCCGTCTTCCACGAAATGGCCGGAGCGGAGCTGCTGTTCGGTTCAGCCGAGCCCAAGGAATTGCAGAGCATTGATATGCTGGGTCACGGCAAGGCCGCGTTGGTGTCGGCCAACGCCCGCCTGGGTCTGGCCTTGGCGGATGATGAAATTGATTATCTGTTTGAGGCTTATCAAGAGCTGGGCCGTAACCCGACCGACGTCGAACTGATGATGTTTGCCCAGGCCAACTCCGAGCATTGTCGCCACAAGATTTTCAACGCGTCCTGGGATATTGACGGCGAGGCACAGGAAAAGTCCCTGTTCGCCATGATCAAAAACACCCACGAAATGCACCGGGAAGGCGTGCTGTCTGCCTATCGGGACAATGCCGCGGTGATCGTGGGTTCCGAGGCGGGGCGTTTCTACCCTGATCCGGAAACCGGTGAATACCGGAGTGTCCAGGAGCCGATTCATATCCTGATGAAGGTGGAAACTCACAACCACCCCACCGCGATCTCTCCGTTCCCGGGGGCTGCGACGGGCTCCGGTGGTGAAATCCGTGACGAAGGCGCGACTGGGCGAGGTGCGAAGCCGAAAGCGGGCCTGACTGGCTTTACCGTGTCCAACCTGCGGATTCCCGGTTATGAACAACCCTGGGAAGAGGACTACGGCAAACCGGATCGTATTGTGTCCGCCCTGGATATCATGATCGAGGGGCCGCTGGGTGGCGCTGCTTTTAACAACGAATTCGGCCGTCCGAACCTGTGCGGTTACTTCCGTACCTTTGAGGAAAAAGTCGCAGGCCCCAACGGTGAAGAGTGGCGCGGCTATCACAAGCCCATCATGCTCGCCGGTGGTATGGGTAACATTCGGGAATCCCACGTTGAAAAAGGCGAGATTCCGGTGGGGGCCAAGCTGATTGTGCTGGGCGGCCCGGCCATGTTGATCGGTCTGGGTGGAGGCGCTGCCTCGTCCATGGATTCTGGCGCCAGCCATGCGGAACTGGATTTTGCGTCCGTACAGCGAGACAACCCGGAAATGGAGCGCCGCTGTCAGGAAGTGATCGACCGCTGCTGGCAGCTGGGCGATGACAACCCCATTCTGTTTATTCACGACGTAGGGGCGGGCGGTCTGTCCAATGCTTTCCCGGAGCTGGTGAAAGACGGCGGCCGTGGCGGCAAGTTCGAGCTGCGGCGGATTCCTTGTGACGAGCCCGGCCTGTCTCCGTTGGAAATCTGGTGTAACGAATCCCAAGAGCGTTATGTGCTGGCGGTGAAAGATGAGGATCTGGCCCGCTTTGACCAGATCTGCGCCCGTGAGCGCTGCCCTTATGCCGTCGTGGGTGAAGCGACCGAAGAGATGAAGCTGGAGTTGAGCGATGAAGTGTTCGCCAACAAGCCGGTCGACCTCCCGATGTCGGTGCTGTTTGGCAAGCCGCCCAAGATGCATCGCCAGGTTGAGCGTAAAACCTTCGTCAAGCCCATGTTCGATGCTAGCAGCATTGACCTGAAAGAGGCGGCCGAGCGTGTCCTGCGATTGCCGACGGTCGCCAGCAAGAGCTTCTTGATCACCATCGGTGACCGCTCCATTACCGGTTTGGTGGCCCGTGACCAGATGGTTGGCCCCTGGCAGGTGCCGGTGGCGGATGTCGCCGTAACCGCGGCCAGCTACGATACCTACGCCGGTGAAGCCATGGCCATGGGAGAGCGTACTCCCATTGCTCTGATTGATTCACCGGCATCCGGACGCATGGCGGTGGGTGAAACCATCACCAACCTGGCGGCTGCCCGGATTGGCAAGTTGTCTGATGTCAAACTGTCCGCCAACTGGATGGCGGCAGCCGGTCACCCCGGTGAAGACGAAAACCTGTACGACACCGTGCGTGCCGTGGGTATGGAGCTCTGTCCGGCGCTGGGAATTACGATTCCGGTGGGCAAGGACTCCATGTCCATGAAAACCGTTTGGGAAGAGAGCGGCGAGCAGAAGCAGGTCACTTCTCCGCTCTCACTGGTCGTCAGTGGCTTTGCCCCCGTGGTGGACATTCGCAAGACCCTGACCCCGCAGCTCAAAACCGACCAGGGCGAGACCGATCTGATCTTGATTGATCTGGCCTGTGGCCAGAATCGTTTAGGTGGCTCGGCTTTACTGCAGGTATTCCGTGCGGTGGGCGCGGTGGCGCCCGATTTGGAGCGCCCCGAGGATCTGCGCGCCTTCTTTGATGCCATTCAGTCGCTGAACGAGCAGGACCTGTTGCTGGCCTATCACGACCGTTCTGATGGTGGCTTGTTCACCACCCTTTGTGAAATGGCATTTGCCGGACATACGGGCATTGATGTCAGTCTGGACTATCTGTCCCAGGGTGACACCCAGTATGTTCACGAGCTGTTTAACGAAGAGCTGGGTGCGGTGATCCAGGTGCGTCGTGCAGATGCAGAGAAAGTATTGCAGGTTCTGGAGAACCATGGCCTGAAGGAGCACAGCCTGGTAATTGGAACGCTCAACAGTGACGACCAGATTCGCTTCCGTCATGGTGACCAGACACTGCTGGAGCAGTCACGGGTTTACTATCAGCGGATCTGGTCTGAAACCAGTCACCAGATTAAGAGCCTGCGGGACAATAGCGAATGCGCCCAGGAAGAGTTTGACGCCATTCTGGATGTGGCCGATCCCGGTCTGTCGGCCCAGCTCACCTTCAATATCAATGAAGATGTAGCAGCACCCTTCATTAATACCGGCGTGCGTCCCAAGGCCGCGATTCTGCGGGAGCAGGGCGTAAACGGCCAGGTTGAAATGGCCGCCGCCTTTGACCGGGCCGGTTTCGCCGCCGTCGACGTTCACATGAGCGACATTATCGAAGGTCGGGTGACTCTGGATGAGTTCAAGCTGGTCGCGGCCTGCGGGGGCTTCTCCTACGGTGACGTGTTGGGGGCGGGCGAAGGCTGGGCCAAGTCCATTCTGTTCAACAGCCGGGCTCGGGATCAGTTCATCCGCTTCTTCCAGCGTCTGGATACCCTGACGCTGGGAGTCTGTAACGGCTGTCAGATGCTGTCCACGCTGGCAGAGATCGTACCGGGGAGCGAGCATTGGCCCCGTTTTGTTAAAAACCGCTCAGAGCGCTTTGAGGCGCGGGTGGCCATGGTGGAAATTGGCGAATCCCGTTCAGCCTTCTTGCAGGGAATGGCAGGCTCCCGGATGCCGATTGCCATTGCCCATGGTGAAGGCCGTGCCGAGTTTGAAACCGACGCTGCCCAGGCGGCCTTGGTCCATAGCGGCAAGATCGCCCTGCGTTATGTGGACAACTATGGACAAGTAACGGAGCGCTATCCTGCAAACCCGAACGGTTCACCTCTTGGGATTGCCGGTGTCACCAATGCCGACGGCCGGATCACCATCATGATGCCGCACCCGGAGCGGGTGTTCCGTGCGGTTCAGAACTCCTGGTATCCAGCGGAATGGCAGGAAGATGGTGCCTGGATGCGTATGTTCAGAAATGCTCGGGTGTGGTTGGGATAAAACCTGAAAGCTCCTGACGATAAAAAAGACCCGAAAGGGTCTTTTTTATTGGGGACGAAAAATCGACGCGGATTTTTTTAGGGCGGAAGAGCAGTCCAAAATCCTGGTTAGTTTGTATCTTTGTGTAACTTTGTATTTCTACATGTGATCAGGAGGCTGGGGAGCCCGTACTTTAGTTCTAAAAAATGTGCGTGAGTCGGTTTAGTTGGTTAAAAACTGCGCAAGCTCACCCATTCTCCAGCCATCAGTCTTTGCATTTTATGCACAGATGACGAAAAAACGTCATCCTATACCTTAAGGGGTAATTGAAGTACCAGTCTTAGGAGTATTGACTTTATTAAGTGTTTGAAAATAAATAACTATTTTAATTTGTGCATTCTGTGTTCAATTTGTTGGGAAAGCCGATAGCTTGGGCGATTCCGCCGTTCATCAAAAATTTATCAACAGAGTTTTCCACAGATTCTGTGGGTAACTTTTTACGCTGGTGATCGTTCAAATACTATCCAGCAAAATTCCCAAGTGCAGCCGTGTAGCGTCGCAAAGTGTTCGCTCTGCGCCATCACAAAGTGCTTGTTTTGCGCACAGCACAAAGTGTTCACTTTGCACAATCCTTAAGAAGGAGGCCGTATGTATAAGATCGCATTTTTCGTTCCGGAAACTCATGTGGAACAAGTAAAGGAGGCGATGTTCGCAGTGGGCGCGGGGCGGATTGGCAATTATGACTGTTGTGCCTGGCAAACCTTGGGGCAGGGACAGTTTCGGGCTCTGGAAGGAAGCGATCCTTTTCTGGGGCAGCAAGGTATCGTGGAACGGGTGGCTGAATATAAGGTCGAAATGGTATGTCAGGATGATTTGATAGCGGAAGCCATCAAGGCCCTGCGACAGGCTCATCCGTATGAAGAGCCTGCCTTTGACTTATGGCGGCTGGAGGAGTTGTAGTCAAGCCGCAAGATGATCATGAATCGTCGCGCGGCTTGAAGATCATCTCCTCGACCCGCACCGGGAAGCGATGCTGAATCAGCTGACCCCGGTGTCTATCCTTAAGGTAATGGGTGAGGGTGTCGCGCACCGTCGGAAAAGCGATTTCTTTCCAGGGGATTTTGTCTTCCGTAAACAAGTCGACCTCCAGGCTTTCTTCACCCACGCCAAACTTGCCATCAATAATGGTGGCAAGAAAGAACATGTGAACCTGGTCGATATGGGGCAGGTTGATCACGGTATACAGGCCATTCAGCTCGACCTGTGCCGCGGCCTCCTCCCAGGTTTCCCGAATGGCGGCTTGCATGGTGGTTTCCTTGTTTTCCATGAAGCCTGCAGGTAAAGTCCAAAAACCACGACGTGGCTCAATGGCCCGACGGCACAGCAGAATCCGCCCGTCGTAAGTCGGCAGGGTGCCCGCCACGATTTTAGGGTTCTGATAGTGAATCGTGTGGCAGGAAGGACAAACATAACGTGGCCGGTTGTCGCCTTCCGGAATTCTTTGTACCACTGGAGAGCCGCAGTCAGAGCAATATTTCATAGCGCTTTCTATGCTAGTGAATCGTTTGCAGATTATAAACGGATTGAGAAGGCGGGTCATGGGCAACAAAGAGTCCTGTTGCCAGAGCCGCCTTAAGCCAGGAATCAAAGCGTCGCCAAAAGAGTCGTGCCATGTCCTTAGTACAGCAGGCTAAAGAGCGCTTGGTCGCTCATCAGCCACAAACCTTAGCCCTGGATTTTCCTGAAGCAGGGGTTTTGCTGCCTCTGACCAACGAGCCGGAGCCAACGATCATCCTGACACGCCGCTCAGACCGGCTGCGTACCCATCGAGGCCAAGTGGCATTACCGGGTGGCCGGCGAGACGAAACCGACGGCAGCCTGATTGAAACCGCCCTCAGGGAAAGCCAGGAAGAAATCGCACTGCCGCCCAATCAGGTGGAGGTGATCGGCGCCCTGGATCAGGTCGTGTCCCGATTCGGGATCCTGGTGACTCCCTACGTTGGCGTGATTCCTCCTGAGCTGGAGTTTCAGCCAAACCCTGATGAGCTGGACGCGGTGTTTAAGGTTCCGGTGAGTTTTTTCCTGGAAGATCGCCGCAAACGAACCGATGTCCTGTCGTTTCGGGGCATGACCCTTCATGTACCCTGTTGGCAGTTCGAGAAGTTTGAGATCTGGGGGTTGTCCGCCATCATCCTCACCAACTTTGTCAATGTCGCCTTTGATGCCGGTATCCAGATGGTGCATTACCAGAGCGAGCGTCAGGTGAAAGACGGGATGGGGCAGCGATAGCCGCTGGCATTCCAAGCCTTCCGCTAAGGTCGTGACGGAATTCCTCGTGACTCTGCTTTTTAGGCAGTTTCCCTCTTCAAGGCTCCGTCGCCTTGAACAGAAAACAACTAGCTAATGGTAATATTTTATGATCTACAGACTGGATAACCGTGAGGTAAAACTCATCGGCGGGCCCCACTTCATTGCCAATAATGCGACTCTGGTCGGCTCCGTGGTGGTCCGGGCCAATGCAAACATCTGGTTCAATGTGGTGATTCGTGCGGATAATGACGTAATCGACATTGGCGAGAACTCCAATATACAGGATGGCTCGGTCCTGCATACCGACAGCGGGATTCCCTTGACGATTGGCCGGGGAGTGACGGTGGGCCACAAGGCGATGCTGCATGGTTGTACCATTGGGGACCACAGCCTGATTGGTATTAATGCGGTGGTGCTGAACGGTGCGAAAATTGGCAAGCACTGTTTGATCGGCGCCAACACCTTGATTCCGGAGCGGATGGAAATTCCGGATGGATCACTGGTGGTCGGCTCTCCGGGGAAGGTTAAAAGAATGCTGACCGAGCCGGAAAAGAAAATGTTGGAAGCCAGTGCGGCTCACTATGTCCATAATGCCCAACGCTATTTGAAATCCCTTGAGGTTCAGATCGAGCATGAGTAGTGAGAAAGCGGTCTCTGAGCAAGCTGTCCAGAACGGCCGCGCAGAACTGCCGGTCCGTTCGCCTTGTGTGAGCATCTGCGCATTGGATGACAACGATATTTGCGTTGGGTGTTTTCGTACCGGGCTAGAGATCGCCGGTTGGGGCGGAATGACCAACGATGAGAAACGCCAGGTGCTCGCCCGGGTCGCCGAGCGAGAGGCGGCGAGTGGGCGAGTTCTTTAAAGTCTAAGATTCAGCCTTCTATCATATGCGGCCCCATCGGGGGCTCCTAATAACGGATTGAGACCGGCGGGCCCTCACCAGAGCTGTCGGTTTTTAAAATTGTAATTATTGCGCTGTGACGAGAAGTTCGGCAAAACACAGCGATACCAGATTATTCGTTAACAATAGAGGAAATTGGTTCATGGTGAGTATTGGTACGCCGCTCAAGCTTGGGGCCACCAAAGTGATGTTGCTCGGCTCGGGCGAGCTTGGAAAAGAAGTGGCGATTGAGCTGCAGCGCTTCGGAGTGGAAGTTGTTGCGGTGGATCGTTATGCCAATGCGCCTGCCATGCAAGTGGCCCATCGCTCCTATGTCATCAATATGCTGGATGCCTCCGAGTTGCGACGCATTGTCGACCTGGAACAACCGAAACTGATTGTGCCGGAAATTGAAGCCATTGCCACTCAAGAACTGCTTCGCCTTGAGGAAGAAGGATACCAGGTGGTTCCCACGGCCCGTGCTGCCAATCTGACAATGAACCGAGAAGGAATTCGCCGCCTGGCCGCCGAAGAGCTGGGCTTAAAAACTTCCCCTTATCGCTTTGCATCCGACTTTGATGAATACCAGGCGGCGGTTCGGGAGATTGGTTTGCCCTGTGTGGTCAAGCCGATTATGAGTTCGTCCGGCAAAGGGCAAAGTACCATTAAAACCGAAGCCGACATCCAGGCCGCTTGGGACTATGCGCAAGAAGGCGGTCGCGCCGGGGCCGGCAAGGTGATTGTCGAAGGTTTTGTGGATTTTGATTATGAGATCACCCAGCTGACCGTGCGTCACCGCGACGGCACCAGTTTTTGCGAGCCCATTGGCCATCGTCAGGTGCAAGGCGACTATGTGGAAAGCTGGCAGCCTCATCCGATGTCGCCCCTGGCACTGCAGCGCTCCCGTGAGATCGCGGAAAAGGTCACCAACGCCCTGGGGGGCTGGGGCGTGTTTGGCGTAGAGCTTTTTATTCGCGGCGATGAGGTCTATTTCAGCGAAGTGTCACCCCGTCCCCATGATACCGGCTTGGTAACCTTGCTTTCCCAGGATCTATCGGAGTTCGCCCTTCATGCCCGGGCCATCTTGGGGCTGCCCATCCCGGCGATTCGCCAAAATGGCTATTGTGCTTCAGCCGTGATTCTGGTGGAAGGGGAGTCCGAGCAACCGGTGTACGGCAATCTGGACCAAGCGTTGTCTCAAGAAGATGTCCACCTGCGGCTATTTGGAAAGCCAGAGCTTGCAGGCAAACGTCGTATGGGAGTGGCGCTGGCGAAAGCCGACTCGATCGAGGAGGCCCGGGCGCGGGCGACTGCAGCCGCCGCTGTGGTTAAAGTAACGCTATAGAGAGGCGGATATCAGAGTGGGGATAGGATGGCATAAGCCGCGCTACCTCTTCTGAGGCGACTAAAAAGCGCCCATATCGGGCGCTTTTTAGTCGACATGTTTAAAGCTTGTACGATCGTTTCAAAAAGTTTTCGGTTTCTCTCAAAAAGGGCTTGTGCAGCCCGCTTTTCTCCCTATAATACGCACTCTCTTCGGGGCCAAGGCCACCGGGAGGCGCTTCAGGGAGTGAGCTTGGTTAACAAGCGGTAACAGAGGCGGCATTGACAGGTGAGGGAGATACCTGGAGAATGGATTCCCCGGTTTCAAAGCCGGCGCAGTAGGAAGGCGGTTCAGGATGGTGGGAGTGGCGAATTAAGCGGCTCCCGAGGTTGCGAAAAAAGATTTCAAAAACCTCTTGCCAAGCCCGAAACGATCCTTATAATAGCGGCTCCTTTCCAGGCTGAGGCCGGAACGGAACAGGAAAAACAACTGAGAAAACAGTTGACAAGGACGACAAGCGGTGTAGAATACGCCGCCTCGATCGACAGATCGAGCGCTCTTTAACAAGCAGGTCAAGCAATTTGTGTGGGCGCTGACTGGGATTGCTTCAAGTAAGTAATTATCAAGTCAGTGACTACCTGAAAATTCATGTAGTTCTAACTTGAGCAAAGATTAGCTTCT
>Ga0209075_1002339_pt1 | contig 16780 bp, 14 predicted proteins | sample Stecom2011_FD_187523 | JGI IMG/M metagenome (GOLD analysis project Ga0209075, IMG submission 187523) | Agricultural soil microbial communities from Utah to study Nitrogen management - Steer compost 2011 (SPAdes) (version 2) | ecosystem: Environmental > Terrestrial > Soil > Agricultural land...
CCGGAGAAGGATGGGACGGAACCTTCAACGGAAACCAACTCCCATCAACAGACTACTGGTTTAAAGTACTATACGACGAAGAAGACCAAAATAATAACATACAAAGAAGAGAATTTAAAGCGCATTTTTCGCTTAAACGATAAAATTAAAAACTCCGAACATTGTTCGGAGTTTTTGTATTACTTATTATGACCTTGTATTATGTGATATATCTGTAAGGCATTTCCATCAGTGAGAAGTGAGACGAAATGACAAATATGCAATAATCTCTCATAAACAGATTTTGTGTTTTCTACTTTATATTTTTCTGGAAGAAGTCGCAAAACGAGCTTGTCGTAATTAGATGTTTTTCCTTCATATTTGTTGTTATAAGCTCTTGTAAAGGTATCAAGAAGGACTGAAATAACTTTGTATCCTGTGATTTCCTTTTGAGTAACCTCATTGCTTTGATAAATTTTTTTCACACAAATATTAATAATATCGTCCAGCTGTGCCTTAAAACGACTTTTGTCTGTAAGAGCATACGGGAAATCTCCGGCTAAAATCTTCTCCTCATTTTCTTTAAACACTTCAATAACTTCGTTAATCATTCTTCCGATAGCTACTGCTCGAAGGTAGCTTACTCGGTCTTCTCGTGTTTTAAGTTGGTTGTATTTAGAACTATTAATATTATCTTTAACCAATTTAATAAGGTATTCTAATGCATATTCTTCGTCAATCCAACCTAAATTTATACCATCTTCAAAATCAATTATAGTGTAACAAATATCATCGGCTGCTTCGACTAAATAGGTTAACGGATGACGTTCGTATCCGATATCATCTCCGGTTTTGTTAGGAATAAGTCCGAGTTCATCAGCAACTTCTTTTATAAATTCTTTATCTGCTTGAAAGAATCCGTATTTTTTGTCTGCAATTCGATTGGTAGGCTTTATGGGTAGGGATTCTTTTGGATATTTCATAAAAGCTCCCAAAGTGGCATAGGAAATACGCAGTCCTCCTTCATTTCCGAACATTGATGATGACAAAACCATAAGTCCGTTAGCATTTCCTTCAAAAGAAACCAAGTCTTGATATTCTTTATCGGATAATTGTTCTTTATATTTTTTCCCATTTCCGTTCAGGAAATATTCTCCGATGGCTTTTTCTCCGGAATGACCAAAAGGAGGATTTCCAATGTCATGAGAGAGAGCGGCAGCCGCTACAATTGCTCCAAAATCGTTTACTTCATAGCCCAATTCTTTTAGGTAAGGATATTTTTCTAAAATAAAACTTCCTGCGCTTCTACCAAGCGAACGTCCTACTACTGAGACCTCAAGGCTATGTGTAAGTCGGGTATGGACAAAATCCGTTTTTGAAAGCGGAATAACTTGTGTTTTGTCTTGTAAGGTTCTGAAAGCAGGAGAAAAGATTATTCTGTCATAATCCACTTCAAATCCCAGTCGGGTTGGGTCTTGTTCTTTTCGAATTCTGGGTTGTGTGTCGCCTTGTTTTTTAAGCGAAAGTAAGCGTTCCCATTTCATCATAACGATTGATAATTTTAATAAAGCTCAAAAATACTTCTTTTTAAGCACAATAAAGAGTGATGGGTTAACTTCGGATTAGATTTTCATTCATTATCTTTCTTTTTAAAGATAGAACCGATTTCTTTCCCTATTTTCTGAACGGTTTCTATTCCTTTGTTCAATGGTTCTGACGAAATATCGAGGTCGGGATATCGGTCATCACTAAAATTCTCGAATTGTTGCGGATAAATTACGAAACGACTGTTTAAAGGGAAATATTTTTCGATTTTTGAAGGTAAATTTTCGAGAGCTCCAATATAGGAAGCAGCTCTTCTTCGTGCGGAAATAAGCACGATTAAATCGTCTTGATGAATATCTTTAGAGAGAATTAAAAAATCTTCCCAATCGCTAAATGTATGCATTGTTATAGAAGCTGCCAATTTACTCTTTTTAAGGAATCTTTCAATAGAGCTTTGAGTAGCCTCATTAGCGTATAACTGAATTGAAATACTTAATTCTTGAGCTAGGGTTATTAGCTTGGATGTCCACAAACTAAAACCGTTTTCGTGTTCAGCCAAAGGAGGAACTGCAACCACAATTCGCTTATGGAGAACAAGTGGTTTTTCTAGATGACAAACAAAAATAGTTTTGTCTGTATTGTTGAGTATATTGTCTAATTTCTCACCTATCAGTTTGTCAAAAAAACCTGTGCGTTGTGGCCATCCTAGGATTATAATATCAGTCATCAACTCTCTTGATATTCTAATTATTCCGCTGGCTGCATTGTGGTCAATGGTTGTTACGACATTTACCATAGTTTCTGAAGCAGAAGCTTCTTTTACGAAATCTTCTAATTTATTTCTAGCTTTGAGAATATTGATTTCGGCTTCATTATTATTAGAGACAACGGTCAAGATAGACACAGGATTGGCCGACTTTTTATCTTTGACGAAAATGGCGAGTTCTAGAAGTTTTTGAATGTTTGATACATCGGCAATAGGTAACAGGATATGCTCGCTTGAGGCAGTTCCGTTTGTTTTTATAATTTCGTCAGTATTTTCTGATTCAACGATAATTTTTTTACCTGCTTGTTCGGTTGCGAATGAAGCGACAATACAAGTTACGAGTATAAGGATAATGGTTCCGTTTAGAATATTTTCGTCTAAAATTTCAGCTCTATAACCTACTAAAATTACAGCTAATGTTGCCGCTGCGTGAGCTCCACTAAGTCCGAAGATAAGTTGGCGTTGTGCTCCTGTATATTTAAAGATAAGTTGCGTAAACCAAGCAGCAATCCATTTTCCGAATAAAGCTACAGCCGTAAGTGTTCCTGCTACGATAAGTGCTGTAGGCCCGCTCATAATAACACTTACATCAACCAGCATACCTACACTTATCAAAAAAAACGGGATGAATAAAGAGTTTCCAATAAATTCAATTCTGTTCATCAAAGCAGAAGAATGAGGGATGAGCTTGTTTAAGGCCAATCCTGCAACAAAAGCTCCGATAATTGCTTCTACTCCTGCAACTTCTGCCAAGAAAGCTGCAAAGAATACTACAGATAGGACAAAAATATAATGCGAATGTTTTTCACTTTCTAATTTCCTAAAAAACCATTTGGCTATCTTCGGAACGATAAAAAACATAATAAATGAAAATATAGCGAGTGAGATAACTAATCGAATCCAGAATTCTTGACTCAGACTACCTTGACTATTACCTATAATAACGGCCAAAATAAGAAGTACGGCCGTGTCGGTCAATATAGTTCCTCCAACGGTTACAGCTACTGCTTGATTTTTCGAAATACCGAGTTTACTAACGATAGGATAGGCTACAAGCGTATGGGTGGCAAACATACTTGCGGTAAGAAGGCTAGCATTAAAATCATATCCCAAAAGGTAATGACATACCGGAAACCCTATTATTATAGGAATAATAAAAGTAAAAAAACCAAACAACAAACTCTTGTTCCGATTCGATTTAAATTCATTTAAATCTAACTCTAAACCTGCTATAAACATGATGTAAAGAAGGCCTATGGTTGAAAAAAGATCAATAGCAGAGCTCTTTTCGAGGATGCCAAATCCGTGCGGGCCAATAACTACTCCGGCTATAATTAAACCGATAATTCCTGGGATATTTAACTTTCTTAACAAGATAGGAGAAAGTAAAATAATAAACAGAATTAACGAAAATATCAGAATGAGATTTTCTAACGGAAGTTGAAATTCATGTACTAAGTGTTTAAAGAAATCTGTCATCGGATTTTTTTTATCTTCAAAAAAGCTAATTTCAATTATTTTAGGTTTTTTTTAAGAATTCCGATAAAATTAAAAAAAATAATTTTAAGTCTGAGCTACGTAATAAATTTATTTTTTATGTTGAACCAAACTATCTTTTTGGTGGGAAGAAAAAAGCAGAAGGTCTTTCTCTAAAAAATCTCCAGATAGATAGTGCTACTAATCGAAGTTCTAATAAAGGTATGCTTCTAGATCGAAAAGCTAACGATAATGAAAGTGTAAAACTTACCAAAAAATTAATGAGTCCGATAATTCCAATTCCAAATATTCCCCATATAATCATAGAAATGGGAATGTCAAAATCTCCTCCGTAAAGTCCGAGAGCCAAGTTTCCTCCGGCAAAAGTAATATGTCGTATGTCAAGATTTAGTCCTATAAATAGCCCGATAGAAGCAGTGGTTCCCATAAAAACTCCAAACCAAAGATTAGAGATAATTCCAGCCCATTTTTTTTCATAAATTTTGGCTATTTTACTGGTTCTTTCTTTTCCAAGCGTCTTTTTTAGAACAGGATGTTCCTGAATTCTATAATATACGGAGTTGTGTTTATCTCTATTGGCAATACTTCCTGCTATAACACCCGAAATAAATAAGAAAAAACCAGCAATTGCTGAATGGAAGATTGCCGGTGAATGAACCGGACTTAAATCAGTTAATAATACTTGCCATTTTTCATGAGCAATGTTGTAATTAAACAGTAGGTCTATGAGCCAAATTAGTAGTAAGGCTACCGGGAAAACCATAACGACATTTCCTAGAAAAGCAATAAATTGAGACCTAAATACTCTTGCAAAGAACACCGCAAAACTTTTGTACTTACTGCTTATACTTTCAGTTTTGGTTTTGGCTCCTTGTTCTAACGCACTGATAAGAGCAGAAGCCGTCATTGCAGGTTGTTTAGTGGCTAAGGTAAAACCTAGTAAATAAATTGCTATAAAACCTAAGGCATAATTCATGCTGTACAAAAATGCGTAACCTAGGTCGCTAGCTTCAACTTTAGACAATAAAACTTTAAAAACGCATAAAAATGCTACTATTAAACCACCTCCACAAGCAGTTCGGAACATCCTAAAATATTCTTTACGACTATTTGTAATATAATGTTCTCCGGTTCGAGCTGTATGTTGAGTAACCTCATAAGACAAAAGTTGAGTGCTTTCGTTTACGAGCTGGCGAATATTGTTTTTATTACAATTGTACTTTATCAGTGTTAAAGAAAGATCTCTCGTTTTTTGAAGTTTGTCTTCGTTGGAGTTTACAACCAAATAAGGCAAGAGCTCTTTTACTCTGTCTAATTGTTGTCTGATTCTGAGTAACGATTGATTTACCTTGAGTGATATTCCGTATTTATGCGAATTGGTAAAAGCCGTATTTATATAATTTTGACATTGTTTATGTAAAATTAGTACCTGTTTGTACGACAAATCGTCTGAAGTTATGAATTTTTTGTTAGAACGTATAAGCTTGTCATTGAGTTCGGCAAACTCACGTTGTATAGCAATAAACGGGCTGTCAAAATTTTGAAATTCCGGAACCATTTTATTGACATCGCTTTCCATTGCTCTACCTGAAATTCTTTGGATAAGAACCTCAATTCCGTATAAAAGCTCTAAAAGTTCGAAGTTTTTAGACTCTTCGGTATATATTGATTTTAATTCTAATTTTTGGATTAAAATATCGATTTGTTCTTCCGGAATTCTCTCAATCCATTGAGGATCCGTATTTCGATAAAAAACCTGATTAAGAATAAACTGTAAACTATCTTTAGAAGGCTGAAAAGGAAGAATTTTTTCGCTTAAACGCTTTCTGATTTCATATAAAAAATCAGTGTCTTTAATAATTCCTGCATCAGATATTATTTGATCAAAGTCTTTTTCTTTAAGTAATTCGTTTAAATAACCAGAAAAAAACTTTTTATAATCGTTGTTTTCTTCTAATAGATTTAACAGTGGTGTTAAGTCTATAGTATAGACAACATTGATGTCATGAGGACGGAATAAATTCACGATTTTCACTAAAAATTCTACATCAACTTCTTGGGTCTCTGAATAATTTTTTAAGTGCTTTTCAAAAATGAATTCTAAATATTCTTTTTTATTATAGAGCGAAAATTTACTTTTCATAATTTAGTTTAAAATCAGTCGAAAAGTAATAAAATATACTCATACTACCAATTACTATTGATATTAAAATGGCTTTTATTGTAATTGTTTAGGAATTAAAACCTTCCAAACAAAACAACTTTAATTACTTATCTCGATATAAAGCGCAACTAAAAAATCTCTAAATAACTTTTGGAGACATAAATAAAATAATCAGTCTATAGGTTTTTTTTAGTTTTTTTTAAGATATTTGTTCTTATAAACAACTACAGTTATGGACACAAGCAAACCAACCACCGTACAAAAAGAAGAAATCAGTAATTTGGTTTTTCCTAACGAAAGTATTGAGCGTACCGAAGAACAAACCAAAGATCTGAACAATAAACTTCAACATGCAATGTCTTTAGGAAATCTTCATCACACTAAGATTAAAATTATTTTTAAAGATTCAGAAGGACTGAAAGAAGTAGAAACTACTGTATGGGTAGCATCAGACCATTTTATTACTCTTAAAGCAGGAGTTTCTATACCTGTTAGAAGAATCGTAGAGGTTAAGTTTTAATTGTTATACTGAATGCCAAAAACATCAGATTATTTCAAATGATCTGATGTTTTTTACTTTTATGCTCCTTTGATTTCTTTTTCTAACACTTGCATTACGCCATTTAACACTTTGACACATTCTTCAATGTGTTTCTCTACTTTGTTTAACGGAATTTCTTTACTTTCTAATTTCTCTAAAAGCACGACCGCTTGATTGCTTTCGATTTGTCGAAGCATCGGAATCATTTTGTGAGCGATTTGAGAAAGTTTTTCCAAATCCATGGAGTTGTTTTTTAATTCTTTTAGATTTGTTTTTGTGCTTTCTAAAAAAATAGAAATAATGTTTTTCAAGGCTTCAGAATCATCTGATATAAATTGTTTGAGCGGATTTAAATCATAAAGTTTATCAGAAGATACTTGTTCTTTTTTAAAGTTTGATTGAGGCAGAATCTCTATCTTAGTTTTTTCGAAAACGGCCTTCATTACCTGAAGAGCTTCATCCATTTTTAAAGGTTTTCCTAAAAAATAAGTAAACCCTTTTTCAGTAAAATCCTCTTCAGATAAATCTCTTTTTCCGGAAAGAGCAATAACAGGCAATGTGTTAATAGCTGCTGATTTGTGATTTCGTATTCTTTGTATAAGCACAAAACCACTTTTTTTAGGCATTTGAATGTCGGTTAATATTAAATCAAATTTATTACTCTCAATAAGCCGAACCACTTTAGTAGCATCATTTTCGGTAATGAGCTCTATAGGATAATTTGAAAAAAGAGCTTCCATCAACGAAAGTTGCATTTTGTCGTCATCCACAATTAGAATTTTCTTTCCTTTCAAAAACTCAGTGTTGATTTCGATATTTCCCTCTTTTTTGTTTTCATTTCCGTCTTTTATAAAAGGAATCGAAAAGGTAAAGGTTGAACCTTGTCCGGGTTGGCTTTTCACTTCTATTTGTCCTTCCAAAAGCGTAGCTAATCTCTTTGAAATGGTAAGTCCTAATCCGGTTCCTCCGAATTGTTGTTCGATATCAGGATGAGCCTGAGTAAACTCTTCGAAAATTAACTTTTGTTGTTCTTCGGTAATTCCTATTCCGGTATCTTCTACAACAAAAATTACATTTCCATTTGTTATCTTTCCGCTTATCTTAACATGACCTTTTTGGGTAAATTTGATAGCATTTGTTACCAGATTTGTTAGAATTTGCTTCACTCTGTATGGGTCAGATATAATATCGGTGTCAAGAGAATCTTCTACCTGATATAATAAAGCAATGTCTTTATCGGTTGCATTTCGTTTGAGTGTGCTAAACGTACTTTCGATAAGCTCTTTAGGATTAAATGCAATCTTTTTGATTTTGATTTTATTGTTTTCTAACTTCGAAAAATCTACTAAGTCATTTACAAGGTTTAATATGTAGTCGCTCGAGCTAGAAATGTTATTTACGTATTGAGTTTGCGTTGGGTCGAGTGAAGTTTTCTTGAGCAAGTCCGAAAATCCTAATATAGAGCTTAAAGGAGTCTGTAAATCATGTGTAACTGTGGCAATAAGCATAGTTTTACTTCTTAATAGAAGGGTGTTTTCTCGATTTAGTTCCTCAAGTTTATCTCTATATTTTTGTTGTCGGGTTAAATCTCTTAGAATAATCCACCCAAAGAATAGCAACAATATTGTAGCTACAACTCCTGCCCAAGACAAAAACAGAGTAGTTCGTTCGATGTCTTTTTGATTTTTAAGTATGTCGTTGTACGAATTATCTAAAATTTCTTTTTCGATGGATGAGAGTAAGATTTGAATTTTTCCGGAAAGCTCGCGGTTTTTTACTCGTAAAATATTTTCCCGCTCTCGAAGTTCGTTCTTTAATTTATCTTCTCGGGCAATGAGTTCGGTTATTACCTTATCCGAATGTGCTAATAATTCACCTTCAGAAACAGGAGCTCTGCTTATAGAATCTACCAACTTTTCGTTTTCAACCACAAACGAAAAATAATCACCTAATTCGCGTACGATACCTCGTCTGCTTTTTGATAAATCGACTTTGTGTGTAGAGTTGCGTAATGAATCTCGAATTTCTTGTAGCTTTATGCGTAATGTTTTAAAGCTAGATTCGTTGGTATATTGTTGGTTTAGTTTTTGAATTTGTGCGATATGATTCTTTTTTTGGGTCAACAAAAGAACAATAGAATCTAATCGAGTATTTTGAATACGACTTTCATCCCTTTTAAGGTTTTGCATCTTATGAATGACGCTGTCAATGAGTTTGTTGTAATTCGAAAAGTTGGTTTTTGATGATAAAAAGGAAGTGGTTCCTTCGGTAGTTTCGGCTGTATAAAGTTTGGTTAATGCATCGCTTAAATCAATAAGCTGTTTATTTCTGAAGGATATTTCGCTTTGAGGCCTTCCTGATTTTAAAATTTCGTTGTACAAAAATGCAATAGATATTACACCTACTCCAAATAGCAGAACGTAACCTATGATGACCTTGGTTTTAATGGATTTCGACTTTTTGCTCATCTTCTGAATAAGAAATTAGCGTAAAAGTAGCAAATTTTATTTTTAAGCGAATTGATTAAAACACTAAATTTGTAAAGTAACTCGTAAACAAAACAAGAAGATGGAATTTATTGTCAACTACGAAAAAAAGCGATTTGAGCTGCATACAGAAGGTCATATTGCCTTTATAGATTATATTCTGAACAGCGAAAACATAATGTTTTTAACTCATACAGAAGTTCCGAAAGAACTAGGAGGCAGAGGAATCGGAAAGATTATCGTTAAGCATGCGCTGGAGTTTATCCAACAAAATAATTATACATTAGCTCCATTATGTCCTTTTGTAGCTGCTTATGTTAAAAAAAATCCGGAGTGGAGCAGCATCTTAGCCAAAGGTTATTCTGTAAAATAAAAACTGCCTGAACTTTAACGAACAGGCAGTTTAATAGTTATTTTGTGATTTTTTAAATCTTACAGACCAATTTCGGTAAACAACTCAATTAGCTTTGGGTCAGATGGTCGTGGAGCATCAGCACTTATAATGTTTCCTTCGGTATCAACTAAGATAAATCTCGGAATACCTTCAATAGCATAATCCGATACAAATTGTGATTGCCAAGCATTGTCTGCATAAAGTTGTATTCCGCCTAATTCTTCTGTTTTGACAAATTCTCTCCATTTTTCGTAATCTTTTTTCTCATCAATAGAGATACTTACGATTGCGATGTTTTTGTCGTGGTATTGTTTTTCGATTTCTTTTAAATGAGGAATTTCTCTTTTACACGGACCACACCAAGTTGCCCAAACATCTATATAAACAAACTTTCCTTTTAAATCATCAAGTGAAGTAGTACCTCCATTATGATTTTCGTAGTTAAACTTAGGAGATGGATTACCTTTTACCAAAGTCTTGATTTTGTTGAATTTTTCGGTAAGTTCAGTTTTAAAAATCTCGTCAGTAGTATTGTTTATTAAATAATTATAAATTTCTTCAGAATTATCGTTCGAAGCAGAGACAGCTTGTGCTACTACTCGGCTCAAACTATTTTTAATGTTTTGAGCCTTAACCGTTTTAAAAGTAGTGAATAATGCTTCAAAATATTTTTCAGGAGTTTCTTCGTCTCCCATTGCTTCTTCAACTTTTTTATAAAAGTTATCATTTACTAAACTTCGGTAAGAAGTAGAGAAATTAAATTCTTCAGAATCTTCAAAATCTGTTATTGTATTTGTATCGGGGAAGTTTTCTGATACAGTAAAATCTTTGTTTTCTCCAAAACGTTTTTGATATTCAATGTATATGTTGAGCAAATAGTTAGTGTGATAGTCGATACTTCTCAACTCTTTTTCTTTGAAATTTTCAACAGTAAAAGTGCTTTGCTCTAACAGTTCTTTGCGCTTTTGGTTAAAGCTGTTTAATTTAGAAAGAAATTCGGCTTCACCAACTAAATAGAACGCTTTAGGGTCGTTACTAATCGTCTCTTTCTCAAGGCTTGTTTTTTTAGAAATATAATTGTTTTCGGCAGCCAAATCACCTGTAAAAACAATGCTTGACCAATTTTGAGCATCTACTTCAAAGTTTAAGTTTTTTCCGGAATGAAGATAAAGCTCGTTCCTTCCGATTCGATAAGCACCGTTATAATCTATATGTAAAGTATCTGTAAAATTACCATTCTGATCGAGAGTAATTTCTTTTTCGAAGGCAATTCCTCTAATGGTGAATTTGTTCTCTTCGTTGTGAGTCATTTTCCCAGAAATGATAGTATATTCTGGCTTTTCTTCTTTAGCACATGAAAATAAAGTCAATGCTATAACAAAAGTAATTAGTTTTTTCATAGTTGAATATAAATTAAAAATCAAAGTTAATAATTAAAGTAAAACACAATGAGTAAATTTGCTTAAAATAACTAAAAATGAAAACCATATTAATTACAGGAGCAACCTCAGGGATTGGAAAAGCTACAGCTATAGCTTTGTCTGAAAAAAAGTATAAGCTGATTTTGTGTGGACGAAATCGCTCGGTTTTAGAACAATTAAAACAAAACCTTGGTACCAAGGTCCATGTATGTTGTTTTGATGTGCGAGATAAAAATGAGGTCTTTAATCAAATTCAGAACCTTCCCGACGAATTTCAACACATTGATATTCTTGTTAATAACGCAGGTAATGCCCACGGATTAGCAACTTTTGACCAAGCAGATTTAGAAGATTTAGAAGCGATGATTGACATCAATATCAAAGGATTAATATATGTAACTAAAGCTGTATTGCCATTAATGCCAATAAACTCAGAAAGTCATATTATCAATATTTCGTCAGTTGCCGGGAAAGAAGTTTATCTAAACGGAACCACCTATTGCGCTTCAAAATTTGCTGTTGAAGCTTTGACAAAAGGAATGCGAATTGACTTACAACCCTTAGGTATAAAAGTTACAGGAATTGCTCCCGGAGCAGTCGAAACAAACTTTTCGCTTACCCGTTTTAAAGGAAATCTCGAAAGAGCAGAAAAGGTGTATGAAGGTTATCAACCACTGACAGCAGAAGATGTTTCTAACGCAATTGTTTTTGCTATAGAACAACCTCATCACGTTCAAATTGCAGACATCACTATTTTTCCGAAAGCACAAGCAAGTGCCACAAATATTTTAAGAAACTAAATTTAGTTCAGAACCTTTTACAATTGCAGAAAGCTCAAAACAACTCAGCTCATGAAAAAAATGTTTATTGTTACGCTACTGTTTTCTTTGCTTCTGACATCGTGTCAAAACCAAATCGAAAAAGCAGAATGGTTAATAGGAAATTGGGAACATACTTCGTCAGAAGGTAAGTTTATTGAAAAGTGGAAGAAAAAAAGCAGCAAAAATTTTATAGGAAACTCATACTTTGTTATCGGAAAGGACACTGTTTTTTCTGAAAAAGTGAACTTGATTCAGAAAGGCAAAAAATTGCTCTATGTTGTTGAAATTACAACAGACCCAACTATAGAAACAACGGTGTTTGAGTTAACTTCTAGCACACCCAATCAGCTGGTTTTTGAAAATCCAGAGAATGATTTTCCGAAGAAAATTACATACAATCGAATTCATAACGACTCCATCTTTGCAGAAATTTCAGGAGGAGGAAATCCGCAAGGCTTTCCGATGAAAAGAAGTAGATGATTACTTTTCTTTGAATAAAAAAGACAGTAAAACATACGACAGAATAATCAACGGAACTCCTAGAAACTTAAACCCTATAAGTAAGGCAAGAGATAATACCAAAAAGAAAATCTGTAACTTATATTTCGCAAAGCTAAAATTCTTGATTTTTAATGAAAAAAGCGGAAGTTCTGCATTAAGCATAAATGTGCTTAAGATCGAAATACCGAATAAAACCCATACATCAGTAAGCAAATCTATTACCCAGCTAAACTCTGTGTGTAAGATAACAAGCGGTAGACTCAGAATAAATAAAGCATTGGCAGGAGTAGGTAATCCTATAAACGAATCAGTTTGTCTGGTGTCGATATTGAATTTTGCCAAACGCATACACGACCCAAGAGTAATGATAAAACCAAAATAAGGAAGAAATTCATTTACTGAATATTCTGATAACATTTTAAACATTACAAAGCCCGGAACCACTCCACTAGTTACCATGTCAGCCAACGAATCGAGCTGAACGCCTAAAGGTGATTGAACTTTTAGAATTCGGGCAAAAAATCCGTCAAAGAAATCAAAGAAAATTCCTAAACTGACAAAGATAAAAGCATTAAGAAAATCACCTTGCATGGCAAAAACAAGTGCGATACAACCCGAAAAAAGATTGAGTAACGTAATAAAATTCGGAATATGTTTTTTCATTTACGGACAATTAAGAAATGCGAATGTACAAAAAACGATTAAACCATTATATAAATCAACTGCTAAAACAAAAAAACAACATTCTATACAATAAGTTACTATAAAATGTAGTTTTAGTGTCTCAAAATTTTATCTGATATTTGCTTAAAATAGATTACTTTGAAAAAATACCTTCTTTATATCTTTATTTTCTGTTTTTCAGTTGGTTATAGTCAGGCTGTCCGAAAATATTCTAATGAATTTATGAATATCGGAGTGGATGCTGCCTCGCTCGGAATGTCAGGAGCGGTAACAGCAAGTGTTTCTGATGTTACTTCAGGGTATTGGAATCCGGCCGGACTTATAGGGGTTGAGGATTCGCAGATTGCTTTAATGCATGCCAGTTATTTTGCCAATATTGCTCAATACGATTATATCGGATATGCCAAAAACATTGACAGAAACAGCGCTTTTGGGATTACGGCAATCCGCTTTGGAGTTGATGATATTATGAATACAACCCAACTTATTGACAGCGAGGGAAATATTGATTACAACCGAATCAGTTTGTTTTCGGCTGCAGATTACGGAGTTGTTTTTTCGTATGCTCGAAGACTTCCACTTGACGGATTTACCTACGGAGTAAACGCTAAAGTTATTCGTAGAGTTATCGGAGATTTTGCCGATTCGTGGGGATTTGGCTTTGATTTGGGTATTCAGTTTGAAAAAAATGACTGGAAATATGGTTTGATGCTTCGAGATATAACCACCACGTATAATATTTGGAACATCAACGAAGAGGAATACGAAACCATCAAAGATGCAGTGTCAGGACAAAATCAAGAGCTTCCGGAAACTACAGAAATAACTATGCCTAAAGCACAACTTGGAATTGCCCGAAAATTTATTATCCGCTACGATTACAGCCTTCAGGCAGGATTGAATCTGAATATGCGCTTTACAGAAACAAACGATTTGATTTCTACTAGTTTTGTAAGTATTGATCCGGCAATCGGGTTTGAAGCAGGTTATATTGATATGGTTTTTGTAAGAGCAGGATTAGGAAATTTTCAAAACGTAATGCAAATAGACGGTTCAGAAAACGTGAATTTTCAACCCAATATCGGTTTAGGGTTTAGGTATAAAGGCATCCAAATCGACTATGCTCTTACTGATATAGGAGACCAAAGTGCAGCCTTATATTCCAATATTTTTTCTTTGAAAATGGATTTGGATATTTTTAGGAGATAAGCTTTTGCAATACTTTGTTTATTGTATTGTAAGGTTCAATAAATAATGCTTTTAAGCTACTTGAGCTTTTTAAAAACAATTTTTACTCTGAATAAAAAAACCTACTTTTGCACAACTAACTATTTAAAACTACAATGAGTTTAACAATTTCACAACTACAAGATTTAACCGTTCAGGTTAGAAGAGACATTTTGCGAATGGTTCATGCAGTAAATTCAGGTCACCCAGGAGGTTCTTTGGGGTGTGCTGAATTTTTTGTAGCGCTGTATCAAAATCTGATGAAGCGCAATGAAGGATTTGATATGGACGGAAAAGAAGAAGATTTATTCTTCCTTTCCAACGGACATATTTCTCCTGTTTTTTATTCCGTTTTGGCAAGAAGCGGATATTTTCCTGTATCAGAACTAAAGACCTTTAGACTTATCAATTCAAGATTGCAAGGGCATCCAACTACACACGATAACCTGCCGGGAGTTCGCATCGCATCGGGTTCTTTAGGTCAAGGAATGTCGGTAGCCATCGGAGCAGCCCTTACCAAAAAACTAAACAACGACAATCATTTGGTGTATAGCCTTCATGGAGACGGAGAATTACAGGAAGGACAAATTTGGGAAGCTGCTATGTATGCATCTGCCAGAAAAGTTGATAACTTGATTTCGACTATTGACCTTAACGGGAAACAAATTGACGGACCTACAGATGAAGTGCTTCCGATGGGAAGTCTTAAAGCTAAATTTGAAGCTTTTGGGTGGGATGTTTTGGAGATTAAAGAAGGGAATAATATCGAGGCTATCATTAACGGGATGACCGAAGCAAAGTCGCGAACAGGAAAAGGAAAACCGGTTTGTGTATTGCTCTATACCGAGATGGGGAACGGAGTAGACTTTATGATGTACACCCACGCTTGGCACGGAAAAGCTCCGAATGATGAACAATTAGAAAAAGCATTAGCTCAAAATCCTGAAACTTTAGGGGATTATTAATAGTTTGCAGCCGCAGTATTCAGTAGGCAGTTTGTAATGAAAAAACTAATTACATATTTCTTTATTTTGTTTTGTGTAAATGCTTTTGCACAAAAAACTTATACGTTTGATTATTATACGGTTTATGAATATAAAAAAAAGGAGTCGGATAAGAAAAGTGTTTCGGAATATACATTTTCTAATTCAAATGATAATTATTATTATTTAAGATTTGCAGTTGAAGATAGTATTATACAAAATACAATTCAGTTGATTGACTATAAAAACCAGCAAATTTATTTGTATGATATAGAGCCAGTTAAAAATAAAAGTGTATCTAACCTTTCAAACCTTTTCAAATTTGAACACAAAAGCACTTATGACCTTACCGAATGTAGAACTGTAAATAGATATATTTATAAAATTGATTTTTATGATGACAAAGAATATTCTTTTTCAATGGAGCAATATAAAAAAAGAAACTCTAAATTAGTTGAAACTTCTTATTATCAGACTGTAGCTGATAATGAAATAAAAAATCAAATATATAATTCGTTTTTGGCAGTATCACTTCATTGCAATAAATTTAAAATAGATATGACCGATGTTATAGTTTACTCCTATTTCAAAAAAAGAAACTCTAAAAAAAGATATAATATCAGAGAATTGGTTGCTATGGAAAAAATTGATTTAACCATAAACACCACGAGCTAAAAAATGGCAAAATTAATCAAATATATGATGCTGTTTGTTTGTGTAAATTCATTTGCACAAAAAACTTATACGTTTGATTATTATACGGTTTATGAAATAGACAATAGTAATAGTAAACAATATATAATAGGAAATTCAAACGATTCATCTTATTTTACTTATATTTTTGCATATAATGATGTCTTTTCTTCGATGTCCTTGTATGATACAAAAAATGATTTACAATATGATTTTGATATCAAAAAAAGAAATATCAATTCGGTAAAATCATTTACTGACATCGCAGATTCATATATGATTTACAAGTATGGTTTTAGTGAAAGAGAGAAGTTTTTTAAAGATATTTTTGAAATAGAATATGACCCTTTAAATGATGAAGAAACTATAATCGTTATTAAAAAATATAAAAACAAGAGAAAGAAAAAGCTCGTATATACTAATGTTTTTCACGTTAAAGACTACTCTATTACCAAAAATCAGTTTTATATAACAAACCTTATATTTGGTTTCAGCTTTGACATCAATAAAATAAAAACTACAGGAGTTGTAATAGAACAAAATGTGATGTTTAAAAAAACTCCTAATGAGAACTATACTAAAACCCTTACAGATATCGGGCAGTTAGATTTTAGTTTAAATTTAGAAATAGAGCCTGTCATAACCAGAACGAAAACGATAATACAAATTCGATAAAACTCAAAAAACACAACTAAATAAAAATGAAAAAATACGAAAATACAGGAAATAAAGATACCCGTTCGGGTTTTGGTGCAGGACTTACAGAACTTGGACAAACCAACGAGAATGTAGTAGCACTTTGTGCCGACTTGATAGGTTCACTTAAGATGGACGATTTTAAAAAGAATCATCCGGAACGCTTTTTCCAAATCGGAATTGCAGAAGCCAATATGATAGGTATTGCAGCAGGAATGACTATCGGAGGTAAAATTCCGTTTACCGGAACCTTTGCTAACTTTTCGACAGGTCGTGTATATGACCAAATTCGTCAATCGGTAGCCTACTCAGAAAAGAACGTAAAAATATGTGCTTCGCATGCAGGGCTTACCCTTGGAGAAGACGGAGCAACTCACCAAAT
>Ga0209075_1002341_pt1 | contig 16763 bp, 12 predicted proteins | sample Stecom2011_FD_187523 | JGI IMG/M metagenome (GOLD analysis project Ga0209075, IMG submission 187523) | Agricultural soil microbial communities from Utah to study Nitrogen management - Steer compost 2011 (SPAdes) (version 2) | ecosystem: Environmental > Terrestrial > Soil > Agricultural land...
TGTTGATAGAGTTGATCTTTCCTCCTGACCAGAAAACGATGTTTTCATTGTCCGGCATCCAGCTAAAGCCGGGATACACCCCGAAAATGGCCCAGGCAGTCTGCTGGTCCTGATCCAGTTGATCATATATCGGCCATTCCTCATTGGTGTCCAGGTCATGCAGGTAAAGGACAGTGGTTGCACGGACACGTTTGACAAAAGCCAACAACTTCCCATCAGGTGATAGCTGTGGCCGGGCTGCTCCACCGGGTCCTCCGGTGATGGTTTGTGTTTCGCCAGTTTCGAAGTCATAGCGTTTGATCACATAGATCTGCTTGTTGGCGTCCCGGTTATAGTCGAAGCCTCCACCTGGGAATACATCCTCGGAATAGTACATATATTTCCCATCCCGGGAAATTACCGGCTCATTGACATCCTGTTGGTCATTTTTCCTTTTGGTCAATTGTAGGCCGCCTCCACCGGTGATATGGTATTGCCACATCTCTCCGGCTCCCAGGGATCTACCAGAGGTAAAATGCTTACGCGCTACCAAATAATTACCATCAGGCATCCAAGTGGCGTTGTTTAGCAAGCGGAAATCTTCCTTGGTCACTTGACGGGCTTCACTCCCATCCGCCTTCATCACCCAGATATTGTCCCCGCCACCAGCATCGCTGGTAAAGGAGATCCACTGCCCATCGGGACTGAACCTTGGCTGTACTTCATAAGGAAGGCCGGATCGCAAGGCTTTAGCCTTACCTCCAGTAGCTGGAATGGTATATATATCGCCCAACAGGTCAAAGACAATGGTTTTGCCATCGGGGCTGACATCCAGGTTCATCCAGGTTCCTTCATCCGTGGTAAAGGCATGTTCTTTAAAATTCCAGTCTTCGCCGGGATTAGACACATCCCACTTGTCGGACTCGTCTTGTGCATTTAGGGTGAAGAAACTGAAAAAAGCCAATAAAGGCAGAATGGAGTACTTAAACATATTTCGATTAACTTGAGTGATTGATTGCCGCGACCATTATTTACCGCAAGGTGCGCGAGGGTTTTCAAAGAGGCTCTTGGTTCCTTGCGCCCCTGTTCCTGGCGTACGTTGCGGTTAAGTCTACAATTTAATTAGAACCTGCAATATCGCACCATTCCGCTTATGTCGCAAAGATTTATGGACAAGCATGTTGTTTGGCGCCACTCCGTCCATCCTGTTACACATCTTTGCAGATTATTTTGTATTTTTGAATATAAACCTATTTCATATGCAAACAACATTTCGTTTGAAGGCGAAAGACATTAGCATGTCACTCCTTGACTCCCTAAAGACCTTGTTCGAAGGTCAAGAGGTAGAAATCATAGTCAAATCTCTTGAGAAAGAAAAAGGGGGTTCCGACGAGGATGGACACCAAAAGCTATTGGAGATGGTGAAAGATAATCGCCGAAACGCACCGATAGTTCCGCAAGATCTAGACATACGAAAGATGATCGATGAAGCCCATAATCCTTGGAGTACGTGATGAACTATATCGACCTCTATACTTGTAACATCAAAGATTTTAAACGCATCCAACCACACACATCTTTGCAAATTCATTTTTTGTAACAAGAAGGGAATGTTTACTTGTAGCTTTCCCCCTCTTGAATTCCTCTTGAAAAGCCCCATCTAAATCCTAAATGATTTTTTTGATGGAACAAATTTCTTAAACTTGCGTTTTCAAGGTCAAAGTGTTGAAGCAGTGACAAAACCTCATCTTATCCTATTGGCTATCCTCATTCTGCTCACGTCGTCTTGTGCGATGAAGCACCTGCTATGGGATTTTATGGGGGCGGACACCAAAATTTCTGCTAAAGCCTTGCCCGCAAGCGGTGGAAATAGTCTGGAGGATGCCGAGATGCTTGCTCTTTGTTTAAGTAGCGGATCTGCCTCCTCTTTGGATGAAGCGGATTTTTTGCCTAACCTGCTTTTAAAGGCTCCCCTATTGCTGCTTCTTGCTGCTGCGTTCATTTCAACATGGGCGTTTGTTTTACTTTTTCAACACAAGAAATTACCCACTGTATTTAGTACCCGCAGTTCATGGAACACCATTCCCATTTACCTCAAACTGGGACGCTTGGTTTATTACGGCTGATTTTTTTATGTGTATTCTTTTCCTAAAGGATTAGAATAACCGCCTATTTTAATTTCTGTCAGCCCTTGACAGGTCGTTTTTCCATTTTCCAAAATTCTAGAACATGAGCAACAGAATTATGCTGTCTTGTCTCTTCCTGTGGCTATACAGCATAGCGGGATTTGGCCAAGACAGGCAACCGCTTTCCTTGCCCCAGATGTGGGAACAGGCCTATAACAATTACCCCAGTTTGGAAGCCTATCAATCACAGTTGCGACAGGCTTTTTATCAAAAGAAGCTGATCCAAAACAAATATTTACCCCAAGTCCTGCTGCAAGCGCAAAATACCGTGGGTACCAACCAATCAGTAGGGGGCGCCTTTTTCCCCTTACCGGGAATCTATAATATCGGCGGATCCGAGGTCGGTATTCCTTCCGACCCTTCTGCCAATACATTTGGATCCGTGATCATGGATTGGAAGTTTATGCAGTTTGGCAAGCAAAAGAAATCCGTGGAAGCCAGCAACATCCGCATCAGCCAAGCAACTAGCTTAATTGAGGTCGAAAAGCTGGCTATCCAAACAGAACTAAGCCGGAATTATATTGAGGCTCTTTATCACCTACAGATGGTAAGATGGGCAGAGGCTAGTCAGTTACGGCTTCAGTCACTCTTTAACGCAGCCAGAAGTATGGCCGATGCGGGGATTTCCCCTGGTGCCGATTCTCTACTGATCAAAGCATCCCTGCAGGAAGCCGCCGCCTCCCTGAATAACTGGAGAGGCCAAAAAGAGGAAAGCGAGGTTTTACTGGGCATGTGGATTGGTATGGCCCCAGACCACATCGCTCTGGAACACACTCCTTTGCTCCAGAAAGCTGATGGTTTTGTCAAAGAATCAGCTCCTGTCAATGCCAGCCATCCGCTTTTGGCTTTCCGTCAGGATGAAATTCAATATGCCGAAACTGCCAAACAGCTGGCTAATGTAAGCGTTCTTCCCTCATTCTCCTTATTAGCTGGCGTTCAGACAAGGATACATTCACCGGCTTTGGGAAATCCAGTGCTAGAAACATGGAGCAACTCCTATCGCGCGCCGGTCAACAACTACTTGGTAGGATTGGGCACGAGCTGGAACATCAACGGATTTTTTGATCACAAACTGAACAAGAACCGGCATCAGGAGGAAATCGTCCAGCGACAGGCGGAAGCTGAGGAAACATCCTTAAACCTTCTTAGCCAACAACAAATCGCCGAAAGGCAGTTAGCGCAGGGAGAGCATCAAATCGAAAACGCAGAAGAGGCCCATAAATCCGCAGCCGAAGCCTTCCGGCTTTTTGAATCCCGTTACAACAGCGGGCTGATTTCCATCACAGAATTACTCCAGATCCAGGACATTTTGCAGCGGACGGAAAAAACGAGAATTAAAGCCTACTATCAATATTGGATGCAGCAGGTGGATCTGGCCTCCGCCCAAGCGGATTTTTCCCTTTTGCAATATGCATTTGAATAAAAGATATAAAAAAATATGAACATCATCAGATTAGCGCTGAGGAAGCCGATCGCCGTTATCGTAGCGGTAATCGCCATCGGATATTTCTCGGTCATTTCCATACAAAACATTCAGGTAGATATATTCCCTGAAGTGGAGTCGCCCTCCATCTATATTGCCATGCCCTATGGAGGCTTATCACCTGAATACATGGATGGCTTTATGTCTTCCAATTTTCAGAAAATACTAATCTTCGTCACTGGCGTACGGGATATGGAGTTTAAAAGCGTGCAAGGCCTGACCCTAATGAAGCTTTCCTTTTATCCGGGAACAGACATGGCGCAAGCTTCAGCTGAGGTATCGACTTCCGTTTCCCGGGCCATGGCCTTTCTTCCTGCCGGAGCGGTCACGCCCATGGTAGTGCGTTTTGATGCAAGTGCCTTACCCATTGGGCAGTTGGTTTTTGAGAGTGACCAACGAAGTATCGGGGAGCTACAAAATCTCGCCATCACCCAGGTTCGGCCGATGTTTGTCAATATACCCGGCATCACCGCTCCAGCGCCTTTTGGCGGTAATGCCCGTACCGTGGTGACCGACGTAGATCCTAAGTTGATGCATGCATATGGCCTGAACGCCGAAGAGGTGATCACAGCGATTGCTGGCAGCAACTCACCTTCCCCTGCGGGAAATGTACAGATTGAGGATCTCAATTACATGAGTCCCGTCAATTCGCTCGCAAAGGGGCCTGAAGAATTGCTCAACACACCGATACGCAAAGGAAACGGCCCGACCGTTTTTGTCAGGGATATCGCCACCGTCACCGACGGTACCGATAAAAACACCGCCTATGCCCTAGTAAATGGCAAGCGGACGGTGTATTTGCCCATCGTAAAAAAGGCCGATGCCTCTACCTTAGATGCGGTCAACAACCTGAAAGCCGCATTGCCTATGCTCGAGGCGGCATTGCCGGAAGACGTTTCTATAGATTATGTATTCGACCAATCTGGCTATATCGCCCAGTCATTGTCCAATCTGGTGCATGAAGGCATTCTGGGAGCAATACTTACTGGGCTTATGGTGCTATTGTTTTTGGGAGACAGACGGGGTGCACTTATCGTGGTGATGACCATTCCCATATCGGTTTTATCAGCAGTTATCCTGCTTTATCTCTTTGGCCAATCCCTGAATGTAATGACGTTAAGTGGATTGGCCTTAGCCATTGGCGTTTTGGTAGATGAGGCGACCGTGACGATCGAAAATATCCATCAGCACTTCGAGACGGGTAAACCCAAACAAAAGGCCATACTGGATGCCCTGTTGGAGATTTCGTTGCCGAAGTTGCTCATACTCCTTTCCGTCTTGGCCGTCCTGACTCCTTCCTTGATGATGCTGGGTATCCCCAAAGACATGTTTATGCCCCTGTCGATGGCGGTAGCTTTTGCCATGATTGCCTCATTTATTGCTTCCCAGACGTTCATTCCCGTAATGGCCAATTGGATGATGAAAAACAAGCACGTTGACCTTAATCATAAGGAGAAACCTATCTACGGGAAATTCGATCGGTTCCGTATCCGCTATAAAATGCTGGTGAGAAAGTGGCAAAGAAAAACCCCTGTTGTCAGCGTTATGTATGTGATTGTTGTGTCGGTGGTAATCTGGGCCGGGATCAATTCCCTGGGCACTGACATCATGCCTCCAAGTGGCACCAGAGACCTTCAGATTAGGATTGAAGCTCCTGCCGGCACCCGATTGGAGAAGACCGAAGAATATGTATTGGCTGTAGAGCGGCTAATCCGGGATGAGGTGGGCGAAGGAGGAGTTGCAATCAGTTCGGCTTTTGTGGGAATGCACTCACCCAATTCACCGATCAATCCCATTTTCCTTTTTACTTCAGGCTCACATGATTCCGTCTTGCAGTTTTCTATTGACGGGGATGTGTATGAGGAATCGATTGATGAATTAAAGGAAACCATCAGACGGCTCATACGAGAGCATTATCCTGAATTAAAAATCACCTTTGAACCCATGGAGTTGGTGGAAAAAATCATGAGCCAGGGAGCTACCACGCCGGTTTCTATTAAAGTTGCCGCGAAAAGTCTCTCCGAAGCCAACCAGTATGCTCTGAAGATAAAAAAGGAACTGGAGCAGGTTCCTTCCTTCCGTGACGTACACATTGCGGAATCCATTGACTATCCTACACTGTCTGTTGAGGTGGATCGGGAGTTGGCCGCGCAGTTTGGCTTAGACATGAAAGAAATCAGCCAAACGCTCACCACCGCCACCTCCTCCAGCCGCTATACCCATAAAAATCTCTGGGTAGATCCAAAGTCCGGGTTGACTTTCCAGATGCAGGTACAGGTGCCGGAAAACGGGATCCAATCCATTAACGATTTAAAAGCCCTGCCTCTAAAATCAGGGGCTGCCCGTCCAATTCTGGAAGATGTGGCACAAGTTAGCTTTAGCACACAAGCGGGGCAGGTAAATCGGCAAGGGCCAAACCGATTTGTCACGGTAGTCGCAAACCTCCATGACACTGATCTGGGATCGGCCTCATTAGAGGTTGACAAAGCCATTGCTGCCGCCGGTGAGCCGCCCCGCGGGCTGATCGTAAACGTCGTAGGGGCCATTGACCTGTTAAAGGAAACATTGGCCAATCTTCAGACCGGTTTGCTTGTAGCCATAACGGTTATCTTCTTGATGTTGGCGGCATTCTACCAGTCCTTTAAGATTTCCGGGGTCATCCTTTCCATTCTGCCCGCTGTGATAGGAGGATGTCTGATGATGCTCTTGGTCAGTGGCAGTACCCTTAACTTACAATCCTACATGGGGATCATCATGGCTGTGGGCGTGTCGGTGGCAAATGCTATTCTGATCATTAACCAAGCCGAAATCTATCGTTTGAAGCAGGGTTTCTCGGCCCTTCATGCGGCCAGACTAGCAGCTTCTTCCAGATTAAGGCCCATCCTGATGACGGCTTCCGCGATGATTGCGGGCATGACACCTTTGGCTTTGGGTCTAGGGGATGGCGGTAGTCAGGTGGCGCCTTTGGGCCAAGCCGTAATCGGGGGACTTATATTTTCGACCATGGCCTCTCTGTTGGTTCTGCCCCACTTCTATGCCGCCATACAGCATCGTGCGGCAATTATTGGCCCCTCACTCGATCCGGATGATCCCGGCAGCAAATATTACCAACCTTCAACAACTGAATCTTAAACTATACAAATATGGCTCGATCGATCAAAAATAATCAGCGGCTTCTCAGTTCTTTGTTCCCCATCTTCCTTTTGGCAGCGAGCTGCACAACAGAAGGAGGCACGACGGTGAAAGAAATAGAAGAAACTGTTCCAACTGTTGAAACCGCAAAAGTACAGGAAATGCAGGCATCTTATACACTAGACCTTCCAGGTGAAATATTGCCCTACGAGCAGGTAAAGTTATATCCCAAAGTGAAGGGTTTCGTTAAGGAAATCTATGTGGACAGGGGAAGCCTTGTCCGCAAGGGGCAGTTGCTGGCCACATTGGAGGCGCCCGAAATTACACAAGCGTCCCTTGCAGCCTCTGCTAAAAAGCGGGAAGTATTGGAAAATATCCAATACAGTGGCCAAGCCTACGAGCGGCTACAACGAGCCGCTGAAAACAAAGGAGCCGTTGCTGACCTAGAATTGGAACAAGCAAAAGCTAGATTGATGGCCGACAGCGCCCGACTGCAGTCATTCAATGCTGAGCTGGCAGCTGCGGATCAACTAGCAGCTTACCTCCGAATAACGGCACCATTTGATGGCATCGTTACTGCAAAGAATGTCTCCCAAGGCGCACTGGTGGGCACTAACGATGCCCCACTTTTTTCCCTGGCGCAACAAGATCGCCTGAGACTCACTTTAGCCATTCCTGAAAAACACGCGAGAGCTTTGGCCGACAGCACGGTGATCCAGTATCGGCTAAGTAATGTCCCGGATGAAATATTTACCTCCACCATATCGCGCCACAGTGGGATGATGGATCCATCGATTCGATCCTTGGTGGTAGAATTTGATCTTGATAACAGAAATAAATTTCACAGAGGGGGCGAGTATGTACAAGTAGAAGTGCCGTTTCAAAATCCAACGCCCAGCCTTTGGGTGCCATCCAGCAGCGTAGTGAATGCGCCATCTGGGGTATTTGTCCTGAAAGTGGTGGATAACGCTGTCCAAAAGGTAGGGATAAAAGCAGGAATAAGAAAAGACGGATTAACCGAAGTTTTTGGAGAGCTTCGACCGGAGGATCTCGTTGTTCTGAAAGGCAGTGAAGAGTTACGGGAAGGAACAAAAATAGCTATACAATAAACAATGTTGTTTAGTTAAAGGGAGGGTAAGTGCCTCCCGCAAAAAGCGGACAGGCACGGGCATCTGTACCCAAAGACTGCTCAACTAAACGCCATTGATCCAATAAATTATAAGACAAAAAAGCCAGCTTCGGCCGGTTTATAACTTAGTAAAAAACATGAAAAAGAACATAATTATCTCGGTAGCAATTGCCAGCCTATTTCTCGGATCGGGCTACCTTTTGGGATTAGATAAAACTCCAAGTACAGAACCCCTGGTGGACAAAAAAGTACTTGCGGAAGATGGACCTGCGGAAATACATGATGCCGAAGGCAATGCAGTTAATTTTGCGGAATTCAAGGGGAAGCTTGTATTTATCAACAATTGGGCAACCTGGTGTCCTCCCTGTGTCGCGGAAATGCCTACCATAGAAAAACTCAAAGAAGAAATGCCGGAAGATGAAGTTGCCTTCGTGATGGTCTCTTATGACAGGAATCCCCGGAAAGCCATCAACTGGATGAAAAACAAAAAAATGGAGCTACCGGTATATTTTCCCGGTGAAAATTTCCCTAGACAATTCACTACCGATGCCATCCCCGCAACTTTTGTCCTTGACCGGGAGGGAAAAATCCTTCATACCTATCTAGGCATGGCCGATTACAGCAAGGAGTCTTTTGTCCATCAAATGAAGCTATGGCTTAAGCAGTAGGTCACCAAAGTCGGCACGGTTAAACTTAAAATGAAATGATACACTACTTATTGGTTTTAATCTTAGGTATGACAACAGTAGCAAACTCAATTTCCTCCAATCCTTATCCTGGTGAAAAGGAACATAAAGTAGTCATACAAGTCAGCGAGGTCGATCCTGGTGCACAATTAAAGGTTATCGGTCAGATCAACAACATCCTTGAAGCGTTGCCCAATACCAAAATCGAAGTGGTTTGTCACAGTGAAGGACTCCCGATGTTGGTCACTACACAAAGCAAAGTGGCCACCCATGTAAAGGCGCTCCACGATAAGGGAGTAATCTTTGCTGCCTGTGAAAACACCATGAAGAGGAATAACTTGACCAAAGAAGACTTACTTCCGGAAAGCATCATTGTGCCTTCGGGGTTGGCAGAGATTATTTTGAAACAGGAGGCAGGATGGACATATATTAAAGCAGGAATATAACTTCTTGGGTAAGCCACCGAAATTTTGGTGGCTTACCCATTGACTTTTTTACCTCGTTCGTGTAATGTCTCAAGTTAAAAGGAGAAGATCTTTTACCGCAAGTTTGTTGCCCCTTAGCGTGACGTTGTCAGTGGGATCGTATAGTCGCTTTTGTGCATAGTTCCCTCCTTTTGGATCAGAAAATACCTCAAGTTGGTCTTCATTCATATCAATGATCCAATATTCGGAAATGCCACAGGAAGCATAAAGCAGGGATTTAATATCCTTATCGAATCTTATGGAAGAGCCGGACACTTCGATGACGGCCAGCACCTCAGCAGGTATGGGGTGGGCAGTGGAGTAATAATCAGGCTGGTATTTTACCAGGGCAACATCCGGTTCCGGTTCATTGTTGTCATCAATTCTGATCGGATTTTGGACTCTGACAATCACTTCGCGCTGGAGGAGCTGATTCAACATCATTGCTAGATGATCAACTATCGCTGCATGTCGGCTTCCAGTCGGGCTCATTTGATATATTTCGCCGTTAATAAGTTCTACACGGTCCTCTGGCTTTAGTATCCCCACCTCGGCCATTTTGTAGTATTCTTCTACATTGATCAACCGCTTCACTACTTCTGTTGCCATGATTTGTAGTTTTTCTTCTATTTAAAGATACCTCTCTTTACCACTTTATGCAAATTTGACATGAAAAACAATGTTGACAGCCAGCGGAATACGTGGGAGCACTATCTATTTTCTCGCTTTATAATACATGACGCCTAAGGTCACCGTGCTTAGGAAAAGTATAAAGGTCGCCCATTCGTAAGTTCTTTTGCTTGACTTTTGTTTGGCTATCTCTCCCTCTTGATCTGCCAGAGCCCGCTTCAATTTGCCGATATCCTGTTCCTGCTTCTGGGCGATAAATTTATAATCATCCTTTTCATAGCTGATCTCGGTGGTCTCGATCTTCTTGAGCATTTCCAATTCCTGCATGATCTGGTTGTCCTTTTCGATAATGCGGGCCATCCATTCGTTGGTGGCGATCATGTCTTTTTTTGTTCGGTTGCCGAAAATTCCGGACTTTTGATTTTCAGATTGCTGCCATTGCTGGTGAAGCTGTTGGCGTTCAGTGACCAGTTTATTCAGTTTTTCTTGACCGAAGGTGGCAAGAGGAAGCAAGAGCAGGAGAAAAATTACAATTCGTTTCATTCTTAATTTTTTTTTAACTCTTGAGTATTTCAAATAATGTGCCTACTACTGCTTGTCAAAGCATCATTACCCTATTGATCCATTAAAACTCGTATCAAAAAGCAGTTCCCGTCAAAGGGTTACCTGTTTAATCAGCGGTTAAAAAATAAAACATGTAAACTTCTTCGACCCTGATGGGGAACAAAAGAAAAAGAAGTATAAAAGACCGTTAAAATCTCTTCATACTTCTTTTTCAAATATCCTTGCTCATTTCTCCTTTTTAACCGCCAGTTGAATGCTCAACTCTTTCAGTTGCTCATCGGCAATAGTACTTGGTGAATCGATCATCACATCCCTTCCGGAATTGTTTTTTGGAAAGGCGATATAATCCCTTATAGAGTCTGATCCTCCAAAAATCGCGCAGAGCCTATCAAAACCAAAGGCTATTCCGCCGTGGGGAGGGGCACCATATTCAAAGGCCTCCAATAAAAATCCGAACTGGTTCTGCGCCTCTTCCGGGGTAAAGCCCAAGTGTCTGAACATCATCTGTTGGGTAGTCTTATCGTGGATCCGTATCGATCCCCCTCCGATCTCCACTCCATTGATCACCAAGTCATAGGCGTTGGCCCGAACCGCCCCTGGATCGGTCTCCAGCAAGGGGATGTCCGATGGTTTTGGGGAAGTAAAAGGGTGGTGCATGGCATGGTATCTTTTGCTTTCCTCATCCCATTCCAAAAGAGGGAAATCCAGCACCCAAAGCGGTTTAAATACATTACGGTCTCTCAAACCCAATTCCTCACCCATTTTCAAACGGAGCTCTGACATCTGCTTGCGGGTAGCATGCGTATCGCCGGAAAGTACCAGAAGCAAATCTCCGGCTCGGGCATCCATGGCATCCGCCCAAGCTTTTAGATCCTCCTGATTATAAAATTTATCGACGCTGGATTTAAAGGTTCCGTCTGCGTTACATTTGACATATACCAAACCTTTGGCGCCAATCTGCGGACGTTTAACCCAATTGGTCAGCTCATCTAATTGCTTACGGGTATATTCTCCTGCCCCTGTGGCACAGATGCCGACAACCAGTTGTGCGGCATCGAATACGGGGAAGTTTCTATGTTGGGCTAAAGAGGTGAGATCGCAGAACTTCATGCCGAACCGCAGATCCGGTTTATCGTTGCCGTAGGAAGCCATGGCTTCGGCATAATCCATTCTTACAACTTCTCCCAGCTCCACTCTCTTAACGGTGGAAAAAAGATGCCTGATCAGCCCTTCAAAAGTATCTAGGATATCTTCCTGTTCTACAAAGGACATTTCGCAGTCTATCTGTGTAAATTCCGGCTGTCTGTCCGCTCTCAGGTCTTCGTCCCTGAAACATTTCACAATTTGGAAGTATCGGTCGAATCCACTGACCATCAGCAATTGCTTGAAAGTCTGAGGCGACTGTGGAAGCGCGTAAAATTCCCCTGGATTAATTCGGCTTGGGACCACAAAATCCCGCGCCCCCTCCGGGGTACTTTTGATAAGAACAGGGGTTTCCACTTCTATAAAATCCATGGCATCCATGAATTTCCGGGTTTCCTGCATCATGCGATGTCTTAGCTGGAGCTTTTCCCTTACTGTATTTCTCCTGAGGTCAAGATACCTGTATTTCATTCGGAGGTCTTCCCCCCCATCGGTCTCGTCTTCTATGATAAAAGGCGGAACCTTCGCCGGATTTAGCACTTCCATTTGGGAAACTTTCACTTCTATTTCTCCGGTAGGCATCCTGTCATTTTTAGCGGTCCGCTCGATAACCGTACCGGCGGCTTTAACCACAAATTCTCGTCCCAATCCCGCTGCTTGCTTTAATAAGGCTGCATCGGAAGATTCTTCTTCAAAAATCAACTGGGTCACTCCGTAACGGTCCCGAAGATCTACCCAGATAAGTCCACCTTTGTTCCTTACGCGCTGCACCCATCCGGAGAGAATAACCTCCTTATCTACATCCAACAACCTTAATTCTCCACAAGTATGTGTTCTTAACATATATTTCTTATATTTTGAAAAATCGATCGTCAAATATAAGAATTATGGATGAAATGCCCTACACTGCTTCAATTCAGTCGAAATTAGTTGAAGAATGTTAGAAAAGTTATACTATTTTGCTTCCTCCTTTCGTTCCTAGACTTGTATTTAGGTTCATCCATCAAGAAAAAATACAAAAGGCTTGGAAAACAACCATATTTTTGATGAAATTTGAACTTATTCAAGATTGATCAATCCATCCGTAAATAGTAAATAATGAAAAAAAACTGGATCGCTGCCGGCTTGTTCTTTTTAGCAGCTGGAGGTATCGGCTACTATGCCTTTAACAGTTCGATTACTCCCCCTACAGAAATAACTTATCACGAACCGGAAGAGGAGATCCCTGTAGAAGAGAAAATGCTTTTTGGGATCAATGTTAATGATCTGGAGATCATTGAAGGGGTAGTAGAAAAGAACCAAACCCTCTCCACCATTCTTGGTCCTTTTAATGTCCCCTATCAGATCATAGACGAGATCGCGAGAAAATCCAAAGAAATTTTTGATGTAAAGCATATCGCATTCAATAAAAAATATACTGTTTTAACTCCAAAAGATTCCTCCCAAGCCCAATTCTTTATTTACGAGCCCAACCAGGAAGAGTATGTAGTATTTAAACTTGATGATGCTGATGTTTATAAAGAAGCCAAACCAGTTGAAATTAGAAAGCGGGAAGTAGGCGGTACCATTACCAGCTCTTTGTACGTCAACATGGTTCAGCAAGGGGTTGGTCCGGATTTGATTGATCAGTTTGCAGATTTATATGGATGGACAGTGGACTTTCAAAGGCTTCAAAAAGGGGATAAATTCAAAGTTGTCTTTAATGAGAAGTGGGTAGACGGAAATGTTGTGGGTGTGGAAGGAATTCAGACTGCCTACTTCGAACATTTGGGTGAGCCGTACCATGCCATTCCTTTTGAACAAAACGGCGAGGTGAACTTCTTTGATCAAGAAGGCAACAGCTTAAAAAAGGCATTTTTAAGAGATCCTTTGAAATTCACGAGGATCAGCTCACGATACAACCTGAACAGGTTCCATCCGGTACAGAAAAGATACAAGGCCCACCTTGGAACCGATTATGCTGCCCCCACCGGGACCGAAATTAGGTCAGTAGGTGACGGAACAGTGGTCGAAGCGGGATATTCCAGGGGCAACGGCAACTACGTCAAGATCAAGCACAACGGCACCTATAGTACCCAGTATTTACATATGTCAAAAATCGGCAAGGGCATGTCCAAAGGGTCAAGGGTAAGACAAGGCCAAGTAATCGGCTACGTAGGAAGCACCGGCCTGGCAACGGGTCCTCATCTTTGCTTCCGCTTCTGGAAGCACGGCAAGCAGGTGGATTGGCTGAAAGAAAAAATCCCACCTTCCGAACCTATTCTGGCTGAAAATAGGATGGCATTTGACCGTGTCAAAATGGAAAAACTCGATCAGCTGGCGAATATTCCGTATGTGGATTCCAAAGAACAACAAGAGCTGCTGACCAGCAGGTAATTTGAATGGTTCCGGAATCCTTAGTTGGACCTGTAGAGTAAACAGACAATCCTCCCGACTGTCCCAGAAGCTTCCGCAATAGCCAGGTTACTTTCCGAGATCTTTATTAGCAGGCCGGCTAAGAATGGAGATGCGCAGGATAATTTTTTAGCCTTTGGTTACCGATCAATCAAAAAAGAGGCTGGATAACTCCAGCCCCTCTTCATTCATACCACCCAGAGGGTAGCCAGCATTAGACAATATACGCCCGTGGATTATTGGCAGTCGAGAGGAAGCTTGAGATCCTTGAACAGCTCTGGGTCTATTCCTTCCAGTTCTTTAGGAAATTCATAGCTCTTGCTATCATCTGGGAAGGCTACCAAAATAAGCTCGCTTCGTCGGTTTAGCTGATGTTCAGAAGCTGGACATGGCACCCCATCCCCGCAATCATTGACCAATTGTTTTTCGCCAAACCATTCGGACTTCACCCTTGATCTTGCAATCCCATAGTCCCCCAAGAAATCACGGACTGCATTGGCTCTTTTTTGGCTCAACGCTTCGTTGTATTCATCCGATGCCCAGGAGTCAGTGTGTGATCTGATGAGGATTTCGAGAAAGGTAAATTGCTTCAAGATCTCCGCCAATTTTTTCATAACGGGTTCTGCATCCGAACGGATTGTGGAATCATCGAAGTTATAATAGATCAAATCCTCAAAAACGACGGAATTATAAGGGATCCTTTTCATCACATACTCCTTCTCTAATTGGTCCGACACCAATCCTCTAGTCGTCAATTCATTGTCATTTATGCTGAAGTAGCCGGTCTTATTGAGAGTTAACTGAAAATCTGCCTCAGGAGCCAAATCCGCTTTCAAAATCCCACCAGCCTCTTGGTTGGTTTCTATAGCCAATGAATTATCCTTCTGCGACAGTGCCACCTGTAGGCCGTCCGATACAGGATTGCCTTCACAGTCTACCACTTTGGCGACGAATTGACGGTACAGGTCCTCGATTCTGTAGATATCATCCAATCCTTTGCCGTTGGCCCGGTTGGAGGAAAGGTAAATCTCCCCGTCTTGCTTTTTATGGAAGGCGAAATCATCCTGTGGAGAATTATAGGGCAAACCCAAATTTTTGACCCCAGTAAAATTACCGGAAGAAAATTGTGCCTGGAACAGATCCAAGCCGCCCAAACCTACGTGGCCATTGGAGGCGAAATAAAATGTCCCGTCAAATAGAAAAGGGTCTCTTTCATCACCCGCAGTATTCACTGATGGTCCTAAATTAACCGGACTTCCGAAATTGAAATCTTCATCGTATGTAACGAAATACAAGTCATATCCTCCCAGTCCGCCCTCACGGTTGGACGCGAAATAGATTTTTTTCTCCTGCTCATCTACAAAAGGCGTGATGACACCGTGTTCCAATGCCGAATTATGTGGAAAAGGCTGATAATTTTCAAGGTCTCCGCTCTCATTGACTGAACTGAAGTATATCTCGGAATTGATCGTGTAGTTTCTGTTTTTCTTCACTTTACCCAAATCTCTGGTAAGGCTATAGAATACTACCTGCTTCTCCTTCATAAAAAATGGATCGGCAAAATGATAGGTCTTCGGCACCATTGAGTTTACCGCAACCGGCTGATTCTTTCCATCCTCTCTGTAAATCTTGATAAAATCCCGGCCTGTAGATTCGTTCCTTTTCGTATCAAACTTGTTGGCTCCGTCGATCCTGATGGATTTCCTTCCGGAAGAAGATACCGCCCCTCTGTCCGAGGAGAAATAAGTGTTCCCTTGTGGGTCAAAGGCAATACCATAATCCGCGGAAGGGGAATTTAAGGCTTCCAATCCAATCAACGCTATGTTTCTAGGGTTGGAATACCACATTTTCAGGGAGTCGAGACTTATATCCCCAGCGTCAGAAGTATCAGGAGCAGATTCCAAGGCAGCCTTTAATTTGTCGATATCCCCGGTGCGGTGAATGGAGAAAATATGGTTAGAATGATCTTCGGAGGTAGCCTCGTCAAATCCAACGGCAACAGCCCACCATTTGTTTGCCTCTTGATAAGAAGCCAGTTGGTCATAGGCCATTGCGGCACCTTTGGCCGCCCTGTAAGTGGCTTTTTTGCTGTAGGCTTCCTCATAACCTTTTGCCGCTTCCATGTGATTTGAAAGCTCGGACTGATGGTCTGCATAACGCAATTTACCTTTCTGGGCCCAAGTCAAGGTACCAGAAAATAATACCAGACAGGCAACAATTGATATTCTAAAAATTCTTTTCATAATTAAAACCATCTGGGGTTATTCATACGGATATTTTTCGGAGCAATGTAAAGGCCCAGTGACACCTCATGCGAACTGTTCTTATAACTGTTCAATACGTTGGTATTGTGGTCATAGGCATAGCCAAGGCGCAAACTTTTCGTCGCGAATATTTCCGCAATAAAAGCCACTGCGTTTCTTTTGGAGAGATTGCTGGTTATTTCGTCCCCATTAAGATTGAGATTTGATCTGTAGGAGGCCCCAAGCCACAATCTTTCCATAAATAGAAACATTCCGTTGACATCCAAGTTGGAAGGGCCTTCCTCGGCCGTTCTTAAAAGAAAAGAAGGCTTAAACTGGACACTTTCCGATAGCGGCAAAAGAAGTCCTGCCGTAAGATAAAAGTGCATGTTGTGGTAGGCCAGAGCAATGGCCTCTTCCTCCAGGCTTTTCTTCCCTACCAGATTATAGGCGCTTAAACCTGCATAAAATCTAGGGGTGTGGAAAAAGATACCTGTATTCAAGTTTGGGGTGACCAAACTGACCTTTCCTTCGGGAATGTTCACATCATCAAAATCATTTGGATCGAACATAGCACCGTCCAAGGAATATTCCGAGATTCCTGCACTTGCCCCTAGACCTAGGAAAGATTCATTGCCCGTCTGGATTCTGTAAGCGTAGGTAAGAAGAGCGGAAGAAGTTCTTGACGGGCCCATCTGGTCCGTAAGAATCGACGCTCCAAAACCCATGC
>Ga0209075_1002342_pt1 | contig 16761 bp, 16 predicted proteins | sample Stecom2011_FD_187523 | JGI IMG/M metagenome (GOLD analysis project Ga0209075, IMG submission 187523) | Agricultural soil microbial communities from Utah to study Nitrogen management - Steer compost 2011 (SPAdes) (version 2) | ecosystem: Environmental > Terrestrial > Soil > Agricultural land...
CATGTTTTAGGAGTTAAAGATGAAGACATCTTAGAGGTCGGACTCAAAGACAGTGCCTTGACAGTTGGTGATGTAATCTCCGCTATGGAAGAATTACACCGGTTATATCCATATGCCGCTCATCGGACAACAGCCATAAGCGATAGTTATCCCGACCACCAGACAAATAGTTGGAACTGTCGAGAACAGACAGTTCTCCTTAAACGGAATTCCGTCCATTTAGCCCATGTTTTCCAGCTGTATCTGGGCGGGGGAGGGTATTTTGCCAAAGAAAGAAGTTTGGGATATGTTGTTGGAAGTGATTTTATCAGACATTTTTTTGTGGAATATAATTGGAAAGGCAAGGAGAGAAATTGGAAATATGGGTTCCGTCTCCATTATTAAGGATAAGTAAACGGCGCGCTGTTTCTTGATCTCTTTTCATTTGCGCCACCAGTTCGGCGGGGGAAGAAAATTTTTGTTCCTTTCTGATGAACGACAAAAAATCAACATGCAAAGTTTTATGGTATAAATCTTCGCAGGTATCAAAGAGATAAATCTCCATTTCCGGGTTTTGGCCGGGAAAAGTGGGTCTTATGCCGATATTGGCCAGGCCGAAATACCGGCGTTCACCAAGAAACACCCGTACCAGGTATACTCCATACCCGGGCAACAACCTGCCGCCCGTTACATCCAGATTGGCGGTAGGAAACCCGAGCCGCCGTCCGCGGTGGGCGCCGTGCACTACTTCACCGGTTATCCGGTACGACCGGTCCAGCATTGCCCCTGCTTCTGTCACCCGGCCGGCCTGTAACAATCGGCGGATGCGGGAGCTGGAAACTATTTCCCCGTTTACTTTAACGGGAGGAATCACCCTTCCCAGTAAACCATGACGACGACAAAAAGTCAAAACATCACCAGTACCGCCGGCCGCCCCGGCGCCAAACCGGAAATCATGCCCGACGATAATTCCCCGGGCGCCCCATTCTTTCAGAAGAAGTAAAAAATTTTCCGGAGTCAGGGAGGCCAAATCGCGGGTAAAATCCAACACCAGGCAGCCTTTAAGACCCAAAGCGGCAAAAAATTCACAACGTTCATCAAGGGTCATCAAAAGGGGCGTCTTATGTCGGAAAAAGGCCGATGTATGTTCCCGAAAGGTCACCGCCAGGCTAAACCAACTGTTTTTCGTTGCATCTTTAATTACGGAATCAAGCAAATTTCGGTGTCCCAAGTGTACGCCGTCAAAATTGCCGATGGTTACCAAAATATCTTCTAAAAGTTCTTGCCGCATCTGCCTGATGGAGGACCAGGTCTTCACCTTTTCTCACCCTCTTTAACGAACGGTCCTGCCTGTTGCAGGACTTTTACCGGTTGCCAGAATCTTTTCCCGTCTTTTTGTACCGGTTTTAACACGGCCAACACCCGGTTGTCAGCGGTAACGGCCAAGGCCGTCTCTGCCCGCTGTTCACCCGCCGGGACTGTATTGCCATGGACTATGCGGGCGGCGGCCTCCGGAGCAAGGGTAATACAAGGCATATGAGAAAGCGCCCGGACCGAAGGGATAATTTCCTCTTCCAACCTCCCTTCCCGGAGAGCCACGGCAATTTCCGGCAATGACCGGGCAGCGGCCAAAGAAAAAGGCCCGGAGGCTGAGCGTTCCAGTTCACCCATACACCCGCCGCATCCCAGCGCCCGGCCGATATCATGGCAAAGTGTCCTTATATAAGTTCCTTTTGAACATTCGACCAAGAGCTCCGGCCCTTCCTTAAACGTGTACACCGGTTGTGATTCACTATAAAACTCCAACCGGTAAATAGTGACCGGACGTTTTTTTCTGGACACTACCCGCCCGCGGCGCGCCTTTTTGTAAAGAGGCTCACCGTTGACTTTAACCGCGGAAAACATCGGCGGAATTTGTTCCTGTAAACCGATTTGGTCTTTCAGCACCGCAGTGAGTTCTTCCCGGGTTACCCTGGTTCCGGGGGCCTGGGAGAGAACCCGGCCGGTGGAGTCCTGAGTATCAGTGGTTACTCCCAAAACCAGGCGCGCGCGATACACTTTACGTTGCTCGTTGAGATATGGAATCAGTTTGGTGGCCGTTCCCAGCGCTGTAACCAAAACACCGCGGGCCATGGGGTCCAAGGTCCCGGTATGCCCAATCCGGCGTTGCCCGAGCAGCCGTCTTAATTCCGCCACCACCTGGTGGGAAGTGCAGCCGGGATCTTTTCTTATCACCAGAAAACCATTATACACGCTGCCTTTCTTCCTTTACCGCATTCTCTGTGAAACAACCATTTAAAACAGAAAACACCTCGGCAACGGCTTGGGAAAGCGGAGCATTGATCGTGCAACCGGCCGCCCGGGCATGCCCGCCGCCGCCAAAACGGGCGGCCAGGCGACTGACATCAACCGCTATTCTTGAACGCCAACTGACTTTGATCTCTCCCGGGTTGACTTCCTTAAAAAATAAACCGACTTCCACCCCTTGAATGGAAATCGCATGATTGACAAAATTCTCGGTTTCCTCCAACGGTACGGAGTGTTTGGTCAGTAATTCATGCTCCAACACCATCCAGGCAATCTTTTTATTCTTGGCAATACGCAGAGTAGAAAGAACTTCTCCCAATAAACGGAGAGAATCGTAGCTTTTCTCCTCATGCACCTGCTCCGCAATGTGCCCCGGAGAAAGATTGTAAGTCTTCACCAGCCCGGCAACGAGCGAAAGCACCCGGTCGTTGGTGTTGGAAAAACGAAAAAACCCCGTATCAGTGGCAACGGCGGTATAAAGCGCTTCCGCCGCTCTGGTGTCCAAAGCAAACCCCCCGGCGGTCAAAATATAGTAAATAATCTCTCCGGTAGCGGCGGCTTCGGGCTGAACATAATTGAAATCACCAAACATGGAGTTCGAAACATGATGGTCGATATTCACCACCGGTACCCCGGCAACAAATGTTTCCGGGGGTAAAAGCAATCGTGATTTCTCAGCGCAGTCCACACTGATTATCACTTCCGGTGAAAAAGTGGGCGCCTCGATGATTTTTTCCGTGCCGCCGATAAAGCGAAACATAGCCGGAACACCGCCCGGTACAACCATTTCCATCTTTTTTCCGGCAGTTTCCAGTGCCAACCCCAAAGCCAATAAAGACCCAATGGCATCACCATCGGGGTGCAAATGACAGCCAATTATATAATTATCACCGGTTTTTAGCAGTTCAATAATTTCTTCCCTGCTCGTCAAGTTCCTTTCTCTCCTTGTTCGTTGTTGATTTGATTGAGAAGAGACAAAATCCGGGCGCCTTCTTCCAGCGAGGAGTCGGCAATAAAATGGAGTTCAGGAGTATGCCGGGTACGAATTCTCCGGCCCAGTTCCAGACGGATAAAACCCTTGGCGCTTTCCAATCCTTCCATGGTATTTTGCTGTTGGCTTTTGTCGCCAAGAATACTGACGTAAATCTTGGCATGGCTCTTGTCCCGGGAAACTTGTACTTTGGTAATGGAAGCAAAACCGATTCTGGGATCTTTAATCTCTCTTTGCAGCAGTTCTCCCAGTTCTTCTTTTATTGCTCCTGCAAGACGTTCCGTTCTATGATCATACACTTTCTCACCCCCTATAAGGTAAGAAACCTTATCCTCCGGAGCCTGTTGTTCCCGTCTTTTTAATCTCTTTATTGGTAAAGCTCTCGATAACATCCCCCTCCTTAATGTCGTTGAACTTCTCGAGGCCGATTCCACATTCAAACCCGCCGCTTACTTCTTTGACATCGTCCTTAAACCTTTTCAGGCTCTCAATCTTTCCTTCGTAAATAACAACATTATCCCGCAAAATCCTGGCCTCGGAATTCCTGGTAATTTTCCCCTCCACGACATAACTGCCGGCCACACTTCCCGCTTTGGGTACTTTAAAGACGGCTCTGACTTCCGCCCGTCCCAAAACTACCTCCTCATACTCGGGAGCAAGCATTCCTTCCATGGCTTTCCGCACGTCGTCGATTATATTATAGATTACCCGGTAAAGGCGAATATCAACCTTTTCCCGTTCAGCCAGGCGTTTGGCAATGGGGTCGGGGCGAACGCTGAAGCCAATTATAACGGCATTGGAAGCGGAAGCCAGCATAACATCACTCTCATTGACTGCCCCCACCCCGCCGTGGATTACCTGTACCCTTACTTGATCGTTGGTCAATTGCTCCAAAGACTGGCGGGTGGCCTCCACTGTACCGTGGACATCGGCTTTTAATATAATATTAAGGTCCTTGATTTCTCCTTCTTTAATCCGGTCAAAAAGATCATCCAAACTGACCCGCTGGTATTTTTTCAGTTCCTGTTCTCTATGGAACTGCTGGCGTTTTGTTGCCAGCTGGCGGGCAACCCTTTCTTCAGTGGCATAAAAAGTGTCCCCGGCTTCCGGAAGATCATTCAAACCGATTACTTCCACCGGTTCGGAAGGTCCGGCCGTTTTCACCTTTTTCCCTTTGTCGTTTACCAGGGCCCGGACTTTTCCGGAAAACATGCCGGCAATAACAGTATCGCCCATGTTGAGGGTACCGTTTTGCACCAGGACAGTGGCCACCGCCCCGCGTCCTTTATCCAGTTTTGCTTCAATAACCGTTCCTTTGGCCGGACGGTTGGGGTTGGCCTTCAAATCCCGCATTTCCGCCACCAAAAGAATCATATCCAGCAATTCGTCCAATCCCTGCTTTTTCAGGGCGGAGACTTCAACGAATATTGTATCGCCGCCCCAGGCCTCAGGAACCAGCTCGTGCTGGGTCAATTCCTGTTTAATCCGGTCCGGATTAACACCCGGCTTGTCAATCTTATTAATCGCTACAATAATCGGTATCTGAGCAGCCTTGGCATGATTAACGGCCTCCACTGTTTGCGGCATCACTCCGTCATCCGCCGCCACCACCAGGACGGCAATATCCGTTACCTGAGCTCCCCTGGCGCGCATGGCGGTAAACGCTTCGTGTCCCGGAGTATCCAAAAAAGTGACCTTCTTATCTTTAATCTCCACTTGGTACGCGCCAATATGCTGGGTAATACCTCCGGCTTCCGAAGCAATAATATTTGATTCTCTAATGGCATCAAGCAGGGATGTTTTTCCGTGGTCAACATGACCCATAATGGTAACCACCGGCCACCGGGGTTGAAGAGAAGCGGGGGCATCGTCAATTTCTTCTACTTTAAGCTCCTCTTCCCTTGTCGGCGCCGCAGTAACCTGCACCCCGAATTCTTCTCCGGCCAAAGCGGCAGTATCAAAATCAATCTCCTGGTTTATTCCGGCCATAACGCCAAAAGAGATCAATTTCTTAATCACTTCAGCCGCCGCCACTTCTATGGCCTGGGCAAATTCTTTTACCGTAATACTGGGAGGGATCTGCACCGATTTGACCTTGGTAACCGGTTGGGAAGGGCGCGGTGGTTTTCTACCCGTTTTTTTTCTTTGCCGGTGTTTTTGTGAAGGTAACCGCGTGACCTTTTTCTTTTCACCCCTTGCCGGTTTTCGCCCACTTTCTTGTTTTCGCGGCAGCTGTTGCGGCTTTGTCCTTCCCGGCACAGCAGAAGGACGTGCTTTTTGCCCGGAGGCAACAGGAGGACGGCGGCCGCCGGCCTTTTTCCCTGGAACCGCCGGTTTTCCAGGCGAACTACCTTTTCCGGCGGGTTGGGGGGCACCCTGAGTCTTACGTGCAGGTGTCTTTTCCTGCCGGCGGGCTCCCGCCGGCGGTGCGGTCTTTTTTTGTTCGACCTCACGTTTTCCGGCTGCCGGGGCTTTTTTTTGCTCCGCCGGCCTTTTTCCGCTGACCGGCGCCTTTTTTTCTGCGGTTTTTGGTTGCCGGCCCGTAGTCTTCTTACGTTCTACCTCCACATTAGTTTTTTTCCCTACCCCGGTTTTCCGGGAAGAAACCGTCTTTTCAGAGGAGATGGTTGTTTTTTTGACCGGAGCCTTTTTTTCTTTCTCTTTTTCCGGAACTGCCGGTTTTTTCTTTTTCTTAACCCCAGTACTAAAGGATTGACGAACCTGATCCAAATAATTATCATCCACCGTACTCATATGGTTCTTAACCCCGGCTCCCAATTCATTTAAAATCCGAATCAAATCTTTGCTTTGAATGCCTAGTTCTTTACTAAGCTCATGCACGCGTATTTTGGTCATCAAACCACCTCCAGTTATTGCTTTTCACAGATAAAAGACGCTTTTCCAGAGCGCCGGTCAAACCGTGGGGTAACATGCCGATTACCACCTGATTTCTTTTGCCTATTGCCCGGCTTAATTCTTCACGGTTAAGCAAGTAATAAAGGGGCACATTATGCCGCCGGCAAATTCTCTCAATTTTCTTTTGGGTATTTTTTGCGGAATCTCCTGCTACAATCACCAGTTGCAGGCGGTCATTCTCTATCGCCGCGCAGGTTGCGCCAAAACCTAAAACCAATTTTCCCGCTTTGCGCGCCAAACCCAGCAAAGAAAGAAGCTTATTCACGGGACATCGCCGGAGATTGCCGTTGTCAACTGCTCCCGCAGGCGTTCCTTGTCAACAGGCTCAATTGTTGTTTCCAACCTGCTTGCCAGCACATTGCCGTGCAAAGCTTTCTCCAGGCACTGGGAAGCAGGACAAATATATGTCCCCCGGCCGGATTTCTTGCCTTTTGTGTCCACAAGGACTTCATGTTGCGGAGTCCGGACAATGCGCACAAGCTCTTTCTTGTTGCGAACTGTACCGCACCCAATACAGGTTCGCCGGGGAATTTTCTTAACGCGCCCGCTCACTTGTTTTTCCCTCTTTTCTTCACCTTGGCGGCGCCCGCTTTTTCTTCATCTTTCTTCTTTTTTTCATCTCCGCCAAGTTTCTCCTTTAACTGGTCCGCCAAAAGCTGGCCAATAGTAAAACCGGAGGCATTCTCCTCAGCGAAAACAAGTTCTGTCTTATCTTCTGCCGGCTGATCCGTTTTTCCTTCCTCTTCCTTAATTACATCCTCAAAAAAGTCCAGCCCTTCTTCCATTTCTTCCAGAAGATCTCTGGCTTTTTCCCGGCGTTTCGCACGTTTACCGGCTTTTTTCTTGACTGGTTTTTCTTCTTCTTGGATAGGAATTAATTCCTCTTCCGGGTATTCTACTACTTCTTCTTCCTCTTCTTCAAAAACCTGCTCTTCCAGTTCCTCGTCTTCGGAAACCAGAAGCTCTTCAACATCCGCTTCTTGCTCCCGCGGGTGAAGCCGCTCTTCTTCTTCTATCAGGGCTTCAATCTCTTCCCTGGCTTCCTCCGCCTGGGTTTCACTTTTGATATCAATCTTCCACCCGGTCAGGCGGGCGGCCAACCGGGCGTTCTGCCCTTCCTTACCTATGGCCAGAGAAAGTTGGTTGTCGGGAACAATAACCAGGGCCATTTTTTTTCCGGGAAAAAGTTTGACATCATGAACCCTGGCCGGACTCATGGCTCTAATAATAAAAATCTCCGGTTCCGGTTGCCAGGGGATAACATCAATCTTTTCTCCCTTTAGCTCCCGAACGATCATCTGAATGCGGGAACCTCTGCTTCCTACGCAGGCGCCTATGGGATCAACATTTTCATACCGGCTGTGCACCGCAACTTTTGACCGTACACCCGGTTCTCTGGCCACTGCTTTGATCTCGACAATGCCTTCCTGTATCTCCGGAACCTCAAGCTCCAATAATCTTGTTAAAAGACCGTTTCGGGTACGGGAAAGAATAATCTGCGGTCCTTTGGTTGATTTTTTAACTTCCACCAGGTAAGTTTTGATCCTTGTTCCCTGTTCATATCGCTCACCGGGAATCTGTTCCCCGGCCGGTAAAATCGCTTCCACCCGTCCCAGATCAACAAAAACAGTACGCTGTTCAAAACGTCTTACCACACCGGTAATAATATCTCCGACCCGGGAGGAAAATTCGTCATAAATTAAAGAACGTTCCGCCTCGCGGATCCGCTGTACCACAACCTGCTTGGCGGTTTGCGCCGCAATACGGCCGAACTCTTTGGGAAAAATCTCCATTTCCACCTGATCACCGAGATTGTAGCCCGGGTCAATGGTTTTGGCCTCAGAAAGAAGGATCTCCGTAATTTCATCCTCTTTCTCTTCCACCACTGTCTTGTAAGTGAAAACTCGAAAATCGCCGGTTTCCGGGTCAAGTTGAACTTTAACGTTTTGTGCTCCCTTTTGGTCTTTCTTATAGGCAGAAGTAAGTGCCGATTCAATGGCATCAACTAATATGTCTTTGGAGATTCCCTTTTCTTTCTCCACCACCTCCAAAGCATCAACCAAATCGCGGTTCATTTCCAACTTTCCTCCCTTACTCTTGCTTAACCCTCCGGGTATAAACGGGCCTTAGACACCTTTGCCCAAGGAATGGTTATTTTTTCTCCGTCAACTTGGAGCAAAACCGCTCCGTCTCCCTCCGGGGACCAACCTTCGAGCCGGCCTTTAATTTTCTTGCGTCCCTGAAATGAAGAGTATAGCCTTATCTCCACCTGCCCGCCGCTAAATCTTTGAAAATGTTCGGGTTTGGTCAAAGGCCTGTTAATTCCCGGTGAGGAAACCTCCAATAAATACGAGCCGGGAATCGGGTCCTTTTCGTCCAGCACACTACTTAAACGCCCGCTAAAAATCTCACAATCTTTGATGTTGATTCCACCGGGGCGGTCGATAAAAATACGTAAAACACGTTTCTGGCCTTCCCGGGCGAAAAAAGCGTCCACCACCTCATAATCAAGGTCTTTCCCAACTTCTTCCACTACTTGCCAGACAAGGGATCTATTCTTTTGACCCATCGGTTTTTCTCTTCTCTCCCTCGTAAGATTGGGTTGATAAGATGAAAGAGTGGGACGCACGCCCACTCCTTCTTACGCAAACCATTATCTGTTTTATAGTATACCATACTTCTTAAATCTTAACAAGAGTCAGGAATAAATATTTTTCGTCCCGTTGTTTATCTTGATCTTGTGACTTCCTATAACCGTTGAATATTTTGCCCGCCGTCAACCATTATTACCTGGCCGGTGGAATAAGCAAGGTCCCCCCGCACCAACATGACCGCCGCCCTGCCAACGTCAGCGGGCATACCCCAACGCGGTTGGAGAAGAAGACCCTCTTCGATTAGACGGTCATATTTCTCCTTAACCCCGGCTGTCATATCCGTCTTAATAATCCCCGGCCTGATTTCGTAGACCGGAATAGCAAACTCCCCCAGACGGGCCGCCCACAGTTTGGTGGCCATACTTAATCCGGCTTTGGAAATGCAGTATTCACTGCGGTTTAGTGAAACTACAGCGGCGGAGATGGAAGAAATGTTGATAATACAAGCTGTGAACCTCGAATCGATTTTTCTCTGTTCGATCATCCAATTGGCTACCGCCTGGGTCAAAAAAAACGGCCCCTGAAGATTAACGCCCAGCACCTGTTGGAAACTTTCTTCCGTGGTTTCCAAGATATCCGCCCGGACCTTTGGTGCGACGCCGGCGTTGTTGACCAAAACATGCAGGCAACCGAAACGCGCCCTAATCTCATTAAGAATTCGTTGGCGGTCCTCCGCTTTACTTACATCCGCACGTATATAAAGAACTTCGGCGCCGGTATCGCGTAGCTTGTCCAAAACACCGGCTACCGCTTTTTCCTCACGAAGGCCACAAGCCGCCACATTATATTGACTCTTGGCCAAATGTTCGGCAACAGCATAACCAATTCCCCGGCAGGCGCCGGTAATCAAAGCAACTTTATCCACGTCTCCCGCTCCTTTACTGAAAATACTTATACATGCCTTCGCGCCGGTTTTTAATATTCCTCTGTATTTGGCGGGTTGTTTTTGGATATTTTTTTCCGGCAAAGGATTTGGCTCCGGCACGTGGAAATTTATATAATATGATAAAAATAACGAAAATTTTTAGTAAACACAAAGTGAAAAAATCCTTTTTCCCATGGATTATTCATTTGGGCCTGGGCCTGCTAATTATGGTGATCTGCTTTTTTCTCACCGAAAGGACGGCTGTTCGCCTGGTGAATATACCCGCACAAACTCAGGGGTTTCGGGAATACAGCTGGCACGTGATGGCGATCATGCCCACCTCTGAAGACAGCTACTGGCAGGAAATGCGCCAGGGAATGCAGAATACAGCCCCGCTTGCTCATATCGGGCTGGAATTTGTCGGACCACGTTATTCCAATCCGGCACACCTGGTTGACAGGTTTAACAGAGCCGTTGCTTCCAGGGTTGACGGGATTATTTGTCACGCCGAGGATACACCGGCGGTATCAGAAGCTATCCAACGCGCGGAACATGCCGGCATACCTGTTGTAACCGTCGGGGTTGATATTCCGGACAGCGGACGCCGCGGTCATGTTGGCCCTGATTCCTTTCAGATGGGCTATGCAGTAGGCAGGACTGTAGGACTGATGACCGGCTCCGCCCGCATTGCGGTTATTCTCGACGGGGCGTCCACACGTCCTCGTTCCGGGCGGGAAGAATATTTGTCCGGATTACGGGCGGCCGCCGTCTCCTATCCTCATTTGGAAATCGCCAAAGTAATTTATACCCAGCCGGTACTCTCCGGAGCGGAAATTTCTATGGAAGAAATTAAAAAAGATCTTTCCATTAATGTCGTCTGTGCTCTCAACAGCCGGGATACTCTGGGAATGGCCAAGGGTTTAGCGGCTTGGGAAAAAAGACCGGTAACTTTGATTGGTTCAGGATTACTCCCGGAAACATTGCAACTATTACGTAATAATATCCTCCAGGCCACAGTGACCAGTTTCCCGTTTGCCATGGGTTCTGAAGCTGTTGAATTAATGGCGGATATTCTGGCTCACCGGTCTTACGAAGATACCATTCATACTGGGGTACAGGTTATTCGCTCAGAAGTTACGGATAATCTGCTACGCGGCTTGGCAACAAAGGAGGCAGAAACGGGTGAAGAATAACGCCATTCCGCCTCTGACCTTTCCGACCAGAATCGTCTGGGCATTCATTGGTTCCATTTTCATTTTCGCCTTTTCCAGCTTCCTCTCTTATCATTTGGAACGCCAACTGATATTACGAACCAACAGCATGTTACAGACGGCCATGGCCTGGGTTCAGCTCTCGGAAAACACCGAAAGACTTGAGGGAGCGCTGGAAAAATGCATCGTAGCCGGTGACGACGGTTCCTTTACCGCCTATGAACAGCTGGCCGAGGAATTGTATGACAGTTCCTGGGCTCTAATCAGCGCTCCGTCGGTGCACCGGGATGTGCTGGCCAGTGAAGGGGTTCACGGCATGGTAACTTCCTTGTTGGAAAAGGCGGAAGAAGTACTGGAAGCGCAAAAAGAGCTTTCTTTTCGACGCAGTCACGAGCTCTTTCGCGAATTTGGAATGGTCGGAGAACTTCTGCGCCTCCGTATCCATGAAGCAGTTATGGATCTTTTACGCCGTGAGAACCGAACCTACCAGACTCTTTCCGAACAGTTGACCCTGGTTACCCAGGGCGCGCTGTTGTTTATGCACATAGGTCTGGTTCTGGCCTTTCTGCTCTTAAGTGTTTTCACCTACCGCCTTACCCGGCCGCTTTCCGAATTAACCGCCGCCGCCTACCGCGTCTCCCAGGGTGACTTTTCGCAACCCGTACCGGTCCGGGGAAAAGATGAAGTGGGTTATTTGGCGAGATCTTTTAACCGCATGGCAGATAGTTTGGCGCGGTTGATCCAAGATTTGCAGAAAAAATCAGCCCTGGAAATACGCCTCAAGGAACAAGAAGTACAAAACCTGTCCATGCAAAACATGTTACAGGAAGAACGCCTGCAAACTCTGCAGGCACAAATAAACCCCCATTTCTTTTTTAATACCTTAAACAATGGGGTGCAACTTGCCAACCTGGAAAATGCCGATAAAACCGCGGCCTTTTTTGAGAAAGTAGGCCATATGTTCCGCTATAACCTGCGGGACTCCGGAATGGCGGTGACTTTGAAGGAAGAAATAAAGTATGTCCACGACTATGTTGATCTTTTACGCCTGCGCTTCGGCGAAGAAACTTTTTACCTGACCTCAGATGTTGACCCGGCTTTGCTGAACACGCCGGTACCACGTTTAATCCTTCAGCCTTTAGTGGAAAACGCTTATCAGCATGGACTGGCGGGAACTACAGGCGGGCGGATCATCATTAAGGCGCGCCGCCAAGAAAAAAGTGTTTTAATTGCAGTGACCGATAATGGACACGGCATTACGGAAGATGCAATCAGACAGGCTCTCCATTCTTGCAAAAATACCGGTAAATCCAGAAGAACCGGAGGATTACGCAATGTCATCGCCCGCCTGCGCCTGTGGAGCGGAGACCGGGAGCCGGTGGAGATATCCGGAGCGCCGGAGCAGGGGACAACCGTTCGTCTACATATACCATATACGGTCGATCAATAACACCTTAATTACGTTTAACTGTTGGCAATAAGAAAGAAGCCGAAAGGAGGAAGCAAAATTAAAGCCGGAAAACTGCTTTTGTTAACAGCTCTTCTCTTGTTAATCGGGATTCTTGTGTCCGGAGCGCGTAAAGCCTATTTCCACGATGTCCATGTTATCTTTTTTGCCGGCGGGGGTAAAAACTGCCCCTTTGCCTCCGTTGTCGTTAATGGAGCAAAAGCGGCGGAAAAAGATTTTGGCTGCCGGGTTGATTGTGTATGGTCCGATTGGTTGCCCGCCAAAATGGTGGCGCAATTCGAAGAGGTCATAGCGGAAAAACCGGACGGTATTGCCATTATGGGCCATCCCGGAGATTCTGCCCTGGAACCCCTGGTGGAAAAGGCTGTAACCCAAGGGATAATTGTTACCAGCTTAAATGCTGCCCTCCCTTATTTGGAAGAAAAATACAAAGATAAAGGTTTTGGTTACGTTGGGCAGGAACTCTATGAATCCGGGTTTATGCTGGCCAAAGCAGCAGCCAAACGCGCCGGGTTAAGAAGCGGCGACAAAGCGCTGGTTTGGGGGCTGCTTAGCCAGGAAACCCGTGGTTTACGGAGCAAAGGATGTATTGACGCCCTGGAAGGCATGCAAATAAAAGTCGAATATATGGAGATTTCCGATGCGGTCAATGCCGACGCTTCCCTGGGAGCGCCGGTTCTCGCCGGCTACCTGAAAGAGCACGCGGAAACAAAAATGATCATCACCGACCACGGCGCGCTTACCTCCGAGTTGGCAAACTATTTAAAGACAGCCGGAAAAAAGCCGGGGGAAATTTTCGGTGTCGGATTCGACCTGAGCCCCGCTACAGTCTCCGCCATTAAAGAAGGTTGGGTGGGAGCGATTTTGGACCAGCAACCTTGGCTACAAGGATACTTTGCGGTTTTACAGGTTTGCCTGACGAAAAAATACGCTTTTGCCGGTCTGCACGTTGATACCGGCGGAACAATAATTGACGCCGCGAATATCGATTTGTTCGCTGCCCAGGCGATAAAAGGAATCCGGTGAATGAACAGATACGATTTTGATACGGCATCCGTTATTTGCTTTTTCTCCGCAACAAAGTGTGGATGGTTACCGAGACAATAATTAACAATCCGTAGATCAACTGCGTCCAGAATCCGGACATCCCGGAGGCTACTATACCTGCTTCCAAGGAACCGATGAGGAATGCTCCGATAAAAGTGCCGAAAATCGTACCCTCGCCTCCGAACATTGAAGTCCCGCCGACAAACACCGCGGCCATGGTGGTCATCAAGTATCCTTCGCCCATAGTCGGCCACCAGGTTCTCAGCCGGAAAAGATCCAGTACACCGGCGAAAGCGGCCAGCATTCCCATGATCGCAAAAGCCACTATCTTGGTCCGGTGAACATTTATCCCCATCATTCCGGCTGTTTCTTCGTTGTCGCCGATAAAAAGAATACTGTCGCCCAAACGGTGGCGAAACAAAATAAACCACAAAAATACGCCGAGCAAAAGAAACCAAACTGACTGAACGGGAATACCCACAAACGTCCCGGAAAAAACCTTAAACCAATTTGTTCCGGAAAGAGCCCGCAGGGGAACAGCCAATCCCCCGGCCAAGACATGAACGACCCCCCGGATAAAAAACATCATTCCCAAAGTGACAATAATTGGCGGTATCCCTATTTTGGTGACCAACAAACCATTGCCTATACCGATAAGCGCTCCGGCCAGTAAAGCAACGACCAAACCCAAAAAAACACTTTCCGTCATTGTAAAAATAACGGCAAACGCGTATCCCGACAAAGCCATTGTGGACGGGAAAGAGAGGTCAATCTGGCCCGATGCCAGGATCAGCGTCAAACCCAAAGCCATTATACCCACAAAGGGAATGGTGGAAAGAAAAGTACGATAAATATTACCACTCAAAAAAGCGCGCGGGCTGCCGATCATAAACAAAACCAAGACCATGGCGGTGATTACCACCAGGCCTAATTGCATTCGGTATTTATTGATAAGCGTGATATACCAGGGAGTTTTTAAGTTTTTTACAAGTTCCTTCTTTTTCATCTTCATCATCATTTTCCCTCCTGATTACTGCCTTTTCCCCACCTGGGTAGCCATGACCACTTTATCCATCAGTTCTTCCAGGGTCACCTGCTCTTTTTTATACTCTACTATTACCTGCCCGCGGTCCATAAGGACAAACCTCTCCGACACCGGGTAAACGTAGGAGATATTATGAGAGATATAAATACAGGCTTTCCCCATTTCTTTAATCTTTCTGATGAAATTAAGAACCTTGTCTACTTCCTGCAGGGACAAAGCCATTGTGGGCTCATCCAGGATTACCAGATCCGCGTCAAAATACATGGCTCTTCCAATCGCCACTCCCTGGCGTTCTCCCCCGGACAAAGTTTTCACACTGGATTCGCAAGAAGCGCCTCCTCCGGTAAGTCCAATCAACTCCCGCATTATTTTGTCGGTTTCTCTCTTTTCTTCCGCTACATTAATAAAACCCAGACGGTTTGTACGGTGCCGGCCGATAAAAATGTTGCGCCACAAAGGTTGCAAATCTCCCAAGGCTTTTTCCTGGTAAACAGTTTCAATCCCCAATTTCCGCGCTTTTTTCACCGAATAATTCCGGGGGTTAATTTTTTCACCTTTAATATAGATATCACCTTTGGTTGGCGTTACCACCCCGGCCAGCATCTTGATTAATGTTGACTTTCCCGCCCCGTTGTCGCCCAATATTCCGACAACCTCGTTATCCTTGACCGTAAAGTCAATTCCCCGTAAAGCCACTACTTCACCAAAGGATTTATGAATGTTTTTCATTTCCACCAGTTTGTTCATTACGCCACTCCTTTCTCACCCCGCAAGAATTAAAGCCGGATACAGGTATATCCCTGTATCCGGCTTTAAACACAGTTACCTGAGTCCTTGTTCCGCCAGAGGTGCAATTTGTTCGATATTGCCGGCATGAACCAACCCGGCTCCGGTATCAATGTGTAAACCGGAAAAACCATAAAGCTTTGACAAATAAATCTGCATAATCGGCAAAAATCCCTGTAAAAATGGTTGCTGGTCATGAACCAGGTGGGTATACCCGCTGTTAATAGCGTCAACAACGGCAGGAGAAAGGTCAAAACCCGCGCCGAATATTTCGCCCGGTTCTTTACCTGCTGCTTCAAAGTAGGCTTCCTGGGTACTGGTCAGGGAACCGTGATCCGTCACCACCAGCTTGCAATCGGGGTTCTCCATCAGATAGCCGGTTATTACCGGTATTCCGGCGGAAGCGTCACTGTCTACGGCAGAAGAAATTTCTATATAATCAACCACCATACCGGCTTCTTCCAAAGCGTCAATCACACCTTTGGTTCTCAGACCCCGTGTCGGCGCTGACAGTAGCCCCCAGACCATGGCTTTGTCGCCGGCGCCAAAATCGCCCTGCTCTACAGCAGCCCGGCCCAGCATATGACCGGAATTGTACAGGTTCTGCCCGGCGTAACCAAACCCTTCGCCCCTGAATCTTTCTTCCAATTCCGGAAGGTCTGTGTTCTGTGAAGTAACAATAATTCCTTTGGCAATAGCTTCTTCCACAAAGGGCTCATAAGCGTCACAACCCGGGTGTCCCATAATGGCAATGCCGTCCGGATTGGCAGCCACCGCCTCCTGGAACTGGGTAACCATTTTCTGGGCATGCCAGTCCGACCACCGGTACCGGACTACCACCCTGTCTCCCAATATTTCTTCCGCTGCTTTGGCTCCGTTATATACTACTGTGGCAAAGGAACAACCTGGATTGCCTCCGGGAAAGAAATAAATCAACACAGGTTCCTCACCGGCAAAAACCGGTATGGTCAAAAGTAAAGAACTGACGGCCACTACCAGAAGCAAAAGAATAACTTTCCTACACATTTTCTTTCCTCCTTATTAACTTTTATTACAAACCGCCGTGGGAAATATGTGCTTGTTACCACCTCCTTATAACTGTCTTGTGATGTTAAAAAAAATGAAAATGTTTTGTATCTATATTTCTTTCCGTAAAGAAAGCCGCCTCTGTAATTATTTTTTTATAACAAGAAAAAAAACGTTTTTTTGTTATTATAATGAAAAAAGAAAGGGTAAAATATCGACTTCGATATTTTACCCTTTCTTTCCAAATTAAGACTATTAACGTTCTCTTGTTACAAGCCCCCAGCCTCTATTAAACAGGTCCCGCTTATTTTAAATACAAAGCGCCTCTGATGAACTTTACAAGCTGCCCGGCCAGTAAATCATCATTGGCCATTATATTGTCGTCGATGAACATTTTCAAGCGTTCTTTATAATATTCACAGCAATAAGAAAACTGCAGTACTATAAAGAGATTGTCAATAAAAAA
>Ga0209075_1002343_pt1 | contig 16759 bp, 16 predicted proteins | sample Stecom2011_FD_187523 | JGI IMG/M metagenome (GOLD analysis project Ga0209075, IMG submission 187523) | Agricultural soil microbial communities from Utah to study Nitrogen management - Steer compost 2011 (SPAdes) (version 2) | ecosystem: Environmental > Terrestrial > Soil > Agricultural land...
TTCCTTCCATATCAACCACCATATTTCCTGTAAAGACAGCAATACTATCACGGGTAACCAGGTTTAGTTCGTTTAGTTCTGCGAACTCTACATTGGCCTCAAAATCCAATTTATTTATATCGGCAGACGCATCGATGAGGCCGTTAAACTCCATTTGCAAATTAGGATCATCTATTTTGAATGCCCCGTTGAAGTGCGGTTTTTTAAACACACCCGACAATTCAATGTTTTGATATTGATAAGACTCGAACCCCAGTGAATTCACATAACCCATTATCTGAGTATCTACAGTATCTTCGTTCAAGCCGCGCCCGTCAACTGTAAGGTTTCCAGATATTTTTCCAAGGGAAGCAACCTCGCTCATTTTCCCTAAATCGAACTGATCTAAAACGATTTTTCCGCTGTAATAGGCGTTGTCGATATCTTCTAAATTACCAATCTTAACGTCTAAGGCAGCCCCACCAATTTCGCTTGTAAGCACTCCTTTTGTGTTTAATTCATCAGCAATAAGGGAGCTGTTTCCTCGAAGCGTGAAATTTCTCAAATTCTTCATTTCTTCTGGAAGCGAATTCCCAAACACCTCAGGCATAAACCTTCTTAAATCATAAAAATTTGTCGCTATCGCATGATTGGTTCCTATTATTGCCAGGACTTTTTCTTGATCTATAAGATTCTTAAATGTAAAATTGCCTAAAACATTCGTGTTACCGGATTTGAAATTGACATTGTTTGCAGCAAAATCGTTTAAAATTCCCTTGAGTTCAACATCCAATAAAATGGATTGATTCGGCCCGAATCCGTTGTAAAACGTATTCAAATCATTGGATCCGATTGTAGAGCCGACTAAATTGGCAGTAATGACCACATCATTCTCAAAATCGGACATGCCAGCTTTAGAGAAGTCGAGATCAACATCGCCTATCAGTCGCGATTCGGTGGATTGAAGGTCTAAATTATTAAACGTTAGATTGGTATCTGAAAGCATAAAGTCTGCCTGCATTTGGGTGACGTGCATGCCATCTTTTATTTGAAAAGACAGTGCATTTACTTGGGCAGCTATTATTGGACCCTCGATCCTAAAACGTTCACCCGACAGCTTGATATTCTGAAAATCGAATATTTCGGGGGTGTCGAGATTTTCATTGATAATGTTAATATTCAAATCGTGTACTTCCACGTTCCGGGAAAATATCCCGAACGGATCTCCTTCGGCTTCCTCATTGCCTTCTAACTTTTCTATAAACACCGAAAGGTTGTCTGTGTCTTCGCCTTCATAGGTTTTTAAGTAAAACTTGGCGCCATCCAAATCGATAAAACGAAGCTGCAACGACCCATTGAGAATGTTTCGCAATCCGCGCACATTGGTTTTTAGTTCCCGGCCATAAATCAACGTATCGTTGTGGTGATCGGCTATGTATAAATCGCGCACATCGACCTCGCCACGCCAGTTTAAACCCAGCCGACTAATCTGAATGTCGACCCCCAGGCTTTCCTTTAAGTCTTTGGTTGCTTTTGCAGCAACCCATGTTTGAACCGAAGGAATAGAAAACACAATGACTATTAAAAATAATAGCATTGCCAGGAACATAATGGTTCTAAGTATTATTTTGCGAAGTTTTTTGATACGCCTTTAAAGTTTTAAATTTACCACCAATATAATGATACAAAAGCTGTTCCTATTTTGACCCATACAAACCTATATATTCTCGGCATTGAATCCTCTTGCGACGACACGGCTGCGGCTGTTATTCACAACGGTAAAATCCTCAGCAATGTTGTGGCTTCTCAAGAAATTCACGCCCAATACGGCGGTGTTGTTCCCGAGTTGGCATCGCGTGCACATCAGCAAAACATTGTTCCTGTTGTACATCAAGCGTTGCACGGCGCAAATATCGACAAAAATCAGTTATCTGCCATTGCTTTTACGCGTGGACCTGGACTTATGGGATCTTTATTGGTAGGCACCTCTTTTTCGAAGTCATTGGCGCTCGCTTTAGACATTCCGCTTATTGATGTAGACCACATGCAAGCGCACATTTTGGCACATTTTATCGAGGAAGAAGGAAAAACACCACCGGCCTTTCCGTTTTTAGCCATGACCATCAGTGGCGGCCATACCCAAATAGTAAAAGTTACGGATTATTTTGAGATGGAGGTTATCGGACAAACCCTGGACGATGCAGTTGGTGAAGCTTTTGACAAGTCGGCAAAAATCCTCGGCCTACCCTATCCCGGTGGTCCGTTAATCGATAAGTACGCACAAGAAGGAAATCCGAAACGATTTAAATTTCCGAAACCACGTGTAAATCCGATGGACTTTAGCTTTAGCGGACTGAAAACTGCGGTGCTTTATTTTGTTGAAAAGGAAACGAAAGAAAATCCAAATTTCATCGAAGAAAACATCGCCGACATTTGTGCCAGCCTTCAAAAAACCATTGTCGATTACTTGATGGATAAATTGAAAAATGCCGTTAAAAAAACAGGCATCAAAGAAATCGCAATCGGAGGCGGGGTTTCTGCCAACAGCGGTATTCGAAAAGCACTAAAAGAAGCCGAAAGTAAATTCGGATGGACAACACACGTTCCTAAATTTGAATATTGTACAGACAACGCCGCGATGATTGCCATTGTGGGCGAATTAAAATACAGACAAGGCCTGTTTACTTCAACCGAAGTAACCGCTTCTGCACGACTGAAATTCTAGAATTCATGCAACTTTTTTACAACCCATCCATATCGAAAGGAGACACCGAAATTGTCTTTAACAAAGATGAAAGCCGCCACATACACAAAGTGTTGCGAATGAAATCGGGCGATGCTATCCATATTTCAAACGGTCGAGGTTTTCTATTTCGTGCCGAAATCCTATCCGTAGCACCCAAGCAATGTATTGCCAAAATTATCGAAGTGGAACAGATTGACCCCTTGCCCTACACCTTGCATTTAGCCGTGGCTCCCACCAAACTAAACGATCGGTACGAGTGGTTTTTGGAAAAAGCAACTGAAATCGGAATTTCTGAAATCACACCAATAATCTGTGATCACAGTGAAAGAAAAGTTGTGAAAATCGAACGGTATCAACGAATTTTACAAAGTGCGCTTAAACAATCTTTAAAAGCCTATTTACCTGTTTTGAATGAGCCTGTTGCTTTTAAAGAATTTATTACCTCGCAAGCAGCATCTAAAACAACTAAGCTTATCGCCCATTGCGAAAAAGAGGAAAAGAGCACTTTAAAATCTGTTCTTAACCCAAATGACGACGTGCTAATCCTCATTGGACCCGAAGGGGATTTCTCTTCAGATGAAATTGCATTTGCGTTAGCCAATGCGTTTAAAGCCGTGAGTCTTGGCGACAGTCGATTGCGAACGGAAACCGCTGCTATTGTAGCCTGTCATAGTGTGGCATTTGTAAACGAAGATTAACTAAGGAAAACAAAAACCAAGGACGTTCTAATCTTATTTCGTAGCTTTGATTACTATGCGAAAAACAATTTGTTTTATTTTATTTTCTTTAGTGCTCATCGGGGCTCAAGCCCAAGAAATTGCACTTTTGAAATATGGTGGCGGTGGCGATTGGTATGTCAACCCCACCTCATTGCCCAACCTAATCCAGTTTTGCAATGAACACATCAAAACGACCATCGATCCAACTCCTGTAACCGTTACCCCCGAAAGTGTCGAGATTTTCGACCATCCTTTTGTCCACATGACAGGGCACGGAAATGTTTATTTTAATGCGCAAGAAGTCGAAAATTTGCGCAATTATCTCATCAGCGGCGGATTTCTTCACATTGATGATAACTATGGCATGGATCAATATGTTCGTAAAGAAATCAAAAAAATATTTCCCAATAAAGAAATGATAGAATTGGCAGCAGACCATCCTATTTTTCATTCCTTTTATAAGTTCCCGAATGGGTTGCCCAAAATTCACGAACACGACGGACTTCCGCCACAAGCCTTTGGCATTTACGAAGAGGACAGGCTGATATTGTTGTATACATACGAGACCGATTTGGGCAATGGTTGGGAAAACCCCGAAGTACATAACGATCCACCTGAAGTTAGGTTAAAAGCCTTGCAAATGGGTGCTAACATTATTAAATATACCTTTGAAAATTAGAACAGTAATCAGATTTTATTTGTCTATTTGCAATAGATATTGATTTGATGTATTTCCACAATCGAATATAATAAGGATACAAAGTGAAAACCGCAGCAGAAGCTATTACTCTTGGAATTTTAAAAGCACTAGCCGTTGTTCTTGGCATTGCCGTTCTACTTTGGATTCTGTTCAAAATCCAGGCACTGATCCTCTACATAGGATTTGCCATCGTGATATCATTAATTGGTCGCCCGATAGTCATCTTGTTACAAAAACGTTTGCGACTAGGGAATGTTTTTGCTTCGCTCCTCACCCTGATGTTATTTGCCGGAACGATTGCGCTTCTGATTAGCATCTTCGTTCCCGTTTTATTAGACCACGCAAAAAACATGTCGCAAATAGACTTCGTACAAGTGAAGCGCGATCTACACGAACTCAATATGCAAGCCTCCGATTATGTAGGAATCGAGTTGCCAATTATCGATGGAATTAGGCAATCGGAATTTATCCAGAAAATGAACTTATCGACTATTTCTAAAGGGGTCGAGTTTATTTTTGGAAGCGTAGGTAATATATTCGTTGGAATTTTTTCGGTTCTATTCATTTCATTCTTTTTATTAAAAGACGAAACCTTGATTGGTCGGACGGTACTAACCATAGCTCGCAGTAAAGATGAAGATAAATTCAAAAGAATTTTAATCAAAATCAAAGAACTCTTGTCGCGATATTTTATCGGAATTATGGTGCAAATCTCTATTCTGATATTGTTCTATTCCGTGCTACTGCTGTATATCTCTATTGAAAATGCCATCGCAGTTGCGCTATTTTGTGCCTTTTTAAACATCGTTCCTTATTTAGGGCCCCTTATCGGATATGGGGTGATGCTTCTGGTAATTGTCTCTAACAATCTTGCTGCCGATTTCTCGACCGATTTATTGCCCTTGCTCGTCATCGCATCTATCGGGTATCTGCTCGCGCAACTCTTCGACAACATTATCACCCAACCCTTGGTTTTTGGAAGAAGCGTCCGTTCGCATCCGTTAGAAATTTTTATCGTTATTCTAAGTGGTGGATTTATTTTTGGTATGCTCGGCATGATTTTGGCAGTTCCGTTTTACACTTCTTTGAAAGTAGTTGCAAAAGAATTCTTATCGGAATACGCCATTGTAGAAAAACTCACTAAAAACCTTTAGTTTGTTTCATCGTTTGCTTTTAAATCCTGAGGCTCAAGATTTCATTAGAAATTATACCGAAGACACGGCTACCTTGGCCTTTAAAGGCAGTCCGTTTCCCGATATTTCTGTCCAAGACCTCATGCAACAAATTGACAGCCGACGAAGAATCGAGAAAAAACTACCGCTTTGGTTTGAAACGCCACACATTATTTATCCTCCAAAACTAAATTTAGAACAAACTTCATCCGAAATAACAGCGACTTATAAAGCATCTTTAGTTGATACGGGAAGTTTAGCAGATCTTACAGGAGGTTTCGGCATAGACAGTTACTACTTTGCCAAGCAGGTTGATTCCGTCCACCATTTTGAGATCAACAAAGAGCTTTCAAACATTGCAAAACACAACTTTGAGGTTTTAAAGCAGAAAAACATCCAATGCTTTGCTTCGGATGGCATGGCTGCGGCGAAAAAAAACCATTACACTACAATTTATGCCGATCCGTCGCGCAGGCACGACAAGAAAGGAAAGGTCTTTTTTTTAAGCGATTGCGAGCCTAATATTCCGGATGCCTTGCCGAATTTGCTTCAAAACTGCGAGACCTTACTTTTAAAAACCTCTCCAATGTTAGACCTAAACATTGGGTTGGATGAATTAAAATCGGTGTCAGAAATCCATATTATCGCGCTTAACAACGATGTGAAGGAGCTCTTGTGGATTCTAAAACAAAAACCTGCGGAAAAGGTAGCGATCAAAACCATTAACTTTCATAAAGACACAGCACAGCGCTTTGCCTTTATTTTAGGCGAAGAAAGCCAGGCTTTCTATAGTTTGCCCTTGAAATATTTTTACGAGCCCAATGCGGCTATCTTAAAGAGCGGTGGATTTAATACTGTTTCGGAACACCTTCAGGTCGCCAAACTTCATACAAACACCCATTTATATACAAGTAATGATTTGATTGAATTTCCCGGTCGGCGCTTTTTGATTGAAGCGCGCGTTCCGTATCGAAAGCCAGCTTTAAAAAAAGCGTTGACGTTTTCTAAAGCCAATGTCGCCACCCGCAATTTTTCAGAATCGGTAAAAACCCTCCGAAAAAAATGGAAAATTAAGGACGGAGGATCTATCTACCTTTTCTTTATCACCAATTTGGATAACAAAAAGGAAATGCTGATTTGCTCAAAAGTGTAATAATGATCAGTTGATGCCTTCTTGGCAGTAAAACTATGCTTGGCGTACTCTTTGCACCTTAACCTAATACATGCAGGAATATGCAGGTTGTTTTATAGAAAACCACTAAAAAACAGAAGTCACTCAGTTATCGCAGCGTAACTTTCTTTAATTGTTTAATCTTTTGTCGGTGGTTATCAAGCAGTTTCACAGCGGCTTTTTTACAATCTTAAAAAAAAATCTTTTTTGTTTGCTATATTCCAAAGTAAGTCTTAAGTTTGCATCCGCATTTTGAGACGATGCTCTTAATTGCATTTGGAGAGGTGCCGGAGTGGTAACGGAGCAGATTGCTAATCTGTCGACGGGCAACCGTCGCCAGGGTTCGAATCCCTGTCTCTCCGCTGTTAAAGTTCTTATTTTTAACCTATAGTTCGGTTAAAAGGTTTTAACGCGTCAAAATTTTGTAGTGTTAGAAGTTATAGAAACTTCGGGGTGTAGCGTAGCCCGGTTATCGCGCCTGCTTTGGGAGCAGGAGGCCGCAGGTTCGAATCCTGCCACCCCGACAAAAAACCGCACAGAACATGTCCGGTTTTTTTTATTTTAAATTGAATTGGTCGCGTAGCTCAGCTGGATAGAGCATCTGCCTTCTAAGCAGACGGTCCCAGGTTCGAATCCTGGCGCGATCACGGAGAACGGTTGTTGCACTTGCATCAATCGTTTTTTTATTTATACCCCTCACATCTTCCGTGCTACTCATTATTGAATACATCTGCATGGTTTGTATTTACTTTTAAATGATAAAAAAGCTGTCGACAACGCGGGCAACAACTTAGTATATGAAAATATTTTAGCTTATTTTTATGCCCAATTTGGAATAACTTCTATTCGTTCTTAAAACAGTATCATGAGAAACTTATTTTTCACCCTTATACTCCTATTCTCCGGAGCCGTTGTAACCCAAGCACAAAACGATGGCAATTCTTTTCAAGAAAACCTGACTGCCGCTCAAAACGGCGATGTCAATGCGATGTTCCATCTCGGACTTCAATACGGTTCGGGAGATGGCGTTGGAATTGATCAAACAGAGGCCTTCAATTGGTTTAAAAAAGCTGCTCAGGAAGGTCACGCAGTGGCGATGTATAATGTTGGCGCGCGTTACCTAAACGGAAGAGGTGTGGCGATAGATCAAAAAGAAGCGTTTAAATGGTTTAGAGAGTCGGCAGATCGCGGATACGACGATGCGATGTTCAATCTTGCCACCTTATTCGAAGATGGTGTGGGCACCAACAAAGACACCGAAGCCGCCTTTACTTGGTATATGGGTGCAGCTTTTCAAGGCAATGCAAAAGCCATGTTTAATTTAGGAGTGATGTACCTAAACGGAACGGGTGTTGAACAGAGTAAATTTGACGCATTCCAATGGTTCAAACAAGCAGCAGAAATGGACTTGCCAGATGCTATGTATATGGTTGGAAGAATGTACGATAAAGGTCATGGCGTGGATAAAAACAAAAAACAAGCGCATTATTGGTACACCAAAGCTGCTGAAAATGGCAACAAAGCCGCCGCAGAAATCTTATTTAAAAATCATTAATAGATATTATTTTCTGATAAAACATAAGTCGATTTGAAATCGTAATCGAAAATGAAGATGAAGATGAAAAAATCACAATATTAAAATCTCGACTAAGGCCTCAATAAGTCAATAAGTAAACTTATCCTTTCTAAGTACTCGGGAAGATTCACAGGAAACAAAATCGAAAATGAAGTTTGTGCTGTTCTCGGTGTTTTTTTAAAAAATAAAGAGTGAAGAAAGCCTTGAAGTTTAGTTAAAGACTAAAGTCATTACGAATGCATTTAGAGGATCCATTTTACTCTTATTTCTTTTCAACTCTATAGAACGAACTTAACTCGTATTACTATTCTTTAAAGTAGCGTGCCTTTCATTTTTTATCAGCTTATAAAAAATATAAAACCCAACAAACACAACAGCGGAACTGTTGACAAAGACAATTAGCTTGTAGAGGAAGTAAAACAGCATTTTTAACTGCATAGTCCTTACTAAATCAAGCTTTAAAAGACTTCCACACACGTTTTATCCCGTTGAAAAGGAAAAGACTTAGAAAACCAATCACTAAACCGATAATAATTTCTTTGATAATCGATGGAAAGTTGGGGACCAGGTCGTGTAAGTAATCGATGTTGTGGACAAAGATGCCACCAGAAACAAGGATCAGCGCAATTGTACCGATAACACTGAGACCCTTAATCACTTTGGGCAGTGCTTGTACTAAAAACAAGCCGAAACTTCTCTTAAAACTTTTTCCAGGGCGGCTCTTTTTGATCAACGCATATCCCGCTTCGTCCATACGGACAATAAGTGCTACAAGGCCATACACCCCTACTGTGGCAACCACAGCAATCAAAGTAACCACGATTATCTGTGTGAGAATCGGATTGCCTACAACCGCACCCAAAGCGATAATAATAATTTCGACAGAGAGAATGAAATCGGTGACGATGGCCGATTTCACGCGCTTTTCTTCTATCGCCAATATTTCTGCTTCCGTGAGGTCCGGATCTGCTAAACTCTCTTTGTTTTCGGGATGCTGAAAGAAAAACTCCCATATTTTCTCCGCCCCTTCATAAGACAGATAGACCCCGCCAATCAATAGAATAATAACAATTACAACCGGGAAAAATGCACTTAGCAAAAAGGCAATAGGAAGTATAATGAGTTTGTTTATAAAAGATCCTTTAGTAATGGCCCACAAGACCGGAATTTCGCGTGCCGATGCAAATCCTGAGGCTTTTTCCGCATTTACTGCTAAATCATCCCCTAAGAGCCCTGCCGTTTTTTTGGCTGCTACTTTACTCATTACTGCCACATCGTCCATGAGTGTAGCGATATCATCAAGTATTGCAAAAATTCCAGAGGCCATATTTCTTTATTATAGCCTCCAAAGTAAAATAATTATGATAAATAAATCTTAGGAATAACTTAAAAAATGAGACACAACCTAAATTTTATCGCCTTAAACCCATTCGATTCGCTATTAATCAGACTACCTGCTAAGTTTTCTACACAAACTGTTTTATGAGATTCCTTTAAAGAAGCAAGCCTTAATACTTTGATTGTTCCAAAGTATCAAGGCTTTTCTAGCTACTCGACAACAAGATTATCTGGATTGCATCAGGTGTTTTTCTTAGACTGTAGCCCCTGTGCTAAACGTTGACAATTTTGCCAATGAAAAAGCTGCAATTGCCATCACAATATCGCGAACGGCAACATCTACATAGGTCCAACTAAAAATCAAGCTCAGGGCAATGCAAAGAAGCCAGGCGGAAACAATATAGGCGCCAACACGTGTTTTGGTAAACACAATTACTCCTGCAATAATTTCAATGACACCAACGACCATCATAAAGGTTTCGGGTTCAAAGGGCAGCATGCCTGCCATGCCATCTGACACGTATTTTGGCCAATGCGTGAGCACATTGGTAAATTTATCTAATCCGGCGGCAATAGGAACTAGCGTAAACGTGTATTTCAATAGGTTTCTAACCTGGATAACTTGGGTATTCATAATTTCGATTTTTTAATGTTCTGTAGTATTTTGATAGGCAAGTGTAAAAAAGGTTACAAAATTTTGTAACTTAAATACCTATTTGGCATCAAATAGAAAAAGTCAGTCATTATGGAAGCCACACAACTCAAAAATTTCAACAATCCGAAATTAAAAGAAGCCATTATCATAGAACGTATTTTAGAAGGTGAGAAAGAACTATTTGAAATATTGATTAGGCGGAACAATCAAAAACTATATCGGACTATTCGAAGTTATTTAAAAGAAGATGCCGAAGTTGAGGACGTTATGCAAAACAGCTACATTAAGGCTTATACGAAATTATATCAATTTAGAAAAGACGCTTTGTTTTCAACCTGGCTCATCCGAATAGCAATCAACGAAGCGTTAGCGCGATTGAAAGAAAAAGGAAGACGCTATGACCTCAGTATCGATGCAGATGCCTCACGAAGCAATAGTGTTATTTCATTGCCAGATCGAAGAGAACCAAATCCGCAGCAAAAAATGATTCACAAAGAAACTCAGCAATTACTAGAAAAAGCCATTGATAGCTTAGAATCCAAATATCGGATTGCCTACGTATTAAAGGAGGTGGAAGAAATGAAGGTGAAGGATATTGCAGAGACGCTTGACCTATCTGAGTCTAATGTAAAAGTGCGGGTTCACCGTGCAAAAGCCATGCTCAAAGACCTATTATTCGATCTTTCGCAAGATAAAAACATATTCGAATATGGATTTAGTCGTTGCGACCGATTGACAGAACGGGTGATGGAACAAATTCATAACCAATAAAGACAGTTTATTTCTTACAGAATAAGATGGGTTGCATGCAATCGCAACCTAAATTAAATCTTTTATAAGAAAGCTTATTTTCAATTCTATCAGGCAGATCGGTAAAGTGGTTCACGAGCGTCATGAAATGATTAACTAGCTCACTAATTAATCAAAAGACAAACTTCTTTCTAAAATCTTCCAGCTCTTCTTTAAGGCTACTTTTATTGTGGGCAAACAAAGCGCTCATTTCGGGTGAGGCTTCCACTTGAAGCTCGCGCATATCCATGTGTTGATTTACGAAGATCATTTCTAAATCTGGATAGAGTTCTCGAATGGCTTCCACCACTTCACCTATAGCTAGGTTTTTATCCAACACATTGTAATAACCACTTTCGATATCCGATTCGGGTAGAGCATTCAATACCGCCCCTATTTTGTCGATATGAATAAATGGTCGATGTTGAGCTCCGGTGCCATCAATAGTGATAAGCTTGTTATAATTTGCTTCAAACATAAAGCGATTAATCACCGCATCGAACCGCATACTTTTGTTATATCCATATACATTGCCACACCGCAAGATGTAGCACCGTTCTAATTTCGGAATCAATCTTCGCACGTGCTCCTCTCCCCTGAATTTCGAAATGCCATAAAAGGTTTTAGGTTGGGGTGTTTCATGCACGCGGTAAATATCCTTAGAAACGCCATACACTGAAGCACTGCTTAAAAAGATCAAGCGTTTTACCGACGGCGTTGCCTCGATGGCATAGACAACCTCAGCGGTTCCCCAATGATTTACCTGTTCGAATAAATGAGGATGTTGATCTGAAAAAGGGGTCGTTACGTTAGCTGCCATATGATAGACCACTTCAACGCCTTCAAGGGAAGCGCGGAGTTTTGCCGTGTTTAATAAATCTCCGTTAACAAAGCGGACTTTTGCCGCATTTAATTTATCTACGCCGATAAAGAAGTTCCAATTGCTCCGACTTAAATTGTCATAGATGATGATTTCCGATACGCTGGGGTTGTCATTTAAGAGGCGGGTAATTTGCGTTCCGATATAACCGGCGCCCCCAGTAATTAATACTTTCATTTTTTTTCAATTAAATCTGTGTGAAGCCCACACTCATCAGTTTTTAATCCGAACCAACGCGCACTCCGACCATCGGTGTCCAAAGCAGGCTTTTGCGTACAGGGTTCGCAACCAATACTTAAATATCCCTTCTTTTCTAATGGATGGCTTGGCAATTGGTAAGCCATGCGGTATTCGTAAATATCTTTTGCCTTCCAATGCAGCATCGGGTGATACCGCAAGGCTCCTTGTGGTGTTTTTTCGAATACATTCATTCGCGATCTATTGGCATTTTGATCTGCCCGAATACCGTTGATCCACACATCATGCTGAAGCAAAATTGGCTCTAAAGGTTGCACTTTATTCAAATAGCAGCAAAGAGATGGATTGGAAACAAAAAGCAAATTGCCTTCGGCATCGCGTTGTTGTATTTTCGAGATGTTCGACTCTAGGCCGATAAAGTTTAAGTTTAATAACGACGCCAACGTATCTTTAAACTCCAATGTTTCTGGAAAAAGATAGCCCGTATTTAAATAATAAATCGGGATAGAAGCATCTATCTCACTGATTAAGTGCAGTAACGGAATGCTGTGCGTTTGAAAAGAGGACGTGGCAAAAACCTTCTTGCCTTCTTCCTTAAACCGCTGCAGTGCTTCGCGAAATTCAGTAGTGTCTTTCATAGGTTAACAATCGCAAAAATAAACAACTTTTACGCATTTAAGATAAAATCATCTTATATTTAATCTTCTATATTTATTTAAGATAGCAGTATTGAAATTGCGCGATAGCGAACCTGCTTCAAATTCAATAGTTTTTATATTAATAACAATAGCATTGCTTATAAATGAGTGGTCCAAGAGTTTATTTGATATAAAAATATTTGTAAATTGCAAGCACTACTTTTAATGTAGTAAGAACCACCAAAAAAATTGGTGTCGATGATGTGCAATTTTATTAAATTTAAAAAACATGAACAAAAGAGAAGAATTGATTGTTAAGTACGTAGAGCAGCTTGAAGGCGCAGGGGTTAAAGTAGACCATGATTTACTAACCAAAGTCACTGTTGGTTTGGGTCCATCTATTTATAACGCCGATGCGGCAGTGGTTGCCTCCTCCGATTCCGATGAGTTGGAAACCGTAAAGAAAAACTATCTCATCAAAAAATTAGGTCTTAAAGACGGTCCTGAATTAGACAAAGCCATTGACAAAGCTATCGATACTTTAGGAAGATCGAACAGAAATAAATATCGTGCAACGATGTATTACCTCCTTTGTAAAGAGTTTGGCAAAGAGTCTGTTTACGACAAATAAAAAACTTCTATTTTACAATATAGTTATCTGTTAAATTTTAAACGAATTTCCGTGTTTTTAAGCGCGGCAGAAGACATTTTGTAAAGAACTTGAAAAGCAATTGTTTATCCATTGAAAATGGCGTTATTGTACGAAGCAGTAACGCCATTTTTATTAGATTTTGAATCTTTTAGAATATTATGAAAGCAAGTCTTTCATCTTTCCAAACATTCCTCCAGTAGAATCTTTTCCTTTGCCTTTATCTCCTCCCATTAAACCTCCAAGCAAAGACCCTAAATCACCTTTGCCACCTAATTGTGCAAGAATTTTTCCAATGTCGCTAGAGTCGCCTAATTTATCAGTGAATTTGGACAAAATCAATGGAAGTACTGCCATCGCAATGCTTTTGGCACTATCTTTATCAAAACCTTGCCCGAGGAGTTTTCCGATAAAACCATCGGCCATCTGAGAAGCGGAATCTTTAATTCCCTCCTCGCTGCCAAACATACTTGTCAAAGACGAAATATCGTTCGAAGCAGCTTTTTCTTTTAACAAATCCAATATGGTACTGGAAGCTGCTTCTGTTACCACTTCGTTTTTTTCATTGGGCACTTCTTTATTTCCAGTAACGGCCTCTGCCGCATATTTTTTAATTAAGCCCTCTATTTGATCTAACATGTGTTAATGTTTTTTTGTTATAAATGATATGTTATAATCCTGCAAATCGTTCAATTTGAAAGAATTAATCTCAAAAATACACAACTTCCTAAAATTGTTTAGAAACTAAGAATTACATTAACATTAGTTTATATATTAATATGTTCTTTCGGCGGTACAAACTCGCCTTCTTTGGTTAAAATAAAGAAATACAATTCTATCCGAAATACAAATTGACAGCATGAGCCAATTTTAGCCTCTAAAATTAACCATAATAAGGTTTAAACTGTTCCGCCTATTGATAGGATTTAATTTTTTAGTGTGGCTTTATCTTTTTAAGAAAGCTCGGGCATAGCATTGATTCCGATAGCGATCGGAAGTCATCAAAACAACTGATATTCACTCCAATTGAGTTGGTGCAAAGCTGCAAACTTTGCAAAGTGGGATTAAAAGAAATAACTCACGCCAATACTAAAGTTCCGCAGTGGGGAAACGGAATACGACTGTCCGTCGGCCGGGCCTCCATTGTCGAAGACATAGGTTGCGTAATTCTCATTAAAGATATTATTTACCACAACAAAAATTTGGCCTTTATGTGCGCTGGTTTTCGCGAAATTATAAAACAACATAGCATCGGCACGGGTGTATCCGCCGTAATAGAAAAAGTTTTCTAAGCCGGTAGCGTATTTGCCAACATCTCTCACATTTACTCGTGCGCCAAACCCAGAAGTTAGCGTATAGTCTACAGCGATATTGGTTACCGTACGCGGAACGCTATTCAGCTCCTTCCCTTCTAACGTCTTGTCCTCATTATTCTTTATCTCGGTTTTAATATAAGCGAAAGTTCCGTTGATATTTAATCGTTTCACTGGTTGTGCACGCAATCCCAACTCCACGCCACTTCGTTGTGTTTTTCCTGCGTTGATAAATTCGCCAGAACCGGGTGCTGTTTCGTTGATTTCTTTGGATGTATTCAAAATAAACCCAGTTAGGTCCACACTTAAATAAGGGTTAAATGCGTAATCTATCCCCGCCTCATATTGCCATATTTCGGCAGGATCCACATTTGTATTCCTGTCGTAGCGGATGGAACCTTCAGGCAATGAAAAACCATTGGAAATATTCATTCTAAAGTCAAAGCCTTCAAACAAAGTAGAACGGAAACCTATTTTTGGACTCACATGCGATAGGTTGTTTAAGGACTTCTTTTCGTGAACCGTATTTGGATCGCGCAACGCTAAACTTCCATCATAAACGTCATAGCGCAGTCCGATGCTTGGCCTGAAGTACGGACTTATATCAAATTCCGCTTGTCCGAAAGCTGAAAAAGACTGCAACTTATAACTTCGATCCTGACTTTTAGTGTCTCTGACCCTATTGGCTGTGCTCCATTTTTCGGCATCGGTGAGTTCATTGAAATATTCTATGCCGGCAATCCAATTGACCCCTATAGACCCGAGGGTATTTTGACCGTTTAAATTGGCCCCCGTACCGTATAGATTACGGGTCACATAATTTTCTGACTGTCCGCCTGGTGTATACCCGAATTTCATAAAACGCTGATAATTTTGTTGCACCGCGTATCCAAAAACCAACAAGCGCAGGTTGTCGTTAAAGCTATGGTTGATATCGATTCGTTCGGAAGCAAAGTTTTTTCTCCCACCGTCATTCTCGGCATTAAGGGCTTGTTTGTTCCGTCTATTTTTATCGTGAAACTGTTCCGTTGGAATATAGCCTGTGGCATCCCATTGGCCGCTATAGGCTTTGAGATTTAAAGCAATGTCGGTGCTTTCTGTTAGATCGTAAGCTACGCGTCCGTTTAGGTTTCCTTTCAAAAACTCGGAATTCTCCTTATACCCGCCTGTGCGATAGAGTTGCGCGGCAAAATTGGTTCTTAGGGTTTTATCGCCAATAGCAAATGGTTTTCCGAGAGCTACTTGTGCATCGACTGTTTCGAAAGAACTCACCTTAAGACTAACATTGAAGGCTTAAGAAAACAATCTAACCGGATTAAACTATAAAGCTAGGACGGATAACGGCAATTCTAAAATCACCTCATTAATCAATTCACCTCTTCTGAAGTGGCAACTCCTCCATTTTTGTAATCAAATTATTTTCTACGGTGTAAATCTGAACCCATTTTTGTTTTAGCTCTCTTCCAGATCTTTTTACACGTTGATGTTCTCGCCCGAGTACTACAACGGTATTACCCTCAACAAATTGCTGTGGTTCGAAATTAATGATTTCAGTTCTTTCCATAATATTGTTAAAAAAAGTGCGTACACCTTCTTTTTTCTCAAACTTTCCTTTGGGAATTATTTGTGTCCCGTGATATATCCATACCGTATCCTCTGAAACTGTTGCAACAAATCTGTCTGCATCTCCACTACTAAATGCGACAAACATATCTTCTACTACTTGCTTTGCTGAGTTTTTCATTTTTCTTTATTTTAATGTTATTACTATAATCCTAATTAATACATTTCACCGCGTATTTAATCATCATTTGGTTTGAATAAATAATTGCTCCCGATTAGGTCTAAGGCTAAATATACCGAGTAATCTATTGGGCATCAGAACGTGGCTGTCGATGAAGCCTGCCCAAAATCGTTCCTAAAAAGTGCTGTATTTGTCCAGTGTCCTTTTGATTTTAAATACGTTCGAATTCGTCGTATTGACATGTATAGTGTGTTAAACATTGTTGATATCCATACAGTACCGTCCGATAAAAATTTCATCTCATCTTTTAGCTTGTATAATCTTCTGATAATCAGTGAATATGTTTTTGCAAAACTATATTCATCAAAGCAAAGCCCCTTAAAAAAGACTTAATTGAGGCGGTTTCAACCTTTGTTTCAGCCAGTCTTTCTCCGGATCCTCCAGAAACCTCATCAAATGAAGATAATTAAATAAGTGAATCCGGCAGAAACT
>Ga0209075_1002345_pt1 | contig 16748 bp, 11 predicted proteins | sample Stecom2011_FD_187523 | JGI IMG/M metagenome (GOLD analysis project Ga0209075, IMG submission 187523) | Agricultural soil microbial communities from Utah to study Nitrogen management - Steer compost 2011 (SPAdes) (version 2) | ecosystem: Environmental > Terrestrial > Soil > Agricultural land...
CGAAGCTTTTAAGCAAAAAGCAATTCGAGAAAAGAATGACCAGCGACTTGTAAATGGCTATAGAAGCATGGCGATATGGGAGGAAAATCTAACCCAAAAGTTAGCGTATGCCGACAGTGCGATTTACATTGCCAAAAAAACAAATAACGACGAATTTATCGGAAACGCACTATACACAAAAGGTGTAGTGTATTACAAACACAATAATTGGGAAGAAACCCTACATTATTACTTGTTGGCAGATGATTATATTTCTAAAACCACCAATGACTATCTCAAGTATAAAATAAAATACAGTATTGCAACCACTCAATATACTTTGGGATATTATGACGAGGCTCTTTTGATGGCAGAACAATGTATAGGTTATTTTCAAAAACACCAAGATAGAAACCATCGCTTGGGTTATCTAAATTCTTTGCACTTTAAGGCATTGTGTTTGAATCGTCTGGAAAATTATCAAGCCTCTTCTAAGGTGAATCAATTCGGATTGCAGAAGGCAAAAGAGTTTGACCTCGATGATGTAAACTATTCTTTTACTTGTTTGGAAGGGATGAACCAATACGGATTAGCCAATTATCAGCAGGCTTTAGAACTGCTTGAGTTTACTCTTCCGTTTTTTGAATCGTCAAACAATACCAAACAACAAAGCGTAATCAACTTTTATATAGGTAAGAGCTATTTGGCACTCAACCAAGATAACCATGCAATATCTCGGTTTAAAAAGGTCGATTCTATTTTTGCACAAACAGGTTATCTACGAGACGATATGACCGAAAGTTACCTCTTTTTGATAGCAAACGCACAACAACAGGGCGATATTCAAAAAGAACTCAATTATACCAACAGGCTTTTAGAGGCCGATCAGTTGTTGCATAATCAGTACAAAAGCATTGCGGTGGCTATCCATAAAGAGTATGATACCAAAAAACTATTAGAATCAAAAGCGAATTTAGAACAGCTCCTTGTGCAAAACAAAGCGAAGAATACTTGGTTGAGCATAGCACTAATGGTGGCACTCATCGGTATGTCTTTGCTGACAATACGCTACGTATATTACAGAAAGAAGTTTAAAAAACTATACAAACAGTTTATAAACCAATTGCCAAAAACAGTTCCTAATTCTGCCGAACTCCATATCTTAGAGGCTACACCAGAGGTGGTGCAACAAGAAATTAAAGAAGATGTAGTAGAAAAAATCCTTAAAGGACTGCAGCGTTTTGAAGCCGCCAAAGGGTTCGCAAAGCATAATCTTACGCTTTCAAAACTTGCGGATACCCTGAAAACCAACCCGAAGTATCTTTCAAGAATCATAGCAGAACATAAAAACAAAGAATATTCTCAATATATTAATGACTTGCGTATAGATTATCTGATGAAGTTACTCGAAACAAAAAAGTACAGAGAATATACCATCGAAGCCCTCGCTAAAGAGATTGGGTACAATTCGTCAAAAGGATTTAATGCGGTTTTTTATAAAACAACCGGAATGAAGTTTTCTAACTTCTTGAAAGAATTCCGAAAAGATTACAAAGAAAGACCTTTCTCTTTATCTAAAGTCGAAAACCAAAGAGCGATAGCTTAGGCAAAACTCCAGAGCTAGAATTGATACTTGAGCGTAAGCCCGAGGTGGTTTCCGTTGTTTAAATCATCTCGATACCAATCGGTATCTAACGAAAGATTCTCGCTCACGTTAAACTGCTTGAGGTGTGCAGCCACGTTAGCTTCTACAATGTTTAAGATATAAAATCCTACGGTTATCAACATCGACAGGTCTCTGTTTCGTTGAAAGCCCTTTTGAGCATCCAAAAGCCTTTGGTTGTCCAAGTACTTGTTTCCTTGGAATTCATCGTCATTAAAACCGGCTAATCTGCGTTTATAGGCATCCCTATACCGGTGATATTGATTGTTGCTGTGTATATAATAATAAGTGCTGGTACCGATGGCGACATAAACTAGCGGAACCTTCCAGTAGTCTTTGTTATATGCTTGCCCTAATCCGGGAAGTATAGCCGAATAAAATGCAGCTTTCGAAGGTCGTAAAGGATCTTTATTCAATACTACAATTGAATCTTGAACTATCCGCAAGTCATTGGTTTCGGAGGTTTGCGACCAGCCCATACTTCCGACAAAGAGAGTAAATAGTATGTATAATCCTTTTTTCAACTACTTTTCGATTAGTCTTAATAACCTGTTGAAGTCTTCGGCAGAATGAAACGGCACAATGATTTTCCCTTTTTCTCCCGTAACTTTTACGTCGATTTTTGCACCAAAAAACTCAGAAAGACTCCTTTTAGATTCGTTGTCAATTTCTAAAGACTTGGTTTGTTTTTTTGCTGGTTTCGGCTTTAAGCTATCTTGGTATTGCTTAACCAAGTTCTCGGTTTCTCTAACCGAAAGCGACTGACGTACTATTTTTCTATAAATATCAATCTGAGCCTCTACATCTTCAATCGATATAAGTGCCCTTCCGTGTCCCATCGAAATAAATCCATCTCTCATACCCGTCTGAATAATAGGGTCGAGTTTTAAAAGACGCAAATAGTTGGTAATAGTAGAACGTTGTTTACCAACTTTTTCACTCATTTGTTCTTGCGTAAGTCCGATTTCGTCAATCATTCTTTGATACGACATAGCTATCTCGATAGGGTCGAGGTCGCTTCTTTGGATGTTTTCGACCAAGGCCATCATCAACGAGTCATTGTCGTTGGCAATTCGGATATAAGCCGGAACAGTTTTTAGCTCAGCGAGTTTAGACGCACGAAGTCTTCGTTCTCCCGAGATGAGTTGGTACTTGTTAAAGTCTAGTTTTCTAACCGTTATAGGCTGAATGATTCCTAGCTCTTTAATAGAACTGGCTAACTCCTGAAGCGTTTCTTCGTTAAAGTTACTTCTAGGCTGAAACGGGTTGATTTCAATAGTGTCTATATCAAGTTCAACCACATTGCCCACAACTTTATCTGCATTTTTGTCTTCTACAGACTGAATATCGTTAGCAGGATCTTTCAACAGAGCCGAAAGTCCTCTTCCTAGTGCTTGTTTTTTAGTGGCTTTAGTCATTACGCTTTTATACTATTTTTCTTTATAATCTCTTCTGCTAATTGTAAATAATTTGCAGCTCCCTTACTGGTAGCATCATAGTTTATAATGCTTTCTCCAAAACTTGGTGCTTCAGATAGTTTGATGTTGCGTTGGATGATGGACTTAAAAACCATATCTCCAAAGTGTTTCTGTACTTCTTCGGCTACCTGATTAGACAATCGTAGTCGAGAGTCAAACATAGTTAGCAATAAACCTTCTATATCCAATTCTGGATTGTGAATCTTTTGAACACTTTTTATGGTATTCAATAGTTTGCCTAAGCCCTCAAGAGCAAAGTATTCGCATTGTATTGGTATAATCACCGAATCAGCTCCTGTAAGTGCGTTCAGAGTTAATAACCCTAACGAAGGAGCACAGTCAATCAAGATATAATCATAATTGTCTTTGATTTCTTTGATGGCTTCTTTGAACATATACTCACGGTTCTCCTTGTCTACTAATTCGATTTCGATAGCAACCAAGTCAATATGTGCAGCAATAATATCTACATTTGGAGTGTTCGTCTTCATCACAGCCTCTTTAGCGCTTATGCTATGTTCCAACATTTGGTAGGTACCTTTTTCGATATTTTCGATATCGATACCCAATCCAGAACTGGCATTTGCCTGAGGATCTGCATCAATAAGCAGCACCTTTTTTTCTAAAACTCCTAAGGAAGCAGCCAAATTAACCGAAGTGGTTGTTTTTCCTACTCCTCCCTTTTGATTGGCGATGGCAATTATTTTACCCATTTTACTTAAAAAATTAGTTCGTAAAATTACAATAAATTACGGATTTTAAAAACTGGAAGGTATGAAAACCTAAAAATAGAATGCAAATTATTTTTTTATCCTTAAATAAAAAAGTTTAAATCGCTTTATCAAAAAAAATCGTCCAAAGTTGAACGATTTTCTGATCATAAATTTTGTCTTTGCTTTTACTTTAGATGAGCTCTAAGCATCCACGCAGTTTTTTCGTGTTGTTCCATAAGTCCGGTTACGTAGTCTTCGGTACCTTGGTCTATTTCATCTTCAAGTACATCAAGTTGTTCTCTGATGTAGTTGATAATTACTTGATAGTCATTTAATAGTTCCGAAATAAAGCTCATAGAGTCATTTTTTCCTTTTCTTTTCTCGCTTAGATGTGTTAATTCAAGGTATTCGGTCATGGTTGCAGGCGCATAATGATCGATTTTTCTTAAGCGTTCCGCTACTTCGTCAATTACCGTTGCCAATTCGGTATATTGTTGTTCAAAATAAACGTGCATGGTATGAAAGTCAGGACCTTCAACATTCCAGTGTGCATTGCGGGTTTTTAGATATAAGATAAACTCATCTGCTAACAATACAGAAAGGAAATCTGCTACTTTTTGTGATACTTTCGGACTGAATCCGGTTTTTTTACTTCTAGCCATAATATAATGTTTTTTTAGTTAAACTCATTTCAAGAATCAACGTAAAGATACAAAATTATACTCAAGGGAATGCGATTAGCTTATTACTAATTCTTATATCTTAATAAAAAAAACGAATGGAGAGGCCTCTCCATTCGTTTTTTATAACCGAATTGTTGTATGTTTAGTTTTTTATCGAACTTTTAACTTCAGTCAGTCCACGCTTTCTAAGTAGTGGTTCGATGCTTGGTTCTGCACCTCTGAATCGTTTGTAAAGTTCCATTGCATCTTCGGTATTTCCTTTTTCAAGGATGTTTTTACGGAAGGCATTGGCTTTTTCTTGGTTAAACAACTCTGTTGATTTGAACGCTTCGAAAGCATCTGTATCTAAAACTCCAGCCCAAATATAGCTGTAATATCCTGCAGCATATCCGCTAGGGCTTGAGAAGATATGTAAGAAATACGAACTTCTGTATCTTGGTATAATAGCATCCGTCAACCCGATTTTTTTCATACTTGCATCTTCAAAAGTATCGATGTTTATCGTAATTGGTTCGGTTTGCGTATGATAATCCATATCCAAGAAAGAAGCAGCTAAATACTCAACGGTTGCAAAACCTTGGTCAAAAGTTCCTACTTCTTCGATTTTTTTAATCAATTCATCCGGAATAGTCTCTCCGGTTTGATAATGTTTAGCATACGATTTTAGTACTTCAGGATCAGAACCCCAGTTTTCTAAAACCTGTGAAGGTAATTCAACAAAATCTCTAGAAACGTTGGTTCCTGCCAGACTTTGATATTTTACGTTTGACAATAACCCGTGAAGAGCATGTCCGAATTCGTGGAAATACGTCAGAGCTTCGTCAAAAGTAAGTAGGGCAGGAGTGTCTCCAACTGGTTTTGTAAAGTTACAAACGATAGAAATAACTGGAGCTACACGCTCTCCGTTCACAGTTTTTTGGCTGCTGTACGAAGTCATCCAAGCACCTCCTCTTTTTGAAGCTCTCGGGTGGAAATCCATATACAATACTCCTACAAAGTCTCCGTTGGCTTCGGTAACCTTCCATAGAGTAGCCTCTGGATGATAAACAGGAGCGTCTTTTACTTGCTCAAACTCAAGTCCAAAAAGTTTTTTAGATACATCAAATACTCCTTTTTGAACGTTTTCTAGGCTCAAATATGGTTTAACTTCTTGTTCGTCAAGGTTGTATTTTGCTTTACGGATTTTTTCGGTATAGTATCTCCAATCATACGGTTGTACTTCTCCTGAGATTCCGTCTGCTTCCATCATCTTTTTGATAGCCGCTTCTTCTTCTTTAGCCTTAGCAAGTGCAGGAACCCACAATTGGTTAAGCAATTCATAAACTCCTTTCGGATTTTTGGCCATAGTTTCTTCTAACGAATAATCTGCATAGGTAGCATATCCCATCAGATTAGCCTTTTCTAAACGAAGATTAGCGATTTTTTGAAGTTTGTCATTGTTGTCAAACTCTCCACCGTTACCTCTGTTTTGATAAGCATTTAGCATTTCTTTGCGAAGTTCGCGATTGTCTGCATACTGTAAGAAAGGCATTACTGAAGCATTTTGTAAAGTAAATACCCATTTACCTTCTTTACCTTTTTCTTTAGCAGTTTCGGCAGCAGCTTGAATGAGTCCGTCCGGAAGTCCTGCTAGATCTTCTTCTTTGTCAATTACCAGTTCGTATTTATTGGTTTCTGCTAATACGTTGTTTCCGAATTCAAGAGTCAAAAGAGATAGTTCAGCGTTTATCTTACGAAGTTTTTCTTTGTCTTCGTCTGATAAATTAGCACCACTACGCACAAAACCTTTATAGGTTTCTTCTAAAAGCTTAGATTCTTCTAGTCCTAAATTAAGCGACTCTTTTTTGTTCCAAACAGCTTTAACTCTTTGGAATAATTTGTCGTTAAGATTAATGTTGTCTGAGTGTTCAGACATTTTCGGAGAAAGCGTTTTAGCGATTTCTTGTAGATTGTCGTTGGTATTAGCACTTGTTAGATTGTAAAAAATACGAGCGTTACGTCCTAAAAGACTTCCTGAGTTTTCCATGGCTTCGATAGTGTTTTCGAAGGTTGGTTCTTCAGTGCTGTTTGCGATAGCGTCGATTTCGGCTTGATGCTGCTTGATTGCCTCCAAAATAGCAGGTTCAAAGTGTTCGTCTTTGATTAAATCAAAAGGAGGAACTCCGTATGGAGTATCAAAATTTTCTACCAAAAGCGGATTTTCATTCATAGTAGTTGGTTTTTCTTCTGCTTCTTTTTTACAGGATAACATAGTTAAAACTAATGCTCCTGCCAAAATAAGGTTTGATTTTTTCATAGTTTGATTTTTTGACAAATTGAGGGTAAAGTTAATAAAATTTATAGACTCTTAAAAAACTCTTTTAATACCTGGTCATTCAAATGCGTAGGGGTTTTAATTTCTAGAATACATTTTGTATCACAATTTAAGAATCGTGCTAACCCAATATCCGTTTCGAGTTCGTTTTGGGCCTGAAAATAATTAAACCCAAACATTTTGGCTAGATGTTCTGCAGTTAGGTTGTGCGAGGTTTCGAAATAGGTGCTAAAAACTTGATTATTTTGATGTCCTGGAAGAATTCTAAAAATTCCTCCTCCCGAATTATTGATTAAAATTATCTTGAAATTTTCGGGTATATAATTGTTCCACAAAGCATTGCTGTCGTAAAAAAAGCCGACATCTCCTGTAATCAAAACCACTGGTTTTTTTGAGGCAACTGCTGCTCCTACTGCTGTTGAGGTACTTCCGTCAATTCCGCTTGTTCCTCTGTTGCAAAATACTTCTATAGAAGGTTTTTGGTCGAAAAGTTGTAAGTATCTAATGGCTGAACTATTGCTGATTTGTAACTGAATAGCCTCGGGTAGAGCTTGTGAGATTTTGTCAAAAACCAAAAAATCAGAATAAGGAGCACTTTGTCTAAAATCTAATGATTTTTCAGCCCTTTCCGCTTTTATTTGTTGGACAAAATTACTGTATTCACTTTTAGATTCAATAGGTTCAGAAAGCAGCTTCTTAAAAAACTCATTTGGATACTCTTCTATATGATGCGTCAGGCTGCCAAAAGTGTCATAAGCTCTTAAGGTGTCAATGTGCCAATGTTGTTGAGGTTGATATTTTCGCAAGAAAGCTTTGATGCGCTTAGAAACGACCATTCCACCAAAAGTAATTAGTAAATCGGGTTGTAAAGCTTCAAACTCTTTTTCAGTAAAAGGCGTGATTAGTACATCAATTTTGTTGACAAAATTAGGATGATGTAAATTAGATGTGGTTTCGGTCATTACTACCACCGAAGGGTTATTGGCTAAGCTTTCGATAAGTTCGTTGTCAACTTCGTTCGGATAGTTTGTTCCGATTAAAATAAGTTTTTTCTTTGCTGAATTCCAACTATTAGTATAATCAGAGATGTTGTAGCTATTAAAGGTAGGCTTTGCAATCGAAGTAATAAGTGGTTTTACCGAAGTACTAGCAACGGTTTCATACAAAGGTTCTTCAAAAGGCACATTAATATGTACAGGTCCTTTTTTAATTACTGCATTATCCAATGCTTCACAGATTTTTTTGTCGTTTTCTTCCGAAGCATCTTCAACCAAGTTAGCGTTGTATAACGAATGATTCTGAAATACATTTTGTTGACGAATGGTTTGCCCGTCTCCAATATCAATCTTAGAAAGTGGTCTATCAGCCGAAACTACTATAAGTGGAATCTGAGAATAGAAAGCCTCTGCCAGAGCCGGGTAGTAGTTTAAAAGTGCTGATCCTGATGTACAAACAACAGCTACAGGTTTTTGGAGTTGTTGTGCAATTCCTAAAGCAAAAAAACCAGCTGATCGTTCGTCTGCTATGCTATAGCATCTAAACTCCGGATGAGAAGCAAATCCAATGGTTAGAGGAGCATTCCTTGAACCGGGAGAAATAATAATGTGTTTTATTTCTTTTTGTCTGAAGATTTCGATTAGGCTTTGAGCCAAAGGTATCTGAGGGTAATGCATCATTTTTGTGTTTGTAGTTGATACAAAATAAAAAAGCCCTTGGTATGCAAGGACTTTTTTAGTGATCGCGACAGGATTCGAACCTGTGACCGTCTGCTTAGAAGGCAGATGCTCTATCCAGCTGAGCTACGCGACCGAACCAATAAACAAATGTTTATTTTTTGTCGGGGTGGCAGGATTCGAACCTGCGACCTCCTGGTCCCAAACCAGGCGCGATAACCGGGCTACGCTACACCCCGAAAAAGCGGAGAGACAGGGACTCGAACCCTGGCGACCGTTACCAGTCGACAGATTAGCAATCTGCTCCGTTACCACTCCGGCACCTCTCCTGAAAATAAAAATCAAAAAGAACTTGTCGTTTTTTGAGGTTGCAAATGTAATATAACATTCTGTTATTTACAAGTATTTTCTGATTTTTAATCTCTTTTTTGATTTGGTTTTTTAAACAGGTTAATAACCAACGAATTAAAAAAAACTTATTAATACAAAAAAAGAGTAATTTAGTGCCTCATTTTTTTTCTATGCTAAACAAACTTAAAAATAGATTATCAAAACAATATAACGATATATTTTCGAAAAAGCTTTTACTTGCTATAAGCGGAGGAATCGATAGTATGGTGTTAATAGATTTGATGAAAAAGTTAAATCTAGATATGTATGTAGCTCATTGTAATTTTGCCCTAAGAGGAAAAGAAAGCGATTTAGATGAAGTTTTTGTGGTAAATTATTGTAAGCAACATAATATTCCTGTTTACTCCAAGCACTTTGATACCGAAAAGTATGCTCGCACTACTCAAAAATCAATTCAGATTTCAGCCAGAGAATTGCGTTACAAATGGTTTTTTGAATTAAAAGAGCAACAAGGCTTTGACTATATAGTAACTGCGCATCATTTAGACGATAGTTTGGAAACTTTTTTAATAAACCTCTCAAGAGGAACCGGAATTGAAGGATTAGTAGGAATTCCCGAAAATCAAGGTGTTATTCGTCCGTTACTTGGTTTTTCAAGAAAAGAAATCGAAGATTATGCCTCTAAACATCAAATTAAATGGAGAGAAGATGCTTCTAATCAGTCGGATAAGTACTTGCGAAATAATATTAGACATCATATTGTTCCGCTTCTCAAAAAGATAAATCCAGAGTTTTTGAATTCTTTTTCAAAAACCACAAAATATTTACAAGAGGTTCAAACCTTTTCTGATGAAGCTTCGGAAAAGATTTTAAGTGAGATTATAATTGTGGTAAATCACAACCAACATCTAAATATAGACCGATTACTCGATTATAAAAACTATCGATTTATTTTATATAAATGGCTTTCTAAATATGGTTTTACTGCTTGGGACGATATTTATGATTTAATAGAGACTCAAACCGGAAAGTTTATCGAAACCAACGATTTTAAACTTCTGAAAAATAGAAAGGAACTGATTTTATTTGAAAAAAAACAAAAGTATTTAGAGGAAGAATATTTAATCTCAGAAGATAAAATAGAATATCCATTAACTATCCACTTTTATGAAGTATCAGAAATTTCGGACAAGAACAACCCCGCTGTAGTTTATGTTGATAAAAACTTGTTAAAGTTTCCTTTAAAATTGAGAAAATACAAAGAAGGTGAGTATTTTTACCCATTTGGAATGCAAGGCAAAAAGAAAAAAATCAGTAAGTTTTTTAAAGACGAAAAACTATCGATTTTACAAAAAGAAAACACTTGGGTTTTATGTTCTGACAATCAAGTGGTTTGGATTGTAGGCCAACGATTAGACGAGCGATATAAAGTAACATCAAACACAACTTCTATACTAAAGATTGAATATTTAAAATGAAAAAAATCACATTATTCTTTGCTTTACTACTTAGCGTATTAGGACTTTCACAAGAAAATAAAGTAAAATTTACGGCTTCAATCGAAAAGCTATCCGATGCAGAATATCAGATAACATATGATGCCATAATCGCAGATAATTGGAAGCTTTATTCTACGGTTTTGCCCGATATGACAGCCCTTCCGACAGAATTTTTGTATAATAACCAAGAAGGAAACTATCTGGTATTAGGAAAGGTTGAAGAAATTGGTTCAGAAATAAAATTTGATCCAATTTTTCAAGCAGAAATGGGAATATTTGAAAATACGGCAAAATTTATCCAAAAAATTCAAATCCTTAATCCGGAAGTAGCTTATATTGACGTAGATATTGATTATCAAACTTGTGACGATCAAAGTTGTATCCCTGGATTTGAAAATATTAAAATCACGCTTGAGGGACAAATTGTCAAAGAAGCCGTAGAAATAGACCAAGAAAGCATCGAAAAGAAGAATCAATTAATTATTGATGTACAAGGTAAAGATAATTTTAAGACAGAAATCACAGAAAGTTCGAACGCCAGCTATTGGAGTATCTTTGCACTTGGGTTTGTCGGAGGATTAATCGCGTTGCTTACTCCGTGTGTGTTTCCGATGATTCCACTTACGGTTTCGTTCTTTACCAAACGTTCTACTACTCGACAAAAAGGTATTTCTAATGCTGTGTTGTACGGAGGTTTTATCGTGATTATCTATCTGTTATTGAGCTTGCCTTTTCATTTAATGGATAGTTTAGATCCTGAAATTTTAAATAATATTTCGACCAATACTTGGCTGAATATTGTGTTTTTTATCATTTTTATGTTCTTTGCTTTTTCCTTTTTTGGATATTACGAAATCACATTGCCAAGTTCATGGGGAAATAAAATGGATAATGCTTCGAATATTGGAGGGATAATTGGAATCTTTTTTATGGCACTCACCTTAGCTATTGTGTCGTTTTCGTGTACTGGACCTATTTTAGGCTCGCTCTTAGCGGGTTCATTAACAGCTGATGGAGGAGCGATGCAACTTACAGCTGGTATGGGAGGATTTGGATTGGCTTTAGCTTTGCCTTTTGCATTGTTTGCACTTTTTCCTAGTTGGTTAAATTCACTTCCAAAATCAGGAGGTTGGCTGAATACTGTAAAAGTTGTTTTAGGATTTTTAGAATTAGCTTTAGCTTTAAAATTCTTGTCAAATGCAGATTTGGTAGAAGGTTGGGGGCTTATTAAACGAGAATTGTTTATCGGATTGTGGATTGTGATTTTTGCTGGATTAGCACTTTATTTATTCGGATTGATAAGATTTCCGCACGATTCTCCTAATCAAAAAATCGGTTTCGGAAGAAAAACATTGGCAATCATAACTTCCGTTTTTGTGTTGTATATGATTCCGGGACTTACAAATCATCAGGAATACAAAAATCTAAAACTATTGAGCGGATTTCCACCACCAATGTTCTATAGCTATTATGCTCAAAAAAGCGAATGTCCGTTAGGATTAAACTGCTTTAAAGATTGGGACGAAGGGTTGGCCTATGCCAAAGAACACAACAAACCAATTCTATTGGATTTTACGGGATGGGCTTGTGTGAACTGTCGTAAAATGGAAGAAAACGTTTGGTCAGAAACCGAGGTATATAACCTTATTAACGATAATTATGTATTGATTTCGCTCTATGTAGATGACCGAAAAGAACTCCCTGAAGACAAACAATTTGACTTTGAACGAACAGACGGAAACATAAAGAAAATCAAAACCATAGGAGATAAATGGGCCACATTCCAGATTGTGAATTTCCAAACAGCTTCACAGCCTTATTATGTGCTGTTAACCCCTGAACTCGAAATGTTGAATACTCCGAAAGAATATACGGATAAAGCAGATTATACACAATGGCTTAAAACAGGATTGGAGAATTTTAAGAAATAGCGGGGTGTGGGGTGCCGGATGCTGGAAGAGTACACCCAACATCCAGCCCCCAACATCTAACATTAAATAGTATGAGTTTTAAGTTTGAAAAACTGATTATATGGCAAAAAGCCATGGATTTTGGAGAAGATATTCATAAACTATCTTTAGGATTTCCAAAGCTGGAGTTATACAATCTTTCTTCACAAATACTTAGGGCTTCTGATTCTATTGCTTTAAATATCTCAGAAGGGTCTATATTACAATCAGGGTCCGAATTCAGTCGCTTTTTAGGATATTCTATTCGTTCATTGGCTGAAGTTGTAACTTGTTTATATAAAGCTGAAAAAAGAAAGTATATTGACAAAGAAACTTTTGATAAATATTATAAAGAGGCTTTTCATTTGATGAATATGCTAATTGCATTTAAAAATAAACTATAGCTGAATACAGAAAAATACACCCAGCACCCAACATCCAACAAATATGAAACTATCACAGCTTTCAAAATCAGAATATCCTGAATATTATCAAGGATACCTAAAAAATATAGAACCCAACTCAGACTTATTTGAAGAATTAGAGGCTTCACATCACTATTTTATTAAATTCGTACAGGATATTCCGATGGAAAAACACGACTATCGATACGATACGGGTAAGTGGACTATAAAAGAGATTATTCAACACTTAATTGATTCCGAGAGAGTGTTTGCTTACAGAGCCTTGCGTTTTTCAAGAAGGGATAAAACTGACCTACCAGGGTTTGACCAAAATAGCTATGTCGAAAATTCAAATGCCAATACAAGACACCTTAAAGATTTACTGATGGAATTTTCATTAGTTAGACATTCGTCTCTAGCTCTTTTTAAATCATTTTCAACAGAAATTCTTCTGCAAAAAGGAAAAGCCAACAACGTAGAAATGACTGTTCGTGCCATTGGTTTTATGATAGTTGCACATCAAGAACATCACAAAAAAGTTTTCCAGGAAAGATATTTATAAATCCGGATAAAACCCTAAATTTGGGGCGTTTATTTTAAAACCACCAATGATGATTTTCGACAGAAAAAACCTAACTGATACAGAACTTTTGGATTTATACAAAAAGCTGTTAAAACCAAGACTTATAGAAGAGAAAATGCTGATTTTACTTCGACAGGGAAAAGTATCAAAATGGTTTTCGGGAATAGGGCAGGAGGCCATTTCGGTTGGAGTTACTTCTGTGTTAGAACAAGATGAATATATACTTCCGATGCACCGAAACTTGGGAGTTTTTACAACCCGTGAAATTCCGCTTAATCGCCTTTTTTCGCAATGGCAAGGAAAAGCAAATGGCTTTACCAAAGGTCGTGATCGCTCGTTTCATTTTGGAACACAAGAATATAAAATCATCGGAATGATTTCACACTTGGGGCCTCAGCTTGGAGTGGCAGACGGTATAGCATTAGCCAATAAACTTGCGAGCAAAAATAAAGTAACAGCTGTGTTTACGGGAGAAGGAGCAACCAGTGAAGGAGATTTTCACGAAGCTTTGAACATTGCTTCGGTATGGGAATTACCGGTTTTGTTTGTGGTGGAAAATAACGGATATGGGCTTTCGACCCCTACTAACGAACAATATCGTTGCGAAAATATAGCCGACAAAGGAGTTGGTTACGGAATGGAATCGCATATTATTGATGGAAATAATATTTTAGAGGTTTATACCAAACTCTCTGAAATTGCCAACTCGGTAAGACAAAATCCAAGACCGATTTTATTGGAATTCAAAACCTTTAGAATGAGAGGACACGAAGAAGCAAGTGGTGTAAAATACGTTCCTAAAGAGCTAATGGAAGAATGGGCAAAAAAAGACCCCATCGAAAATTATAAGAACTATTTGCTTTCAATCGGAATTTTATCGGAAGAAAAAGACGATGCTTTCCGTAAAGAAATTAAGGCAGAAATTGACCAACATTATCAAATAGCATCTGAAGAGCCTGTAATTACAGCTAATTTAGAACAAGAGCTAAAAGATGTATATGCTCCGTTTCATTTTGCAGAGATTTTCCCTACTTCAGAAAAAGAAAATATTCGTTTTATTGATGCAATCTCACAAGGATTAAAACAGTCTTTAGAAAAGCACGACAACTTGGTGGTAATGGGGCAGGATATTGCTGAATACGGAGGTGCTTTTAAAATTACTGAAGGATTTGTAGAACAGTTCGGAAAAGATAGAATCCGAAATACTCCGATTTGCGAATCTGCAGTGGTTTCGACAGCTATGGGACTTTCGATAAACGGCTATAAAGCGGTTGTCGAAATGCAATTTGCAGATTTTGTTTCTACCGGATTCAACCCGATTGTAAATTATTTGGCCAAAAATCATTATCGTTGGAACGAAAAAGCCGATGTAGTGGTTCGAATGCCTTGTGGAGCAGGAGTTCAGGCTGGACCTTTCCATTCACAAACCAATGAAGCTTGGTTTACAAAAACTCCGGGACTAAAAGTAGTTTACCCTGCCTTTCCGTATGATGCTAAAGGACTTTTGGCTACAGCCATAAACGACCCGAATCCAGTTTTGTTTTTCGAACATAAAGCCTTGTACAGAAGTATTTACCAAGACGTGCCGAAAGATTATTACACCCTTCCGTTCGGAAAAGCTTCACTTTTGAAAGAAGGAGAAGAAGTGACGATTATAACCTTCGGTTCCGGAGTACATTGGGCTTTAGAAACTTTAGCTAAAAACGAAAATATCAAAGCTGATTTATTAGATTTAAGAACTTTACAGCCTTTGGATACCGAGGCGATTTTTACTTCAGTGAAGAAAACAGGGAAAGTAATTATTCTTCAAGAAGATACTTTGTTTGGAGGAATTGCCAGTGATATTTCGGCTATGATTACCGAAAACTGTTTCGAGTATTTAGATGCTCCTGTAAAACGTGTCGGAAGTATTGAAACCCCGATTCCGTTTACTAAAAACCTCGAAGAACAATACTTGCCTAAAAACCGGTTTGAACAAGAACTTCTGGATTTGATGAAGTATTGAGTAACATCTGAAGTTATTTTAATTTAGAATTAAAGCCTGACTGAAAAGTTGGGCTTTGTTGTTTGTTAAAATAGCGTATAAGGTTTATGTTTTAACGAAAATTCGTATGTTTGTAACATAAATTTTTAAAAAATAATAATATGAAGAAAATTACATTTATGATTTTTGCATTTCTATCAACATTGATAGGATTTGCACAAACGGAAACTCTTGCGGGTTGGTCTTTTCCCATAGATGATGGAACACCTCTTGTTATAGAGGCAGAGTGTGGTTCCGGAAATTTATACGCAGACGGAACTAATGGTTCCAGTGATTGGACAGGTGGGGTAGATTTTTTTGGAGGACATACACCTGCGGAAGCTAATCAGGTATGTGGTTCAACTGCAAATACACAAGCATATTCTTTATTGAATGGTGCTTCGGCTGTTAACAATGGTAAACATTTAATATTTAAATTTTCTACTACTGATTATGAGGATATTGTATTAACTTATAGTACAAGAGGTACTGCTAACGGATTTGATACACATACTTGGGCTTATAGTACTGATGGTGTTGCCTTTACAGATGTATCAACAATAACAGGAACTAATAATACTAGTTTTTCGACTAAGACCGTTGATTTTTCATCAAATACTGCTATAAATAATCAATCAGATGTTTATATCAGATTGACACTTTCTGGAGCAGGAACTCAAACCTCTCAAAACAACAGATTAGATAACATTAAGTTTGTAGGAACAGAAGTTGAATCTTCTACTCCTGTTTTAGGTTGTGAAATTGCAGTTACGATTTCGTGGGAAGACTATGCGGACGTAACAAACTGGAGATTATTAGATGCAAATGGAAATGTAGCAATTCAAGGAGGTACAGATTGGGACGAAGAGTTTTGGTATGAGGGTGGCTCTTCTACTAAAACACATATTGTAGCAAACCCTCCTTATTCACTTGAAATTACTATTGATGACTGGATGGAATATTGTGATAATATCATTGATTATTCAGTAACTGTTGGAGGAGTTCAAGATATTTCAGGAACAGTATCGGTTGTTTGTGATGATGTGATTACTCAAACATTTACTTTCGGAGATTGTCCCGATTGTCCTGCACCTGCTAATTTATCAGCAGGAAATTTAACTTTTACTTCTGCTGAACTTTCTTGGACAGGAACTTCCGGATTGTACGATATTGAGTGGGGACCACAAGGATTTACACAAGGTAACGGAACAGAGGTCAATAATCTTACAACCAATACATATCTTCTTGATGGAGTACTGACAGCAGAAACGTATTATAATTTTTATGTTCGTCAAAATTGTGGAACTGACGATGTAAGTGTTTGGGCAGGACCTTATACGTTCTATTCAGGATATTGTACGGTTTCTACTACTGATTCAATAGATTATATCAGTGCATTCTCTACTACGGGAGGAATTCAGAACTTGAGTTGTTCT
>Ga0209075_1002346_pt1 | contig 16742 bp, 11 predicted proteins | sample Stecom2011_FD_187523 | JGI IMG/M metagenome (GOLD analysis project Ga0209075, IMG submission 187523) | Agricultural soil microbial communities from Utah to study Nitrogen management - Steer compost 2011 (SPAdes) (version 2) | ecosystem: Environmental > Terrestrial > Soil > Agricultural land...
TGTCGCCGGAGTCGATCCGCTATCGCTTCTTCCATTACCGGAAGTCTTTCACCCACGATGAGCTGGCGCAGATGGTGCAGATCGATTACGACCGGGAAATGGTTTTTATCGCTTCAGCCCCGAAAGAAGACGGAAAAGGCGAGGAAACCCTGGGTACCGTGCGGACCTGGACGGATGCCGACAACCTGCAAGCCGAGTTTGCCGTGTTGGTCAGCGAAAAGATGAAGGGAGAAGGGCTGGGGTCGATTCTGATGAAGAAGATGATCGAGTACTGCCGTTCCCGGGGCACGGTGGAAATGGTGGGCACAGTGCTCCCCGATAACCGCCCCATGTTGAAACTGGCTGAGAAGCTCGGTTTCGAGATTCGATATGACCCTGAAGAAGAGGTAATGGCGTTACGGTTGGAGCTGAATCCACCCAGTAAGGATTGGCAGATTGAACGACTGCGGCCCAAGACCAAAACGCTGCCCCCCAAACGAAGTGGGCTGGAGCAGGTGTTTAAGAGCTGAGGCAGAGTCATTAATTCCCCTCTCCCATCTGGGGAGAGGATTTAGGGGAGAGGGCTTGAGTTATCAGGCTCGAATGGACCAGCAGTCTGTCTATCCATCTAGGGTAGGGGCAGACCTGCGTGTCTGCCCAGGGCGGACACAGAGGTCCGCCCCTGCAAATTACCTTTTCCCAAATTTGGGAAAGGGCATCTTAGCTGGCCTTCATTAACGCCGAATCATCCTCGCCGCCAAAGGCTTCCAGAATCTGCGGCAGCAGGCGCGACAGTTCCATGGACAGGATGGCGAAATCGGCGTCGAAACGGGCGGCGGCGTCTTCCGCGCCACTATCCTGGGCTTGCTCCTGAAGCACATCGCCAAAGCGCAGGCGCTTGAGGGTCAGGTCTTCCGCAATCACGAAGGAAATCTTCTCTTCCCAGTTCAGGGCCAGTTTAACCACGCGCTTGCCGGCTTCCAGATGGGCCTTGAACTCCTCGCTTTGCAGATCGCAGCCCTTGCAGCGAACAATGCCGCCATTTTCGCCTGGTTCGCGCAGTTCGCATTCATCCTGCAGTTCAAAGCCAGTGGGGAGCGGGCGCTCGCCGGTTAGCCACTGGGTCATGATGTCGGAAGGACTCTGCTTAACCATCGGCATCCGGATCGGCAGGCTGCCCAGGGCCTGACGTAATTGGGAGGAGAACTCATCCGCCTTTTTGGGGCTGCCCGCGTTGATCACCAGAAAACCGTCTTGCGTGGCGATATAGCCGTAGCTGGTTTGGGAGCGCTTGAAAGCCTGAGGTAAAAGTTCGGTCAGGACTTGGTCCTTGAGTTCGTCCCGTTCTTTGCGACTGACTTTGCGCATCTGGGTTTCTTCAATCTCGCTGACCTTTTCCTGCACGATTTCCTTGATGACTGATGAGGGCAGGATCTTGTCTTCCCGATTCAGGCACAGCATGCGGTAGCCATTGGTTTCATGGACGAACTGGACGCCGTGGCGGCCCAGTGGCGGCACCCAGCCGGATTTGGTGAGATCCTGGGAACCGCAGGGCCGGAAGCGGGCTTCTGCAAGCTTGGATTCGAGTTCTTCAGTGGCTGGATTAAAAGGCTTGGTAAAGCGATAAAAATAGATGTTCTTAAACCACATCGTGTGTTGTACCTCGGTGTTCGGGAGCGGGCCATTATGTCCAGTGGACCCCCAAAACTCTAGCCCAATTTCCCGCAACCACAATGACAAAGCAGGGCGGGAATCCCTGAAAAAGCCGATAATCAAAGGCTTTCAAGAAGTTGTAGGTGTCTGAACAGCTGTCTACAGTATAAATATTTCCAGGGTTGCCAAGTTGGGTAACAGGGGTATTATCTCAGTAAGTTAATAACGATAAGAACAGATCAATAACGATAAGAACCGAGGGAAACCTATGAGCAATGGCCATACCTATCCAGTCAGCCCGGATTTTGCCCGTCAGGCTTGGGCCAACGAAGAAACTTATGAGCGCATGTACCGGGAGTCCATTGAGAACCCTGAAGAATTCTGGCGCCAGCACGGTACTCGCATTGACTGGATGAAACCTTACACCAAGGTTAAGGATGTGGATTTCAGTCGCGACAATCTGCACATCCGCTGGTTTTATGATGGCACTTTGAATGCCAGTGTCAGTTGCCTGGATCGCCATCTGCCGGAGCGGGCGCAGCAAACCGCGATCATCTGGGAAGGGGATGATCCCGCAACAGACGCCCATATCACCTATCAGGATCTGTTCGAGCGAGTTTGTCGTTTTGCGAATGCGTTGCGTGCTCAGGGTGTCCGCAAAGGTGACGTTGTAACCATTTACATGCCCATGATTCCCGAAGTTGCCGTGGCCATGCTGGCCTGTGCTCGAATCGGCGCGATCCATGCCGTGGTGTTTGGTGGCTTTTCACCGGAAGCGGTTGCCGGGCGGATTCGTAACTGTGGCTCTCGGTTTGTGATTACGGCCGATGAAGGCTTGCGTGGGGGCAAGACCATTCCCCTCAAGAAAAACGTCGATGCGGCCATTGAGCAATTGGAAGCCGGCACGGTGGAGCATGTTTTTGTCGTGCGCCACACCGGTGGTCAGATCCACTGGCAGAACGAACGTGATCTTTGGTATCACGAAGTGGTTGCGACCCAACCCGTGGAATGTCCGCCGGAAGAAATGAACGCGGAAGACCCCTTGTTTATCCTATACACCTCGGGCTCAACCGGTACCCCAAAAGGCGTGTTGCATACCACCGGCGGTTATATGGTGTATGCCTCCATGACCCATCAGTACGTCTTTGATTACAAGGAAGGAGATGTTTACTGGTGTACCGCGGATGTGGGCTGGGTGACCGGGCATAGTTATATCCTTTATGGTCCGCTGGCCAATGGGGCCACCACGCTGATGTTTGAAGGGGTGCCGAACTATCCGGACGCCTCGCGCTTCTGGAACGTGGTGGACAAACACAAAGTGAATATTTTCTACACCGCCCCGACGGCGATTCGTGCGTTGATGCGGTTGGGTGATGAGCCGGTTCAGAAAACCTCCCGCCAGACTCTGAGACTGTTGGGGACGGTAGGCGAGCCCATCAACCCGGAAGCCTGGGAATGGTACCACCGGGTGGTTGGAGAGAGACGCTGCCCGATTGTGGATACCTGGTGGCAAACGGAAACCGGTGGCATTTTGATCAGCCCACTGCCCGGGGCGACGCCCTTGAAACCGGGATCAGCGACCCGGCCTTTCTTCGGCGTGAAGCCCGCGCTGGTGGATAACGAAGGTAACATCCTGGAAGGCGCCACTGATGGCAATCTGGTCATTCTGGATAGCTGGCCCGGTCAAATGCGGACGGTCTACGGTGACCACGAACGGTTTGGTCAGACCTATTTCGCCACCTACGAAGGAATGTACTTCACGGGTGACGGTGCCCGCCGGGATGAAGATGGCTACTACTGGATCACCGGCCGTGTGGATGACGTGTTGAACGTTTCCGGCCACCGACTGGGAACCGCCGAGATTGAAAGCGCCCTGGTGGAGCACGAAGCGGTAGCGGAAGCGGCGGTGGTTGGTTGCCCCCATGAGGTGAAGGGACAGGGAATCTACGCCTATGTGACCCTGGCCGTTGGCTATGATGAGTCGCCGGAGTTGACCGAAGAGTTGCGTCAAATAGTGCGTAAGGATATTGGCGCCATTGCGGTCCCGGATGTGATCCAGTATTCCGCGGGCCTGCCAAAAACCCGTTCAGGCAAGATTATGCGGCGGATTTTGCGTAAAATTGCGGCCAATGAAACGGACTCCCTGGGTGATATCTCCACCCTGGCGGATCCGTCCGTGGTACAGGACTTGATCGACAGCCGGGTGAAGAGTTAAGCGTAAGCTCACTAATTCCCCTCTCCCGCCTGGGGAGAGGGGTTAGGGGAGAGGGCCCGGAGTATCAGGCCCGACTGAACTAACAGTTCAACAAGAGTATGTCAGCCACACGGATAAAACTGGGCTTGATGCCTGATTTATCCGTTAAGACATTATTTTGAGTACTCCTAGATCATAAAGCAGATTCAAAAAACAGGAGTTGACCGATAACTCGCGTCCTCTCCCCAGATGGGAGGGGAGTGTTACCACCGAATAAACAGAGCTGTATTTGCTAAATGACCCACTTAACCCTGTATACCACCCTCGGCTGCCATCTCTGTGAGCAGGCGGAAGCCATGATCAGGTCTTGCCTGCCGGTCTCCACCTACGAGCTGGAATTGGTGGAAATCGCCAACTCCGATGATCTGATGGCTGCTTATGGCGTACGGATTCCGGTCTTGCGCCGTCAGGATCTTACTCAGGAAATCGGCTGGCCATTTACTCCAGCCGATATTCAGAGCTTGGTCAAAGCTAGTTAGTGGAACGAAGAAAATATTTTCTCCCTCTCCTTTGACGGGAGAGGGCGGGGGTAAGAGTGGGGCAGACACGTTTGCTGTTTAAGGCGGCTTCGCCGCCCCCCTCAGACTAGGCGTCTCCCCCCTAACCCTCTCCCACAAGGGGAAAGGGAATACAGGAGGAACTCTCCCTCCAAGGCATCGGCATTTTGAGGCCACTCATAAAAAGTAGGACAAAGCATTTTCCATGATTGTTGTCATTTCCCCCGCGAAAACCCTGGATTACGAAACTCCTCCCGTCACCCCAACCTATAGCCAGCCAGCCTTTCTGGAAGACTCCCGGATTCTGGTGGAGCAGTTGAAAACCATGTCGCCGGAAGACCTGTCTTCCCTGATGAAAATCAGTGACCAGTTGGGTGTACTCAATGCCAACCGTTACCAGACCTGGCAGACACCCTTTACTCCGGAGAATGCCAAGCAGGCGGTGTTGGCATTCAAGGGAGATGTGTATGTCGGGCTGGAGGCTGAAACCTTCAGTGAAGAGGATTTCCAGTTCGCCCAGGAGCATCTGCGGATTCTGTCCGGGCTCTATGGACTGTTGCGACCGCTGGATCTGGTACAGCCTTATCGCCTGGAAATGGGGACTTCTTTGAAAAATGCACGGGGTGCCAACCTCTATAGCTTTTGGGGGGATATCCTGACCGAGGCTTTGAATGAAGAGCTGGCCCGTCATGAGGAACCCTTGCTGGTGAACTTGGCGTCCAATGAGTATTTCAAAGCGGTGAAGCCCAAGAAGTTGCAGGGCCGGCTGATTACGCCCCAGTTCCTGGATCTGAAAGGGGGCAAGTACAAAGTAGTCAGCTTTTGGGCCAAGAAAGCCCGTGGCATGATGAGTGCCTATATCATCCGCAACCGGATCACCCAGGCAGAAGAATTGAAGGGCTTTACGGCAGGCGGCTACCGTTTTAACCCGGAACTTAGCAACGAATCCGACTGGGTCTTCACCCGGGATGAAGTTCTGGAAGGCTAAAAGCACCCCCGCTCAGGGCAGGCGACTGCGGGCCGCATAGCCGGAAATCTCCAGCCTGTAGGTCGGCGACCGGGTCGGCATGAGCCAGCCGTACTCCCCGTGGGCTTCCAGTTGATAACGGCCCTGGGGGGTTGCCAGATCGGCCAGTGTGAACAGCGCCCCTTGGGTAAAGCTGGCCCGGTAGCTCTGATCCAGTCCTTTTAAATAGCCATGCCAGGTAATGCTGCCATCAAAGTGATCCACCACCTGGTCAATAACGACTACCAGGGAGTTCCCCAGGTAATCGCTGTCGATTGAGAGTTCATCCCCTGGGAACAGGGTTTCCAGCTTATCCCGATAGATATGCACCACTTCCACTTGATGCTGTACCCCGATGGGAATAGGCAGCCGTGGGGGAGTGCCCTCGGCAGGGGTCAAGGCGTTTGGGGTCTGAATGGCCTGGAGAAACTCCTCGGGGGTCATCATGGGTTCGCCGCGACGAGCATTCATCTGAACATAAAGGGCCTGTTCTTTGGGAGTCAGGATCTGATCGTTGGTCAACGACAGCGAGGAGGCTTTATCTTCCCAATGTGAGGAGCCCGCCGCCGGTGCCGGAAGGGTAGCGAGCGCGGCCACTCCTTCATGCCCCATGAATAAGTTGGCGCTTTCCGGGTTGAGCCATTGTGGGTCTTGCAAGGGTGGTGCGTAGGGCGATTGGAGTAGGCTGTAGCTGAATGCAAAGCTGCCGAATGTCACGAAAATCCCTTTTAAGATGGTGCCGGTATTGATCACTTTTATTGCTCCACGAATTCATCCTGAGTCCGCTGCGTCAACTACCTGTACTCCATAACGCCATGGGGTAGTGAGTCTAGTCTGTTCCTGTGCTTGTCCTTCCTACTTGATGCCCGAGGTGTTTTCTCCTGAGCCGCACGGGAACGGAGCTTTATGATTCTTACTTATTTTTATGCTGCCTGGTGACGAATGCTCTGTCAGAGACACAAGACTAAATGACTCCTTACACCGAAATCCATGAGCTGCCACACACCTGCACAATAAGTATTCAATAGTTCTGGACAGAAAAATAAAAGTGAACATGAAATCAAATTCGTATTTAGGTATTGACGCCGCAAATTTTTTGGATTTTGGCAGGAGTCTGGCGGCGTCAAATTTTCAAGGCTGGTCACCGACCTCAGCAAGGGCAAGGCGCAACCCTATAATAGGGCTATGCCGCTGGCGGGGCATTTCTCATTGCGGGCAGACTTACGCCGCCGGGCTTGCCCCTCCACTTACATCATCCTGCCGCAACAAGTAAGGAAGGGGAGTTGCCCCAGAAGGAGAGATTTATATGCCGCATGCGTTGGTAGTGGCTCATGAAGTAGGGAATCTCAGCGACTTGCAGAACATGTTCATGTCCCAGGGGTATAGTTTCTCCATTTCACGGTCACTGGCCCAGGCTCGGGAGGAAATCAGCCGCAGGCTGCCGGATCTGGCGATGATTCGGCCCACGCTGCCGGATGGCAACGGGTTGGTGTTGCTACAGGACTCCCGCTTCGCCCAGGCCGCCGAGGTACTACTACTGTCGGAGAATCTTCACACGGAGAACGGCATTGTTACCGCCTTGCGCATCGGTTCCAATGAGAGGGAGGCGCGTCCTTACAGTTCTGAGGAGCTGTCTGCCTTGCTGATAGAGGTTGCGCAAGACCTCACAGTGGATGTGAGCATGGATCTGGGGCAGATTGCGGGGCCGGAGAGTGCGTTTGGGCGGATGATCGGCCGCTCACCAAGCATGTCCAAACTGTATCGGCTGATCCGCAAAGTGGCACCGACCAATGCCACGGCGTTATTGATTGGCGATAGCGGGACCGGCAAAGAGCTGCTGGCGGAGTCCATCCATAACCTGAGTGAGCGGGCCGGAAAGGCCTTTGTGGCCATCAACTGTGGCGCAATCCAGCATGATCTGATGGAAAGTGAGCTGTTTGGCCATGAAAAGGGCAGTTTCACCAGTGCCAGTCGCCAGCACCGTGGCATTTTTGAGCGGGCAGATGGTGGCACCCTGTTTCTGGATGAAGTAACGGAGATGCCCGTAGAGCTCCAAGTGAAGCTGTTGCGGGTTCTTGAATACGGCCGGTTTACCCGCGTGGGTGGCGAGCAGGATATTGAAGTCTGTATCCGGATTGTGGCGGCCACCAATCGCGACCCCATGACCGCCGTCAAGGAGGGGCGCCTGCGGGAGGATCTTTACTATCGCCTGGCCCAGTTTCCCATCCGGATTCCGCCGCTGCGGGAGCGGGAGGGTGACGTGGAGTTGCTGGCTCAGTACTTCATTGAAATGGCCAACTCTCAGCAGGCCGGTTACAAGGTGCTGAGTGAGTCGGCCCTGAAGCGGCTGCGGGAATACCATTGGCCCGGCAACGTCCGGGAACTCAAGAATGTCATCGAACGGGCTTATATCGTCGCGGAGGATGTGATTCAGGCTTCGGACCTGCTGTTGCTGGGGGAGGGGATCGAGTCTGACTCGGGAAGCGGTTACGTACGCGTCAAGGTGGGGCAGCCCATCGGTGAGGCGGAAAAGGCGTTAATTCTGGCGACCTTGGAGAAGAATAACGGCGAGAAGCAGAAAACCGCCGATGAATTGGGAATCAGTCTGAAGACCCTTTATAACCGACTGAACGATTATGAACAGCTACAGCGTTAAGCCCGCCTTTGCAGGTAAGCCATGGCTCGCAGGCTGCCTGTAAATTTTGCCATGAGCATCTGCAATTCCTACCTCTTGAAAGTGATCAGCATCCGCTAAATGTGCGGAAGAATGGCGGTATCTGGCGACAGCTTGGAAATGGCTTGATCCCTGCATATAGGCATCTTGATACTGCCTGGAACCAGGCTTGTGCGGTGACGGATCACTTGATTCGAAACGAACCCGGTATTGCACTCCGTTTGCCGGAGCCGGTCCATCAAGGCCAGGATTATCGATTTTTATAAGCTTAACAGCTCGCGGACTGAGGTTTGGGGTCATGTGCCAACAGTGCCTCTACAAAAGCCGTGGCGCCCAAGATATTGCAGCTCAGGCGCGCCTGGAAACATTATTGCAGCTGAACCCCTTGCTGAACCGGTTTGATTTAAAGGTCCAGGTTCAACAAGGGCTGGCTACGCTGGATGGAGTGGTGGATCACCCGGCCCTGAAACAACTGGCCTGTGAGATCGCCCGCCAGGGGGCCGGTGTGGAACAGGTGCGGGACGGGGTACGGGTTGAGGCGGGAAAACTTGCCATCCAGCAGCGTCACCCGTTGGCGCAAACCCTGCGGGATTTGAACACCCGGGCGGTGATTCGTCTCAAATATCAGTTGAACCGCTATACCGTTGATCAGCTTCTGGAAGTGGATGTCTGTAATGATGTGGCCAAAATTGTTGGACGCGTCAGCCATGCCCGCGCCACCGATTTCGCTCGCCAGCTTGCGCAGGACACGGTGGGCATCAGTGCCGTGGAAACTCAGGTGGAGGTCTGCGATGACCTGCCCCTCAAGCCCAGGGACCGGGGGCTGAGTCTGGAACGGATAAGCGCTGATGCCGGAGTGATGCTGGCACTGACGCGGGATCTGGCAACGCTGCCGTTGCAGGTGGAAGTGCAACAGCGCACGGCGCTGCTGTTTGGCTGCGTTCACACGGACAGCCAGCTGCGGAAGGCGGAGCAATTAGTGGGGGCCGTGATTGGTGTGGTGGGGGTGGACAGCCGGGCAGTACAGCGAGGCACCTTCTAGCGATAGGGTTTTGCTGTACTGCGTAGCATCCTGACCGACGGCTCTCCTTTAACCGGCAGAGCCGGGCAACTCTGGATCAGATTGGCGGTTTAAATGCGTCAGCTCCTGCTCAATCGCTTTGGCGGGGCGTGCAAAAGGCGCCAAGAGGTTATAGAACACAGGGATGATGAATAGGGTAAGGGTGGTGGCAAACAGCAGCCCGCCCAGAATCACCACGCCAATGGCCGCCCGGCTTTCGGCGCCAGCACCAGTTCCCAGCACCAGCGGGAGGACGCCGAAAATGGTGGAAATGGTGGTCATCAGAATCGGGCGAAACCGCAAGACGGAGCCTTCGATAATCGCCTCTCGGACAGACTTTCCCTGATCCCGCAACTGATTGGCGAATTCCACCATCAGAATGCCGTTTTTCGCCATGAGCCCCAACAGCATCACCATGCCGATCTGGCTATAGATATTGAGAGAGTTGTTGGTTAACAGCAGCGAAATCAGGGCTCCGGTAATCGCCAAAGGAACCGAGAGCATGATGATGGCGGGATGAATCCAGCTCTCAAATTGTGCCGCCAGCACCAAAAAGACAATCACGAAGGCCAGAATGAAGGTGATGTAAATTGCCCCCGAGGTCTCCGTGAACTCACGGGCCAGCCCTTTGTAACCCACACGTGCTTCCGAAGGCAGGATCTCCGCCGCGGTTTGCTCAATGTAGCGGATGGCGGTTCCCATATCGTAGTCGGGAGCCAGGGAGCCACTCAGGGTGATTGAGGGCAAGCGGTCAATCCGACGCAGTTCGGGGGGCGCGCCGTACTCTTTCAGGGTCACCAGGGACGCAATGGGGATCAGCTCGCCCTGACTGCTGCGCAGAAAAATATTGGCGATATCGGACGGCGTCGCACGATTGCCATCTTCCGCCTGGATCATCACATCATATTCCCGGCCCCGATCCATATAGCGGGTCACGGTTCGGGAGGCGAGCATGGTCTGTAACGTGCGGCCGATATCTTCGGCACTGATGCCCAGGTCCGCCGCACGCTGGCGGTCAATTTCCACGCCAATCTGGGGGCGGGTGAGTTCAAAGTCGGTATCGAGCCGGATCAGATTGGGGTTCAGCTCCAGCGCCCGTAGCAATTGGTCGCTCCATTGCTGGGCTGATTCATAATCAGGGCCGCTGACGATAATCTGCAGGGGCTGGTTGAAACCGCTCTGACCCAGGCCGGGCGGGTTGATCGCCACTGCCCGGACGCCGGGAACTTCGGCCAGTTTGGGGGTGAGTTCCGCGACGATACTCTGCTGGCTAAAGTCCCGCTCATCCCAGGGAGCCAGTTTGACAGTGATGTTGCCCCGGTCAGGATCACCCCGAAAGCCGGTAATGGTCATCATCCCATCAATCACACCCTCTTCCAGATAAGGGCGCAGTAATCCTTCGATCTTCTGCATGTGATGATCGGTATAAGTCGCTGTGGAGCCCATCGGCGCGGTGGCACTAATGGTGAAGGAGGCTCGGTCCTCGATGGGAGTCAACTCCTGGGGCAGGTGGCTGTAGAGCAAGACGGCTAGCAGGCTCAAGACCAAGCCAACCGCCAGGATGATCACGGGCATGTCCAGCACTTTGTTGAGCAAGCGCCCATACAGGGTTTGTGTGGGATCGGTTGTCTGAGTGCTGGGTTGGTCGTCTGGACCGGTGGTTTTGGCGCCCTTGGCCCGCAGCCACTGGGAGCACAGCATGGGCGTCAGGGTTAGCGCCACAATGCTGGAGACGATCACCGCAGCGCTCAGCGCCATGCCAAACTCGGAGAACAGTCGGCCGATGTTGCCTTCCATGAAGGAGATCGGCACAAAAACCGCCACCAGGGTCAGGGTGGTCGCCACAATGGCAAAGCCAACCTGACGCGCCCCCCGGAAAGCGGCAAGCAAGGGCGGTTCACCCAATTCAATGCGCCGCTGGACGTTTTCCAGCATCACAATGGCATCGTCCACCACCAACCCAATGGCCAGGATGAGAGCCAGGAGAGTGAGCACGTTCAGGGAAAAACCGAGAAAGGCCAGAACGATAAAGGAGCCGATAATGGAAACCGGGATGGTCACGGCTGGGATCAGGGTGGCGCGCAACGAGCGCAGAAATGCCAAAATCACCAGCACCACCAGCAGAACGGCAAAGCCCAAGGTGGTGATGACTTCTTCAATGGAGGCCCGGATAAATAGGGACTCATCGTAGTTGACCTTGAAGCTGATGCCCGCCGGCAGCGAGGCCTGGATGTGCTCAAGCTCTTCCAGAACCCGGTCGGATACCTCGACCGTATTGGCCTTGGACTGGCGGATCACGCCCAGGCCGATGGCGGTGGTTCCGTCAGAACGTAGCCTGCTGGTGTCATCTTCCACGCCCAGCTCAACCCGGGCGATATCGCCCATCCGCAGTAGATAGTCATCCTGCTTGCGGATCACCAGTTCCCGAAATGCCTGTACAGTGCTTAGGCGACTGTCGGTACGGACCGTAAAGTCCCGGTTGGTGGATTCAATGGTTCCGGAGGGCAGTTCGATATTATTGGCGCGTAAGGCCTGCTCCACGTCTGCCACGGTAACCTGGCGTGCCGCCATCAGTTGCCGGTCCAGCCAGATCCGCATGGCGTAACGACGCTCGCCTCCGATGCGGACCTGTGCCACGCCACTGAGCACAGAGAGGCGGTCGACCATGTTCCGCACCGCGTAATCCGTTAACTCCGCCGGTGAGAGTCGATCGCTGCGCAGAGCGATCCACATCATTGGGCGGGCATCGGAGTCGGCCTTCCGGATTTCGGGCGGATCCGCCTCGGTTGGCAGATCCCGGGTAACCCGGGACACCGCATCCCGAACGTCATTGGCAGCGGCATCAATATCCCGGTCAGGGGTGAACTCGATATTGATCCGGGCCTGGCCGATTTCACTGGACGACTCAATGGTGCGGATGCCATCCACACCACTGACGCCACCCTCAATGATTTGGACGATCTGGCTATCGATGACTTCCGGTGCCGCGCCCGTGTAGTCGACCACCACCGAAACAATGGGAGGGTCGATATCGGGATATTCCCGTACCGGAAGTTGGGCCAGTGCGGCCAGGCCAAACACCATGATCAGCAGATTGATGACCGTGGCGAATACCGGACGCTTGATAGAGGTGTCAGACAGGATCACCAGTGGTTTCCTCAGTAAGGTCGCGGCATCTGAAGTGACGTCGTGGTAGAAAGGATGGCTTCGGGGTCTTCCAGGATGATGACCGGATCACCGTGTTGCAGTCGTGCCAACCCCGTGATCACCACTTCATCGGTGGGGTTGATGCCATGCACCACTTCCACTTCACCGGGCATGCGCTGTCCCAGGATCAGATCGACCTGTTCCGCCTTGCCGTCCCGTACCACGAAGGCATATTGGCGATTGCCCTCGGTTAACACGGACTGTTCGGGAATCAGTAGCGCCTCTTCCCGGGTGGCCAGGATCAGGCTGATGCCCATGAATTGCCCCGGGCGGATCAGGCGCTGGCGGTTCTCGATGACAGATTCCACGGTAATGGAGCGGGTGACCGGGTCTACCCGGGAGTTGATGCGGTGAATTTCACCTTCGAAGATTTGATCCGGAAAGGCTTCGCTGCGGGCTAGGATGGGTTGGTTGTGGTGGAGCAGTCCCAGATACCGCTCCGGTATGGCAAAGCGCAGTTTGATCCGCTCCAGGTCATCCAGCGTTGTGATGGTGTCCCCGGGGGTGAGATAGGTGCCGACACTGAGATCAGTCAGGCCAAGCATCCCTTTAAAGGGCGCGATGATATGGTGGTTGGCCAAATGGATTTTGGCGGCGGTAACTCGGGCCTTGGCAACTTCCAAGTTACTGCGAAGTTCGTCCACTTCCGACTCGGAGATGTTGCGGCTGGTCTGTAGCTGGCGGGCGCGTTTGTACTTGGCTTCCGCATCTTGCAGCTGGGCCTGGGCCACTTGCAGATCGGCGCTGGCTTGGCGGTCATCCAGCTCCACCAGAACCTGGCCGGGTTGTACCTTCTGGCCATCCTGAAAGTTGATGCGGGCCACTCTGCCGGAGACTTCCGAAACCACCCGAACCGAACTCCAGGCATTGGCGGTTCCGACTGCTTCGACCTTGTCCCGAACCAAGCCCAGGCGGGGCGTGACCACATTAACGGCAGTCGCTGCCCGTGCCCGTTGCTCGCCGATGGTCAAAGCGGCGTCTTTATTCATGACAAACCAGGCTGCGGCTGAGCAGGACAGAATCAACAAGGCAACGATAATCTGGCTGGAAAGGCGCATCAGATCTCCGGTAGGCAAGAATCGATTAAGGGAGCATAAGTGGCTGACAGGATCATATCAGGGATGGAAATGACTCCCAACAACAGTCATGGTGAAACAACCTAGACATAATGCCTACAGCCGCTCGTGGCTTTTTAGAGTAGGATTCACCTATTTTAGTTCTGAGCAGGGAAGAGGCTCAGGATTATTGGACGTACGGGTGTGGAAAGACAGGAAGTTTTTCGCTGGATTCCCGGCTTGTCGAACGAAAGATAATGAACTGGATTAAACATAGTCTCTTTAACCGTCTACTGGCGATTATCGTCGGTGGTTGCCTATTGATCGTAGCTGCTTCCGGCTATTACTTCCTTCAAGTCTCGTCGGATTTCCAACGCTACAATCAACTTCTGGATCAGGAATTGACTCATGAGCGAGAAATCGCCTCTCTGCTCCAAGACTTCAGGGTTCAGGTTCAGGAATGGAAGAATGTGTTGTTGAGAGGGGTCGACTCTCATCAGCTGACGACCTACTGGAAGCGCTTTGAAAATCAGGAGCGCAAGATTCAGGAGCAGGGCAAGTGGCTGGCTGACCAAGTTCAGAGTCCTCAGGCTCGGCAACTGATTCAGCAGTTTTTGCAGGCCCATCAAACAATGGGAAAAGCTTATCGAGAGGCTCTGGAAGATTTTCAGATGAGCGGTTTTGATCCGGTTGCCGGCGACCAAGCCGTGCGGGGGATTGATCGGGAGCCGACCCGGCTTTTGGATGAGGCGGCTTCCATTCTGACAGAAATCGCTGCCCGAGGAGCGGCCGAGATCCGCCAGGATGTGAAAGCCACCAGTCTGATTGCGGGGGCGATTTTGCTGTCCGCGATCCTGGTGTTTGTCGGTGCGGCTCTGCTGGCGGTATACCGTGGCATTATCCGGCCCAGCCGCCAAGTCATTGCGGTCATTGATGATTTAAGCCAGGGCCGGTTGGATACCCCAGTGTCTGTCAGACGAGAGGATGAACTGGGTGTTCTGGCGCGGGCCGCCCTGCGCTTGCAGGCTTTTCTGCAGGAAATGGCCGGGGAGTTGAAGCACTCGACTCAAGGCCTGGAGCAGGCAACGGATACGCTGGCCTCTACTGCGGAGTCGGTGACGGATAACGCGGATCAGGCCAGTGGGCGAATTACCCAGATGGCTGCGGCCACCCAGCAAATGACGGCCGCCGCCCAAGAGGTGGCTGGTCATGCTCAGGGCGCCGCCCAGTCGGCTCAGGAAGTCCGGCAGGCGGCCCGCGGTGGTTTGCAGGCAATGGATGAGGCCAGAGAGGTCATCGAGCGGCTCTCGAGACAGGTGACGGCCTCCGGAGATGCCGTCAACCAATTGGATTTGGATATCCAGAACGTGGGCGATGTGTTGGATGTGATTCGGGGGATTGCGGATCAGACCAACCTGCTGGCCTTGAACGCCGCCATTGAGGCGGCGAGAGCCGGTGACCAGGGGCGCGGTTTCGCTGTGGTAGCGGACGAGGTGCGCACGCTGGCCCAGCGGACCCAGGCCTCGACAGCACAGATCCAGGAAATTATTGAAAGCGTTCAGCAAGGCGCCCGTAAGACGGTGTCGGTTATGGCGGAGTCGCGGGATATTTCCAGCCATAGTGTCGAGATTTTCCAGCAGGCGGCGGTGCAGCTGACCCAGATCACCCGTGCCATTGAGGACATTAACGATCTCAATACGCAGGTGGCGACCGCTGCGGAAGAGCAGGCCGCCGTTGCAGACGATATTGCCCGGGATATTGCGGATGTTTCCCAGCAAACCGAGGAAACGGCTCAGGCCGTGAGTAGTCTCAGGGAGCTGACCGGGCTGATGCAGCAAATGGCCCAACGTAACCTGGCGCTGGGACAGCGTTTTCAAACGTCCTAGGTCATTTGAGGTGTGGGGTAACGCTCATTGACAGCCCGGGCCGCTGGATAACCCGGCGGCCCGGCTTGTTTTGAAGCTTCTTTTATTTGCGCATATGGGGGCGTCGCTCCCAGATATTGTTGATCAGGTGTCCGGCCGTGCTCAAGGTGCTGGAGGCCAATGAATACAGGCCGGAGTTGCGGCTCTGGCCGTTGCTTTCCTTGAGGTCTTCCATGGGGGTATGGAGGGCATCCTTGCGGTGATCGACCTTGGGTTGGTCCGTCATCTGCAGATTGAACATCAGCCGCTCCATGACTTTATCCACCACACGGGGCATGTAATAGGCACTGGTAGACATGAGCCGGGCCGCGGCGCCCACATAAATGTCACGACGGGGATTCTCGGCGGCGAACAGAATGGCGTCGGCGACCAACTCGGGGCTGTAGACGGGTGGGGGTAGAGTGGGCTCTACATCCAGATAGTTCTTGGCGTGATCCACATACATGGTGTCAATGGAACCCGGCTTCACCAGGGTGACAGAGATATTCGCGTTGTCTTGCTCCAACTCCATGCGTAGCGCATCGGTAAAGCCTTTGATGGCGTGTTTGGAGGCGGAATACATTCCCTGCAGGGGAATGGCGGTGTCCGAGACCTCGCTGCCCAGGTTGATAATGGCACCGCCCCGGCCCCGCATTAGCTTAACCGCCTGGAGGGAGCCATGAACCACGCCCCAGAAGTTGGTATCAAACAGGCGGCGGCTATCCTCTTCTGAAACCTCTTCCAGACGGCCGAAAATAGTGACACCGGCGTTGTTGATCCAGGTATCCACATGGCCGAACTTGTCGGTCGCTGCCTTGGCAACTTTTTTAACGTCTTCCTCGCGGCCCACATCCGCCACCACATAGATAGCCTCATGGCCGGCGTCGCTGATTTCTTGAACCAGTGGTTTCAGGGCGCCTTCATTACGAGCGACCAAGACCAGGCGGGCACCTTGTTGGGCGGCTTGGCGAGCGGTGGTCAGGCCAATACCGCTGGTGGCGCCGGTAATAACGATGACTTGATCGGAAAGTTTCTTTAGTTTCATTGGAAGGCTCCTTTTCGCATTGAATGACCCAAAGGTGCAGAGTTGGTTTGGAACTCAAGCGAAACCCATGCCATTCAAGGAAGGCCCGGATTTTCGCACTGAGCACTGAGGAGCTTCGTGTACAGTGGGAATTATTTACAAGGTGTTGGCTAAATTTACCCATGGAGTGCTTCCGTCTTTGGACAAGATGGCGGGGGCGACGGAACCAAGCCATAATGGTTCTCTGAGAAAAATCAGGTCGATGGGCTTGATGGAGTAGAGATGAATAGTGACAGTCACCACGGACACGGACACGGACACGGACACGGACACGGACACGGACACGGACACCGGAGCAAAAACAAGCGTCGCCTGGTGCTGACCCTGACCCTAGCCGCCGTGTACATGATTGCAGAAGTTATCGGCGGG